>Ga0182030_10027705_pt1 | contig 10175 bp, 10 predicted proteins | sample 812S3MmetaG_FD_121299 | JGI IMG/M metagenome (GOLD analysis project Ga0182030, IMG submission 121299) | Permafrost microbial communities from Stordalen Mire, Sweden - 812S3M metaG (Illumina Assembly) | ecosystem: Environmental > Terrestrial > Soil > Wetlands > Permafrost | place: Sweden... | reverse complement strand
GGTTATTAACGCGCTGCCCGCTCCCGTTGGCGTCCCGGTGATCGCACCCGTGCTGCTGCTCAAACTCAAGCCCAAGGGCAGCGTTCCGGAAGTGATCGTCCATCGGAAAGGACTCGTTCCCCCAGACTCGCTGATAACCGCACTGTATGCCGTCCCCGCGGTGGCTGGCGGAACAGTCGTTGTCGTGATCGTGGGAAGAGGATTCACCTTGATCTGCAAAGAAGAGGTCTTGGTCGCATCGGTGATGGAAGTGGCCGTAATGGTCACCGTCAACACACTCGTCACCGACGCGGGAGCGTTGTAAGTCGCCGAGGTCGTCGTCTGCCCACTGAGCGAGCCACCCCCGGAAACACCCCAGGTCACGCCCGCATTTTTCGAGTCGTTCGAAACCGTAGCGGTGATGACATCGGCCTGCGCTTGATCCAGCGCGTTACCACTGACGCTTGACCGCAAGCTGACCGCGATGGCTGCGCTCGAATTCGAACTTCCGCAACCCGACAAAACCACGAGAAAGGTAGATACCAATCCCACGAGCGCTAGCGCCAACGTTCCACGCTTCACAAATACCTCCTACAGCCAGAAGTCTGGGAAAAGCTCCTGTTACTGCCCTGAGAGGTATCATGCGTGACGAGAGGTGGTTACCTCAAGTTACTGAGGTACTTTGCTGCAGGCTCACATCCATGAAAGAGGGGAACGGCCGAGACAATTCACATTAATAAGGAGGAGAAAGAAGGTCACTGCTGCTGCTGCTGTTCCTGCTCCGCGCGGGAATTCAGCCGCGCATACACCGGTCGCGATTGAATAGTAATATTCGCAGGAGGATGCTCGGGCAGCGGAGCATCCGACGGACTGACCGTAACGGACACGCTCAGTCCGCTCTCCGCTTCGCCCTTGTACACGCCGCGGGTCGGCGGAACATCTGCATAATCGCGGCCAATGGCCACGCGAATGTGCCGGTCTCCACCAATCAGATTGTTGGTCGGATCAAATGCGGTCCAGCCCAAACGCGGCACCAGCGCCTCAATCCACGCATGCGACGCGCCTTCGAGCGAGCGGTCCTTGCGCCCGTTTTCCTCGCGATGAAATAGATAGCCACTCACGTAGCGGCAAGGAATCCGCAGCGGCCGCACCAGCGCGATCATAATATGCGCAAAATCCTGGCACACTCCCTTGCGCGTGAGAAGCGCTTCCTCGATAGGAGAATCCACCTTCGTGCTGTTCGGCACATAGGCAAACAATTTGTAGATGCCTTCATTCAATTCCGTCAGCAGTTCCAGCGGATTGCCGCGCCGCTGGCATTTCAGTTCCTTGGCCAACTGTTCCAGCGCTTCACCCGACTGCGCAAATTGGCTCGGCAACATCATCTCCCAGTAATCGTCGCTAGCCGTTGAAGCATCGAGGTCCGCCCAATCTCCAGCTTCCGACGCCCGCGGAGACGGTACCGACTCCACTTGGACCGTCGATTGCGCCTTCACCTTCACCTCTTTGTGCGAGCCGGCAATATCGAAGTGATGCACGATGTTTCCCGTGAAGTCGAAGTACTGCGTAATATTCGCCGCTGGGGTGACGTTGAGCGTAAAGCTGAGGCAGCGTTGATTGCCCTCGCTTCGCGGCTGCATCCGTACTTCCATCACGCTCTCGCGCACGGCAGGCTCGTAGCGGAATGTAGTCGTATGCCGGACCGAATAGATCATAAGTTATTAAGTGATTTGGGGCATTTAGCCATTGAATAATTCAATCCCTCAATCATTCAATGCCTCACTTGCTTCAATACACCAGTTCCGTTTCCACCGGATAATCAAAATAGATCTGATGAATCGCCGTGTGCGCCTGCCCACACTGCTGCCGCACACTCTCCACATACTCGTTTGGGCCCGATGCCATAATCTCATCGATCTGGCTGAAACTCAGCGCTGCCCGCAACCGTCCCGCTAGCCGCACAGGCTGCTCCGCCTTTCTTTCCGTCAAATCTGCAATGGCGCGCAAAGCCGCATGCACCTTGTCGACGGAGAAGCGCACCGAATGCGGAAACTCCGGATTCAACAACAGAAACTCCGCCACCCGTAACGGCCGTAACTCTGCCGTGTGCTTCTTGCAGTAAGCCTCAAACGCTGCGCAGGACTTCAGCAGTCCCACCCATTCCAGATACTCTTCACTCTCCACCGCTTGATCAAGCGCCTGGTCGTGCGAATAAGGAAGGCGGCTTAGATATGCGCCGATGAGCCGGGCCACGGCGTCCGTCCGTTCCACGAACCGTCCCAACTGAATGTACTGCCAGCCCTCGCCATGGGACATCGTCGAGTCAGTCACGCCCTGAAACAGATGCGCACCCTCGCGCACCGCGCGGAAAAAAACGTAAGAATGCAGCAGCCACGCCTCATTCGCAGTGGTGCTGTTCACCTGCAAATAGAGACGATTTAGCTGCTCCCACATCTCTGTACTGCACTGTTCCCGCACCTGCCGCAAATTCTCTCGCGCCGACGCCACGCACGAAATAATGGACGAAGAGTTCGACTTGTCGAGCGTCAGAATATGTGTGAGCAAGGTGGCGTCGATTTTGCCGTCCTCGGGGGCGGGTGCCTGCAATGCTTCCAAAAGCCGCCACCACCGTTCTGACCCAGTTTCGGGAGATTGATCGAGGCGCAACTGCAGATCCACATCGATCAAACGAGCCGTGTGCTCGGCCCGCTCCAGATAGCGGCTCATCCAGTACAAACTCTCCGCGACGCGAGAGAGCATCGTCGTCTGCCGGTCGTCGTTCATGCGCGCAGCACCCACGTGTCCTTGCTACCGCCGCCTTGCGACGAGTTAACTACCAGCGAGCCCCGGCGCAGTGCCACTCGCGTAAGCCCTCCCGGCACCAGCGTGACATTCTCTCCATAAAGAATATAAGGACGCAGATCGACGTGCCGCGCCTGCGCTTCGCCCTCAAGAAAACAGGGTGCCCGCGAGAGGTTCAAAGTCGGCTGCGCGATGTAATTCCGCGGCTCCGCCAGAATCCGCTGCCGAAAATCTTCCCGCTGCTCGGCCGTGCTATGCGGGCCAATCAACATCCCATAGCCGCCCGACTCGCCAACCGCCTTCACCACAAGATCGCCCAGGTGTTCCAGCACGTACTCCCGCTGCGAACGATCCGTCAGCATATAAGTCTGAACGTTATTCAGGATCGGCTCTTCTCCCAGGTAGTAGCGGATAATCGCCGGTACATAGGCATACACCGCTTTGTCGTCGGCAACGCCCGTTCCCACCGCGTTCGCCATCACCACGTTTCCGGCGCGGTAAGCGTTGAAGAGTCCCGGCACGCCCAAACCCGAGTCTCGCCGGAAGCAAAGAGGATCGAGGAAATCGTCATCCACGCGCCGGTAAATCACATCCACGCGTTTCAGTCCGGCCGTCGTTCGCATATAGACGACGTTGTCGTGCACCAGCAAGTCGCGGCCTTCCACCAACTCGATCCCCATCTGCTGCGCCAGGAAGGTGTGTTCGAAGTAAGCCGAGTTGAAGACTCCTGGTGTCAGCAAGACTACTGTAGGCTCGTGCCGCGTCGTCGAATGCAGCGGACTCAGGGCCCGTAGCGTGGCCAGCAACGCCTGCGCGTAATGATCGACTGGGCTCACGCCGTAATCGCGGAAGAGCGTAGGAAATACCTTCTTCAGCACCTTCCGGTTCGCCAGCATGTACGAGACGCCGCTCGGGACGCGTAGATTGTCTTCCAGCACGGCAAAGCTGCCGTCCGGAAGTCTCACTAGATCCGTGCCGCAAATGCTGACGTAAATGCCTCGCGGGACCGTTAGATTCCGCATCTCGCGGCGGAAGTGGCGGCAGCTATAAACCAGGTCCCGCGGCACGATCCCATCGGCCAGAATTCGTCCGCGGTGGTACACATCCTCAAGAAACAGATTGAGCGCCGCGATTCTCTGCGTCAGTCCGCTTTCGATCTTTTGCCATTCCTGGTGTGGGATGATCCGAGGCAGAAGGTCGTTCGGAAAGACCCTTTCCGTCCCCTCGTCGTTCCCGTAGACCGTAAACGTGATTCCCTGATGGAGAAACGAAAGGTCGGCCGCCTGTTGGCTTTTCCGCATTTCTTCCGTCGGTAAGCTGAGCAGAGTCTGGAAAAGCGCCTGGTAGTGGGGGCGCGGAACCCCCGGCGCCTCAAACATTTCGTCATACGCCAAATCAAACTGATAATTGCGGAAAGGAGGACGGAACAGCGCGCGGATCGGCTCCGTCACAGGCATGGGTCGTAAGAAACTCCGGGTTCGGGTACGGCTATGAGGCACCCAAAAACTCTAGGCGCGCCCTCAGTTCAAGTCCAATCGAAATCTTCTATCGTTACCATTCAACTTTTAGCGTTTTCCGGGACCAACCGTCAACCGCGCAAAGATTGCGGGATTTCTGTCCGCGAACCCTGTCGCAGCGACCTGCCGCCAGGGACGAAAACTAACGACCGAAAAACGTCCTTACAGATCGTTACTCCCCGCATATTAGCAGCCTCGTACATCGATTGGAGGCCAACCTAAGTCAATAGGTTTACGCCGCGTGGCGAAAATCCTGGGAACTCGCAGTTCGCAATCGTAGGAGGATTGCCATCCTGTCATCTGCGAAACTTTATTGAACGGGCTTTCGCCGTGGTCGCTGCTTAGCCGATACCGATCGAATAATCGTCTTGCCCCGTCCGCTGCCTGGCAACGGTGTTTCTCCCTGCTCAATCGCGGCCTTGATCAACGACTCAACCTGCGAATCCGCCAGCGTGGCCGCGCTCTCCAGCCGGATGAAGCGATTCTGGTTGCCGCTCCCCTGCAACAGCTTATTGGGATCCGGCAGCGTCGATCCATAATAAAAAGATAGCCCGATCCCCTGTGCGTTGGCCACCAGTGATACGATGCAGTCCGACGGACGCTCCGTGCTGCAGAACCCCATCACCAGAAAGTTGTAATTGTCGTAAACCAGTTCATTGGCCGTGGGCATCCTCTTCCGCAGCGCCAACCGAGCCGAGCGAACCAGCCGCGCTACCCGCGGGTCGAACTTCGCGATGAAAGTGGCGAGCTGCGCCGCGGGAGTCTTCGCCGAGCCAGCCTTTGTCTTGGCAGCCATTCCGCCCTCCCGACCTCGATCTACCCAACGCCCCCGCGAACTCGCGCCGGCATCAAGCCTGCGCTTTGAAATACACGTAAAAGAACAAAGCTACAGAAAAGCAGGAGAACGCGTAAATCAACGAAGAAAACAGCGTCACCGCCGGAACCAATCCATGCAGGTAGTTCACGATGTCGAAAAAGAGCCTCCACACCATAAGGGCCGCGATCAGCACCGTCCCAACCATCGCTATCAACGCCGCGCTTTTCAGTGTCATTGCCGCAGTATGAACGCTGTCCTTGTCGTTCGCAACCGTCTTCTGCTAATTGCCACAGGGGCTAGGGCTGTCGAACGCTCAGGACCAGCGTCTCGATGCCCTTCCACGCGATCTGTACCCCGATACACAAGAGAATGAAGGCAATCACCCGCAAAATCCCGTGTACCGTCTCCGGGGCAATTTTCTGGGTAATTCGGATGGCGTACCGGTAGCAAAGAAACACGCTAAAGCTGAGTACGACCACAGCCAGAAAAATCCCGACGTGGGCCAGTAAGCTTCCGAGAAGATCAGTACCAGTGGCATGCGCCGTCAGTGTAAGCATCACCACGATGCAGCCAGGCCCCGCGGTCACCGGAAAAGTGAAGGGGTAAAAAATCTTCGACTCCAGCGAACGAAAACCGTCGACCTTGACGTCACTCCCGCGAGTCAGCGGAGTGGAGTCGCTCTCGTGCAGCAGCTCCCACCCCATCGCCGCCAAAACAAAGCCGCCCGCCACCTGGACTACCGGCAGCGATATCCCGAAAAACTGCAGCAGCGCCGCCCCAACCAGTTCGATCACCAGGAAGAAGAGCGTCGTGGTCACCGCAATCCTGCGCGCCAGACTACTAATCACGTCCGAGGGCACAAATCCCACCAGCCCTAGAAAAACCAGAGAGGATCCCAGCGGATTCACTACGGGCAGAAGCGCGCTAAAAGCCAGCGCAAAATATTTAAGGACAATCAGCATTTCCGATTAGCGATCAGCCACATCGACTCGGGCCGCCAAGCCTCCGACAGCATAGCATTCGCCCGCGCGCACCAACGAGCACCGCCTAGCCGGGTGTCCCGAAAAGGCGGTTCACCGCCTCCGTCCGGTAGGCAAAAATCGTATTGACGTCGTTCTTCACCTTGATCGCGTGTGCGATCGTGCCAAGGACGCCAAACGGCAGCAGATATTGCACTTCATCGGTAATGCGGGTGCCGTTGCCCTCGGCGATGAACCGGTGCTCGTGATGCCACAACTTATACGGTCCTTTCAGCTGCAAATCTACAAAGCGGTGCGGAGGTTCCCATTCCGTAATCTCGGTCGTCCAGCGGATCGGAAAAATCCTCCAGCGCAGCGCGTACCGGATCAACGTCCCCTTCTGCACCGGTGTCGGATCGACACTCAAAATCTGGAAGTGCATCCAGGGCGGCGTCAGCTTTTCGAGGTTCTCGGCCTTGGAGAAAAACGAAAATACCTCCGCCAGCGGCCGCGGCACAAATTGCTCTGCACGAAAAATGAAGGGTGTCATAAGAACCCGCCTCTAAGAACTGAGAACAGATCTCTAGTTTTTGAGAAGTGGAGGTTACCTCAGATGCACCGCGGCCTCCGAACGGTTCGGGGCGCTCGCTTTTTCGGAATGTGCTGGGGCTTTGGAACTCTTCGGCATAGCGTATTTCGGCTTGATCTCATGGCATCCTTCGTCACAATAGACGCCCCCCGCAGCCGATTCCGGCTCTGGCATCGGAGAATTGACCGCCCGTCCACGATCCGCCTCCAGCTGTTTCTCGACGCCGGCGATCAACTCGTCGTTCGCCGCGGAAGTCAGCCACTTTTTCTTCGACACCAGATAATTCTCCAGCCGCGCAATCGGATCCCTTCGTTTCCAATATTCAAACAACGGCTTCGGGACATATTCCGCTGCATCATGAATAGCATGCCCCTTCATTCGCATCATCTTCGCTTCAATCAGCGTCGGACCTTCCCCGCGCCGCGCCCGCTCGCAAGCCTCGTGGCAGGCGTCGTAAACCTGGCAAGCGTCCGTTCCGTCGACGATTACGCCCGGAATCCCGTAAGCAATCGCCCGCTCCGCCAGATCTTTCACTCGAAACTGCATGTCTGCCGGAGTCGAATATCCCCACAAATTATTTTCGACAATCAGCACCAGCCCCAGATTCTGCACCGCTGCAAAATTCAGCCCTTCATAGGTGACGCCCGTCGACTGCCCACCATCGCCGATATAAGTCATGCAAGCGATGTTCCGGCCTTGCAGCCGCGCCCCTAGCGCCACGCCTGCCAGGACCGGAATCAAATCTCCCAAAGTAGAAATTGGTGACACGACATTGCGCGTGACGATATCTCCAAAATGCGAAGAAGCATCGCGCCCCTTCGTAGGAGATCCAGCCTTCGCCATGTACTGCATCATGATGTCCGCGGGAGAAAATCCGCGCACCAGCAGCGCTCCCTGATTGCGAATCATCGGGCCAAGCCATTCGTCTTTGTTTAGAGCGTAAGCCGAAGCGCACGAGCAAGCCTCCTGCCCCAGCCCGAAATAAACGCCGCCGACGACCTGCCCTTGCTTGTATAGATTTTCCAGCGCCGTTTCCATACGGCGGTTGAGCAGCATCCAGCGATAAATTTCAATCACCTGCTGCCTCGACAAATACTTCGATTCGCGAATCGGAGGCGCCGGCCGCGAAAGATCTCCGCTTTCGACTTCGTAACGAACCCCGTCGCCAACGCGTACCTGCCGCAGGGTGAAAGAGGGTTTCTCGAGCCGGTAATCGCGGATGGTATAGGTACGGAGATCGCGGTCGGGCTGCAGACTCTTAGCCTTTGGCTTTCGGCTCTTGGATTTGACGAGCTTCGCGGCGGGCGCAATTTTCTTCTTCGCCATGGTCGATTTGGTCGGACCAGTGACTAGTCCGCGAACATGCTACCACCCGTGTGGCGCGGACACCCTTGTCCGCGAAAAACAGACACCGAAAACAACGTCAGCCACGAAGCAACTCTTCTTCGCCGTGCAAGCGCCGCAATTCCTCCGGAGCTCTAATCGGCACGCCCACAGTATTTCCCAACAGCGCATCGATCGTCTCTACCCACAGCATCTGGCTGCCAAATACGGTCCCAAAATTCCGCGACACAACTTGCGCCACATCATTCAGCTCGACCTCGCGCCCCAGTTCCTTCTGCATCGACGTGACCGGCTTATCGGTAATCCCACAGGGCACAATCAAATTGAAATAGCTGAGATCCGTATTCACGTTCAAAGCAAATCCATGCGAAGTCACGGATCGCGAAATATGCACTCCGATCGCAGCCACTTTCGCCGCTGGCTCCACTTCCGTCCAGGCTCCCGTCAATCCGGGCACGCGCCGCGTCGCAATTCCAAAATCTCCGCAGGAGCGAATCAAAACTTCTTCGAGACTGCGCACATAATCAATGACGCCGAGCGTCTTTCGCCTGAGCGGTGCCCTTTCTGCTGAATGTGCGGGCTCTCCCTGAGGGCTGACGGCTGATGGCTGAGAGCTGGGGTAGCCCCGCAAATCAAATATCGGATACGCCACCAGCTGCCCCGGCCCGTGGAACGTCACATCGCCGCCGCGGTTAGTTTCGAACACCTCAACCCCGCGAGCCGCGAGCGTCTCAGTCGACGCCAGCACATTTGCCGCCTTGGCATTGCGCCCGAGCGTGATCACGGGAGAATGTTCGAGCAGCAGGAGCAGGTCGCCGATCTCGCCTGCTTTGCGCTGATCGAGGAGCTTCCGCTGGAGGCGCAGGCCTTCGCCATAGTCAAGCACTCCGAGTTGGACTATGGAAATCACGTTGTTGTCAGATTTAGCCTCGAAATGGATATCGCGAAGACTACCAGTGGGGTACCCCCCCGTACCCCCGGTATATTAGAATCATAGACTTAGCATGGGAGTCGGCGCAAAGTCTTGAAAAGGCGGTGGTTATAAGTAAAGTATTAATTCTTCATGGGTTAACTTAAAACGATTATTGCTCTGGATAGGCCGCAGCCGGCGCGAACTTACCAGTCGGGATAGTGCCGAGCGTCTCGATTGCATTCTGCTCTTACTTCAATTATAAGGCGGCCTGTCAAATGCTATTTGAGCAAAATTGCGCTTCTGCGCCCCACTTCTTCTTATTCCAAGCTAAGCGCCATTTTGAGCGCTCTATCCAACTCCTGAACCTTGGACCGAGCCAGCGATCCAACCAAGCTTGTCAATTGCACTTTGGGCAGACTGACCAGGTTGTCGCACAGTATCCAGCTGTCATGTTTCATGCCCTCGTTGACACCCACAGGAACCTGTGTCGAGAATCCGTGCCCGCAACTGAGGATCGGGGCGCAAAACACCGCGGGAAATCTGGAATCGATCAGAACCTGGCGGCTCACCACGACGAAACTGCGATAGGCTTTCGGGTCGTCATCGGGACGATGAACGCGATAAATTTCGCCTCGTCTCATTTGGTCGTCTTATGGCAGATCGTGGAGCAGACCGGACATCGAAGCCAGGCGTCGAGGCCCTGGTACCCGAGGACGTCGTCTACCTCTCGATTTAGTTCATCCGCAGCCTTATTGATCAGTTCGAGATTGCGAGCTTCCACCTGCGCCCGCGCCCGTTTGCGCAAGTACTGCGCGAGGACGGCCTCAATGAAAGCGGAGCGCGATTGCTTCGATCCGGCAATGCGGTCGATCCGGCGAGCACCTCTTTCGAGAGTGTGATAGAAGTCTTCTCTTTCGTACCACTACTACCGACGGAGGGCCACGGTCGTGCCGCGCGGACACTTTTGTCTACGATCGACGTCGGATATGGGCGCAGACTCGCGGACAGGAGTGTCCGCGCCACACGATTGGTTTAAGCCTCCCAAATCCCCCAAATTAATTTTTTCGATTTCCCCTTGCACAACCACATTCACTTTGGTATAACAAACGAGTCGAGGACAAGTGAACAAGTGTCTGAGCTTCCCGTTGAATCCTCGCGGTGGCTCGCGGCATCAAATTCAGTAAAGCCTCCAATCAACCCTTATTCTGGGTTTGTATTCGGGAACAAAGTTTCCTGAAGGGTTTCCGCGCATAGC
>Ga0182030_10027704_pt1 | contig 10175 bp, 10 predicted proteins | sample 812S3MmetaG_FD_121299 | JGI IMG/M metagenome (GOLD analysis project Ga0182030, IMG submission 121299) | Permafrost microbial communities from Stordalen Mire, Sweden - 812S3M metaG (Illumina Assembly) | ecosystem: Environmental > Terrestrial > Soil > Wetlands > Permafrost | place: Sweden... | reverse complement strand
ATATATTCAGATTAGATTACTCTTCTATAATATATAAGAATTTTAAATCTTATTTTTTATACTTATTATAATATAAAATATATATATTGAATTTTTATTTTATTTTTTTTATTAATAATTATAATTTTATTATAATTTAAAAAAAAATTGTAATTTGTATTGTGGTAGAGAACTAGTCGTAATCTAGTTCTATAGACTATTTATAGGTATTAAGCTTGGAAGGTGAGTATAGTCAGCTGATTGTATAAACTTTGTATAATTACGTAACTATACTTTATATATATATATATCTCTATAGTACTTAAGACAGGACATATACACCACTAATAATATACTTACTTCTTTGAATTATATATATTCTATTTACTTATATTTATTTAAGCTAATACCTTATAAATTATTAATAAATCTATTTTCAAACCTAGCGCTACACTCATTATTTATAAAACATATTCAGATGGGATTGTCTCCCAATAGTATATATTTTATATATAAATTCAAAAATTGTATTTTTGAATCTTAATTACTCTTTTTTATATAAAATAGAATTATATAAAATTCTATATATTTTCTAGAAATTATATAGAAATTACCTGATTTTAATTAAAAAAAAATTATAAAGAAATTATAAAGAAATTATAAAGTTATAATATGTAAAGATTAATATTTTTTGGTGTAAAAGACAATTGACTTCAAGGGGTTTTCAACTACTGTAGGGGGGTTGGGGGGTTGGCTTCAACTAGCTTAATTCTTGGCCAGCAACAATGAGGACAGACTTCACTGACAGGATTCTCGTCGAATTAATACTAATCCGCAATATTCCCAATCTGCGACTTCTCTTTGCCAAATTACTCCATATCGATTCCCCCGACTTCCTCAGCATTAACCTGCCTTACCAGAAATTCCTACCACACGTCACCAGATCTCGTCATCGCCATACTCAACCGCCTCGCTCGTTGCGATCTTAGAAAGAGAACCAGACAGGGCAAATCACACGTAATTTTTCTCAGATACTGTTGCGAAAGAATCAGGGCGGCAAAAGATTTATCCAGAGAAGTATCCGACACATACCTAATCACAACAGCATGCAAAACAAAAGTTTCTCGCCTTGCAACAATACCAAGCTAGGTTTCTCGCCATAGAAATAAGTAATTGGATTTCCTTCTCCCAGACGGTCGGGAAGTGTGAGGCGGATCTTTGATTCGTCTGCAAATTACTCAAAGTCTTGAACATAAGCTTAAACACATCGTCAGAAGTCGTCGATAATAAGGCATCGCCAAATCGCATATCCATTCGCTTGTCCCTCCATACGTGCCGACAGGAATCATTTCAAGCTTGTCCTCGAACAGGGTGTACCGCAGGTTGCTTCATAGCAAGTGAGACAAACTGCAAGTCCCGGTACGGTGTCATCTTAGCAGCATGATAAGATAATGGAGTCATGATGACCGAGCTACCATATTTCTTGAGACCTTGGCATACATTCGCACAATCGAGAAGTGGTTGGACAGTGTTTCCGGGAATACATTGGTCGCGAAATACGGCTTGAATTTACAGATACGTGAAATCACAGAGTAATTTCGTATTTTCGATTTTAGTGTGGCTCGGCTTAAAGTCGTATGCAAGACCTTGATGGAGGACGACTTTGGATTGATAGCAATCCTTGTGTGCTGCGATTTCATTAGTTTGTTTGAGGACGAAGACCTTCAGGGGGATTTCCGAGACATTTTGGACAATTAATTTCCCATCTACGTAAATAAAAGATCAAGGAAAGTGTTTGGGCGTTGATTTTTTTAAAGTTTTGAAGGTCACAGGTAGTCATATGCCGTGGGTTGTTGTCAAGCAACAATAATATATCCTGGTCTTTACAGTTCAGCCGCACCTTGGCAAAGCCATAAAGTGGAGTGTACAGCACAACCACGGTCAGGGGAATAAAATTCGACTGTAGCGCAACTGAACTAGATCACTTGATGACATCACAAATGTGTGAAGCCATGTTATGCAATTGAATTTGTGTTTTTATAAAGGGTTTATGTAATAGCTATCAGCTCCAACTCGCCCCAAGGAAACAGAAGTAAATCTATAAACCTTCTAGGAATAACGAGAAAGGGCGGGGTAAACATCCATCAAAGACAACCATCATCCCAGACCCAGCCAATTAAGGCCAACCAGCAAAGTCGTGAGATTGGTTGAGAAAATGAAGTCACATGCCAGTGGAAGGTGCTGGAGTGCAAGTGGGGTCCAGAGAGGGCCTCGTAACACCAGTTGCTGCACCCGAAAGATGTGGAATACCCTTCCACTCTTCCAGGACTTGAACAACCTTTTCTGTCTTTGACCCCAAGTTGGCTGGCGCAATAGCGATTTCGTTATGCGTAAGGTCATAGACCACATACGCGGATTGTAGTACATTGGCACCCAAAATGTGGACACCGGATGAATCCTCAGTCGAGGAGACCCCAACAAGGCATGTATTTTGAAACGGCAGAGGCATCGAATTTTGGGCGTCTATTGGTCCAACAATGAACCCAGCGACAGGAACATGAATCATCGGCCCGCTTTTATCACCAAATTGGAAAGTGAAATACTCATTGTACTTTGTACAGCGAAGATTGCAATCAACCGCCCAACCAGTCGCAGGTGTAAATATAGCACCGAGCTTCTTCCAGATGAAGTAAGCTACATCAAACTCCAAAAATTAGACGTTCGACCCAGAACCAAGTTGCACTGAGCGGGATGTGTTGGAGAATAAGACATCGGTGCGGGAGTCGTTAAAGGATATGGATGATAGAACAACATCGAGGCTCACGAAATGACCTTTAAACTTTTGTACTGGAAGGGATTCGAGAGTCCCCACAAACTTGTCAGTGTCTATGCCCCCGAAAAGAATGGTTCCACTGCCTGGAGGATCACTACCGAGGCGTAGGCTGTAGGTATTAGATTTGCTTTGAGGTCAAAGTCAATTTTTATTCGTTTTTATGGGTTTTTGGGAGGGATGGAAAGACGGGACAAAAGGTAGCCATGTGCTTGAGACTGAAGAGGTCTTAGGGTGCATACATACATGATACCCTGATCTAGGAGTTGATCTGGAAAGCTGCGGTGATGGCGGCTTGAGTATCCAGTAGCAAGGATTCCAAGTCTCCAAAAAATGCGATCAAAGGTGTCCTTTGCTAAGCCTAGCTCAATTCTAGGAGCAAACGGTGGACTAGTAGCAAATTCAACGAAGTCGGAAATGTAATTTCCTGCTGCGTAAGACCCGCCTGCGTATTCGATTTCAAAGGGGTCGGAGAGATTCTGTAGCATTGATACGCTCCTAGCTGTGTCGACTAGCGACAGCAATTAGCTGATGATCTCAAAATGGAGACCGCTCTTACGAGACCCGCCTGTACATTTGCCGGCTTGGCATTTGTACATATCTGCATCGGCGACCCAGGTTATACTGCTGCCAGTATCCAGAGTAACCATGATTGGCTGTCTAGGTGTGCCGATTGAGATTTGGGTTTCCCATTGCAGATGCAGTTTGTCAAAAATAAGAGGCAACTTGAGCGTCGTGATGCGTGCTCGAGGCCAGAAAATGGACCATACACCCCCACCTAATGCACAACCCAGCACGAGGACCAGGAGGTGCCTTAAAAGCTCTGATAGCTTCATCTTATCGTGAAACAATTGAGAGGAAGGGTGTATAGCAATGTATCAATGGTGGATGAAAAATGCATCCAAAAATGTGCGAGTTGTGGGATGGCGAAGGGAAGATGATGAAAGAGAAGTCTCTAAATCGGAAAACAAGATGAGCAGGAAGTCTGGCAAGGAACGCAACTTCCCAATGTCCATCAATATCAAAGGGAAGAACGAACAACATTTGGGTGGCTCCTTAACAAACGAGGAAACTACGCTTGGGAAGCTATCGCGTCTGGAATTTGCGCACGAAAAGATGATTTGATGCGATGAACTCGTAGGCGCTATTGTTTGATATTCATGGATCCAGCGGCATGATAGACAGCATCCGGAATTGCACAATCCTTTCTTAGCGGTAGTATGAAAATTTGACTTTGCTCCCCAAACGCGATATTCTTATCGCCCAGTCACAAGGCGGGTCTAGTCCATGGCGGCTTACCCTCACAAGATCTACACAACAAGACTTGTCTTGTCTATCTTTACAATACAGAGAGGAACGAGTAAATCGTATGTAAAGGATCCATCTCACGCATGAAAAAATTGCAAGGTGTCAGATTTAGACTCAAATACTAGGCTCTGGGTTCTAGTTTGCCGCATGACCGTCATACGTGATTGCAGCTCCATCGTCGGTCATAGTATAATTCCAGTCGCCAAAGTAAATCGGATGAAATGCGAAGTTGTAATCCATAAGAGTCTCAGGTAGGTTGTCATCCCAGCCGGTGAAAGCTATTTGAGGTGGTGCAAACTCCTGGTTCCATGCCGCAGGGATGTCTGCTGAAAAGTTCTCGATGGATAAGCTGTCCAATTTCCCTGGTTCAGTTGTATCTATGCTTGACAGTGATTGATTTGGTATTTGTTTGCTTGATACTGTGTTTCTCTTAGCATTCGCCTTAGCCATCAGTCGCTTCAGCAGGATGCCATTCTTCGATGCAGCAAGTTTGTCAGGACATGCGAGGAATGAATTATCAATGGATTTCCATGCTCGATCAACCAGCTCGTCGCGATCTCTATTGCAAAGCTCGGCCAAGATAAATGCCCTCGGGAGCCACTGAAAATAGCTGCGATTCATCCAGTTCCACTTTTCGGCCCTTCGGTCGCGCCCTATAAGATCGCTACGTTCAACAATCTTGATGGTGAGGACAAACAAGCGTTCTCGCAACTCCCGTGTCATCGAGGCTTCTCCTTGTATCCAGGTCGGTGAATAATACAGCTTGAACCAATTCTTGTCCATCACTAAGTGAGTGATGTTCGAAATTGTCCATTGCAGTGCGTTTCCATCATTACAGTACTTCAAATATCTAGTCTCTAGCCGTTCGCAACATTCGGCCAGCAACTTTTCTTTGGCAGCTATTGATTTGCCACGAGTGCCATCTCGAATCCAACAAAAAACACGACCAATCTCATAGCGGATAACACAGAATGTAGAATCTGTGAGGCCCTCGATATCCTCCGGCAGATCCACTAGGCTCGTAGAGAGATCGGAATCATTAATGTTGAGAGGCACCCTAGTATCGAAGTCGAGATTCAATGTGCTGGACTCTGAACCGTGATCCTCGGATGAACGAACGTCTAGAAACCATATATGCCACCACAAGCGCCTTCGGGTCTCCGTTTCTAGGGGTGAAAGGCCAAGCTTGGTTCCGTCCCTGTGCAATCCCATCGATTGAGCGAGTCGTACAGCCAATCCTGTCAAAGACCACACGACTTTCGATTTGCCATGACACCGACTGCAGACGAGATACAGAAGAAAACCTTGGAGTGTCTCGATTTCTTGTGTAGCTAAGAACCCTGCGTCGGTCAAAGCTCTTTCAACCGCGGACTTATAATACTCGAGCAGCTCAGTTCTGTCGCTTTCCAGGTTCGTCTTCACTTCCTGAGAAGTCAAGCTCGTTACTGCTGAGTAGTAGATAGCAAATAGCAGAACAGTCAGACTCCTGTTTTGATTTTCCTCCAGATGGTGTTCATGAGCGAAGATTTCGTCAAAACTAGGTTTGTGCAGTATCTTGACGAGGGGGTCAACTCTCTCACAATAAATGTTCCAGTAGAAGGATTTCTGGGATACTGAAGGGTGCATCCATCGGGTGTGTGATCGATTCCAGCTAAATGGAAACATGACTGCACCAATCTCGTCAGAATCAGACGAATCCGAGGTGTCCGACTCGATGATTGTATCGAGGTCACCATCCTGGATAAGATAAGCTTGAGGATCATTAAAGACGGGAACGGGAAGGAAGACTACATACCTCTTGAGCATGAAGCCAAAATGCCGGGCTGATATAACTGCTCTTGGAGTTCTTTGTCACAAGCTTCCCAACTCCTTTCTCGGAACTGGTTGGAAGAGGTTCATCAGATAGAGCCTCCGAGCTGCCTAAGCTTTCTTCTAATTTTCTTAATTGTTGAGGACTTTCGTTGGTGATATTGCCGCCAAGTTTTTGAACCATGATTTCCAACTTTTGTAATCTTTCGAGAAGTAATTTTTCTGGCTCATACTTCTTCTTCGCGGGATTGGTGTTCCTAGGACGGCGCTTCGCAGGCGGATAGACGCAATCCTTGTTACCCCATCTCGTGCAGTTTGAACATGGCAATTGTCTGTCGCATTTGATTTTCCGATCACGACAGACAACACATGCTTTAGGGTAAGGTTTCGGCGTATTCTCCTCTGGCAAGGAGAAAGCGAGGTCTATTTCGCCTGTGACAGGAGTACCTGTTGGCCATAGTTGTAAAAGACTGGATGACTCCATTTGAACCCTTGATGTGGTAGAGAATCAAGGATTCGCTTCGTCGTTGCTCCTATCTCGAGAATTCGGCACTGATGTTCACTGGACATATGTTGCCACAATGAAATTCACGAGAAGAAAGAGGTGTGTTCCGCAGAAGAAGCAAAATAGGAGTTTGATATCTGATGACTGAGAGTGTAATCAAACGTCATCCTTCACTGTATGAAATGTATACCATTAGCATTATAATAGCCCAACACTTGAAACCAATGAGTAAATGTAGTAAGATGAAAATGAACATCTCACATAAGTAGATAGAAATTGAATTAAGATGATATTCTAAAAGAAGAAAAAGAATCTTGAAAACCTAGGTCGACTTCTACGCTCCTCATCGCGTGGTTTTGTCTCACCGCCTAATTCTGCCACTTTTCCGGGCTCTCTTCAAAACCAGATTCTTTGCAGTCAACTCCATCCAGAATACTCAATATGAAGCGGCTTAGTCGATCAGCGCTGACAGATGGCTTGTCAATTATCTCAAAATTTCCTGCAACTCGAGTGTCTTCGCACGCCGCGCAGCCACGTATCGATTCCGCGTTCCCTCATCGAATATCAAACCTCGGACAAAGATATTTACATACATCACCAAAGATCGAAGCCGACGTACACCCCATTACAGCCAGCGGACCGCCACCGAGCGCACCAGTTCCAAGCGCAGAGCATGTTGATGCAAGAGTCGCGAGACGGCGGAAACAAGCTGAGCTCCTAAAGAGAGGACAAGATCTCAGAGCCGTAGCAGGTGGAAGTGGTGGCGGAACTGCAAAGACCAAACGATTCTGGAAAGATGTACATGTAAAGCAGGCAGATGTTAAGTGGCTGATATTTATTTCTTAGCTAGCTGCTAATTGCTATTGCAGAAGGGCTTCAAGTCCACCTCGACAAACGCCCTCTCCGCCGGCCCACGAAAGACATCCTCACAATCCCACCCCACAAACCTCATCTTGCATCTGCCATTGCCCTAGAATGGGATCTTCTCGTGTCTGCCCAGCAAGCGCTCCGACACCACCTAATTCCTATAACCTCTCTTGTCTCCCGAGCCCTCGATATCGCGGACGAAGACGCAAAAGGCAGTGGCGAAATTCGGGCCAACATTGTCAAAACCCTCATGCGATATCTCGACACTGATTCCCTTCTCTGCTGGGCGCCAGAAGCCGCACCCGATCCTCCAGGATATGAAACACATGTCAGTAGGACGGAGAGCTTGAGGTCGATACAAATGCGGACTGCGCAGCCGATTATACAGTTCTTGACGGAGAGGGTATGGCCGGGTGTTGAGATTGTGCCGGTGTTGGATGCGGATAGTATTGTGCCGAAGAGTCAGCCGCAGATGACAAAGGATGTTATTCAAGGTTGGATCAGTGGTTTGCCTGCTTTTGAATTGGCTGGATTGGAGAGAGGTGTGCTCGCCGGAAAGGGATTGCTTGGTGCCGTGAGACTGTTGGTGGAGTGGAGTACTGAATTGGCACATCTGAGAGATGATGAGGCTGAGAAGAAGTTTGGTGTGGAAGAGGCAGCGAGGGCAGCAAGTTTAGAGGTCGATTGGCAGATTGGAATGTGGGGTGCCGTCGAAGATACGCATGACGTGGAAAGAGAAGACATTAGGAGGCAGTTGGGAAGTGTTGTATTATTGGTGTCAGGGCAGAAGGCCTAATAAACGTTGCTTGAGAGGGTAATTGTACGGTGTACATTACGAAGCTACACACATTCACGATGTTATAATAAGATAAACTTTGTACATCTGGGTGAAGAAAGCTCACTTCCTAGGAGTTTCTGCATTGCAGGATCAGCTTTCTCCTAGGCCCTGTAGGTACGAATTTGTGTTGGCTTGCGTATGATTTTGCTTTGGATCACGTTCGAGAAAATTGTTTGTCATGCACCGGGATTCGTTCATTGGCCAATTAAATGTATGGAACTTGAATGAGCGAAATAATACGTCTTCTTTTTTAGGTTCTATTATTCAACGCACACTGCAGAAGAATGGACCAAGGTGTATCGTAATCAAAACAACGAACTTCATAATCCCTGACTCCAAAGACAATGACCAACTGCTGCTACATCCACAACATCGCTTGGCACTCTCATCGAGCTACTCTCCACATTACTCAGAAACTCCACACACTGGAAATCCAGGCGCTGTCAACGTCACCGTCCCCTCCGGAATATGGCCAATTGTAAGCAACTTCACACAATGGAGCGTATGATTATAAGACCAAATATCCTCATCCATCGGAGCCTTGCGCAGGACGGCAGTATGAAATTTCTTCCACATATACAAGCAATGCGAGATGTGATAGTCAGGATCCGGGTAAATGATATCAAAATCTCCAGAGTATACCACTTCCTCAGGGACCTGTATCGTGTGCTTCCCATCTCGGTACCAGGTCATGTTCCGCTCGGCTATCATCTCGTCTAAGAGTGATGGGTGGTGGCATGCTGGAAGGTCCCACGTAGATGCCCAGATGTCGAAATGGCAGCCTAAGCTGAGGGCTTCTTCACGGCTGCTCCCGCATGATTTCAATGGGGCAACTTCTGTTGTGCTTGAGTCTGAAGAAGATGGCTGGACATGGTGATTGTGGATATGGGTGCCTGAAGAGAAAGTATATCTAGGCAGGACGAGGCCTATTGCGAGTCCTAGCAAGAAAAGAGCCACGAATGGTGCAAGTCCGAAAAGATGTCTTGATAGGAGCCGTGATCGACGTTCTTGGCCGTGCTTCTCCACAAGTCCAATATCAGACTCTTGGTCGCTACTTGTTGATACTCGTGCGTATTTCGTTGTTGGCAGCATGTTTGCGTCTGTGAACGGCATGTAAAAGGATATGGGGTGAAATAGCAGAAATATTCCGAGATGTACTAGATTTTTAGATTTTGTCGTCTTCCCAGCTGAGGAGTGGTTGGTTCTGAGAACAAGATGTCGATCAAGTAGCGTATCTGGTGACAGAAAACAGAGACAGAAATCATACGAGTTGTTCCCCACTTGCAAATTATGTACAATTGTATGTCACATTGAACCTCTCACTTAACAACGCCAAACAGAAGCCACGGATAAGCACTTGCGTTAACATCCTGTAAGTGGAATTCTGTGAACTGTGGAGCATCTGATGCACAATCGGACTTCATCCTCAATTCGATGAAGCCGTGAACTTGCGAATAGCTCCACAATACTGGAAAAACAAGGAAATTTAAGACTAGGTTTATTTTCAAATCCTCAATGCATATTACATTTCCATGGCTTCGAGCAAGAGACGAATTGACTATGCCGAGATGCCCGCCTGTATCTTGCCGCACAGTACTTGCAACGGGCTACTTTGATGCGGTCTGTACCCAATAGAAAACGTTCGGAGTGTTGGTCCTGTCCTTTCGATCAAGCACAACACCGACTAGCCCTCTGCTGAGAGAACTCCGATGTAGGTTGTTCTTTCATCTAAGTATCAACTCATAAAATCCGCTCTCGGAAACTTTTAATGTGCTGCTCTACTACTAAATCTCAAAGCGCCACATCCGAAAAGCGGAATTCTACACAGGTCGAGCTTGTTTCTATGTTGCGGGTCAACTGAGGCGAAATCGGCCGCCACTAAATCTCGTAGACGACTACCACTACTAGTACCATCTGAAACTACTAGGTAGGCGATAAGGCTCTCGGTGTGGCTTTCGATTGGTAAATAGACAACAAAACTGCACTGTTCCTTTAATTGTGGATTTGTCCCATCTCTCTGAGTTTCCCGCCCTGCATTT
>Ga0182030_10027703_pt1 | contig 10175 bp, 9 predicted proteins | sample 812S3MmetaG_FD_121299 | JGI IMG/M metagenome (GOLD analysis project Ga0182030, IMG submission 121299) | Permafrost microbial communities from Stordalen Mire, Sweden - 812S3M metaG (Illumina Assembly) | ecosystem: Environmental > Terrestrial > Soil > Wetlands > Permafrost | place: Sweden... | reverse complement strand
GCGGCCGTCGCCGGTGCGGCCGTCGCCGGTGCGGCTGGCGCCGGTGCGGCGGGCGCTTCGGGTACGGGTGGTTCGAGTGCGGGCAGCAGCAGGTCGGGCGGCAAGGTCGTTGAGGGCATGTTCCTGGCTCCCGGATCCGGAGAATGCAAAGTGACCGCGAACGCCCTTGGCGGCCGTATTCGCACCAGGCTCCAGCTGGACTTTGTTGTACCGCAAGCCAGTGACATTTCGGCGGGCCTGCTCGTATCCGGGCTGGTCACCTAGCCTTCACTTGCCGGACTAGCGGTGTTTCCCCCGCCGGTGAATATGCGTTTAAGATCATTATTGTGATCAGCGGAACGGAATTCCGGGGTGTCATCTGGGACTGGGGCGGCGTGCTGACCCCCCCGATCCTGACCACGGTGCAGGCCTGGATCAAGGCCGACGGCATCGACTGGGCCAGCTACCGGTCCGTCATGCGGGCGTGGGTCTACGAGGCGTACCGGCAGGACGGCAGCCGCAACCCGGTCCATGCCCTAGAGCGCGGCGAGTGTACCGGCGCTGAATTCGAGCGGATGCTCGCCGCCGAGCTGCTGCGCGCCGACGGCGAGGCCGTGGTGGCCGAGGGCCTGCTGCGACGGATGTTCGCGGCGGGTGTGCCGGTTCCCGCCATGTACGACACGATCCGCGCGCTGCGCGGAGCCGGCTTCAGTACCGCGCTGCTGTCCAACTCCTGGGGGTGCGAGGAGTACCCGCGTGCGGACTTCCCCGCGCTGTTCGACGCGGTGATCATCTCCGCTGAGGTCGGCATGCGCAAGCCAGAGGAAGGGATCTTCCTGTACGCGGCGCAAGCGCTGGGCCTGGAACCCCGGGAATGCGTCTTTATCGACGATATCGAGGCGAACATCAACGCGGCCGTGGCGTGCGGCATGACCGGGGTGCTGCACACCGATGCCGTGGCGACAGCCGCGGCGCTGCAAGATCTTCTCGGCGTGCCGCTCAGCTGGAGCAGCGCGCGCAACTCGATGCGGTAGCCGCCGGGTCCGGACTAGCCTTGGCCCGTGGCGGATTATCCGCATCCGTCCAGCGAGGGCCGGTCCGCCAACATGCGGGCCAACCGGCGGACGGACACCAAACCCGAGCTGGCGTTGCGGCACGCCCTGCACCGGCGTGGCTACCGGTATCGCAAGGATTACCGGCTCGACCTGGACAGCGGCAGGCGCGTCCGCCCGGATATCGTGTTCACCGCGCGCAAGGTGGCGGTCTTCGTAGACGGCTGCTTCTGGCACGCCTGCCCGGAGCACGGGTCCAAGCCGAAGGCGAACGAATGGTACTGGAGCCCGAAGCTGGTCAAGAACGTCGAGCGTGACCGGGTGAACGACGCGGCGCTGATCCTGGCCGGCTGGACCGTGGTACGGCTCTGGGAACACGTGCCGCTGGATGAGGCGATCGCGACGGTGGTGCTGGCGCTGGCGGCGAGCCGTGAGGCCGGCCACGACTCGCTCAGTTGACGGCCGGATCGGCGCGACTGTGGCAGACTCTGGGGCACCATGCGCGTGTTCTTGCCGTCGACGCTGCCCGCTCTGGCCGGGGCCTTGCAGGCCGGCCAGGTCGGCGCGGGCCCGCTGCCTGGGTTCGCGGTCACGCCCTCGCTGCGCGAGGCGTACGCGAGCGGCGATGAGGAGGAGCTTGACTACGCCGCGCTGACCGAGGCGGCCCGCGCCTCGCTGCGGATGCTCGCGGCCGATCCGGCCGCGCCGTCCCGCCGGGTCGTGCTGGCGGCCGAGCTGGATGCGGACGGGATACGGTGGGATCCCCGCGACGGTGAGCCTGCCCGGGTCCTGATCGGCGCGCCGGTCCCGCTGGCCCGGCTGGTGGCGGCGCACGTGGACGACCCCGAGGCGGCCGCCGATATCCGCGGCGCGGTCGAGGCGCTCCCGGCCGCCGACGCGGGTGACGATGACGCCAGGTTCGCCGTGGACGGAGCCGAAGGCCATGAGCTCGGCTGGTACGCCAGCCAGGAACTGGCCTACCTGGCGGACTGACCCGCCCGGCGGGTCGTGCGACGATACAGGTATCCACAACACACCCGACGAACGCCAGGAGCGATCGTGATGGACGCCGTCTCCAGGACTCCCGTGCCGGCGAACGAGCCGGTCAGGCAATACCAGCCGGGCAGCCACGAGCGAGCCGTGCTGGAAAGCAAGATCAAGGAACTCGCCGGCCAGCGAGCCGAACTCACCATGACTATCGGCGGCACCCAGCAGATGGCCCGCGGCGGCCTGATCGACGTGGTGCAGCCGCACAATAAAGCTCATGTGCTCGGCCAGCTGGGCAACGCGACGAGCGAGGACGTGGCCGCCGCGATCGACGCGGCCAAGCAGGCGGCGCCCGGCTGGCGTGCGCTCAGCTTCGACGACCGGGCCGCGATCTTCCTCAAAGCGGCGGACCTCCTGGCCGGACCCTGGCGCGCCACCCTGAACGCCGCCACCATGCTCGGCCAGTCCAAGTCGCCGTTCCAGGCGGAGATCGACGCGGCCTGTGAGCTGATCGACTTCTGGCGGTACAACGTGCACTTCGCCCGGCGGATGCTCAGTGAGCAGCCGGAATCGGGGGCTGGCGCGTGGAACCGGATGGAGTACCGCCCGCTTGAGGGCTTCGTGCTGGCCATCACGCCGTTCAACTTCACCTCGATTGCGGGCAACCTGCCCACCACCCCGGCGCTGCTCGGCAACGTCGTGGTGTGGAAGCCGTCGCCGACCCAGCAGCTTTCTGCGCACTACCTCATGCGGCTGCTCGAGGCGGCCGGACTGCCGCCCGGCGTGATCAACCTGGTGACCGGGGACGGGGAGGCCGTCTCCCAGGTCGCGCTGACCCATCCTGATCTGGCGGGCATCCACTTCACCGGCTCGACGGCGACGTTCCAGCACCTGTGGCGGACGGTGGGGGAGGCCATCGCCAGGTACCGCAACTATCCCCGGCTGGTGGGCGAGACGGGCGGGAAGGACTTCGTGATCGTGCACCCGTCAGCTGACCAGCCAAGCTTGGCACCCACGCTGATCCGCGGCGCGTTCGAGTACCAGGGGCAGAAGTGCTCCGCCGCCTCCCGCGCCTATGTCCCGGAATCGATCTGGCACCGGACCCGTGACGACTTCATCGCCCAGGTCGAGTCGCTGACGGTGGGCGACGTAGCGGCCGACCTGTCGCTGTTCATGGGCGCCGTCATCGACGCCCGGGCGTTCGCCAAGCAGGCCGCCGCGCTGGAGCGGGCCAGGAATACCCCCTCCATCAACATCCTGGCCGGCGGCACCGCCGACGACACCGACGGGTTCTTCGTCCGGCCCACGGTGCTCCAGGGTGAGGACCCCGCCGACGAGATCTTCACCACCGAGTACTTCGGCCCGATCCTCGCCGTGCACGTCTACCCGGATGACACCTACGCGCAGGTGCTCGCCCAGGCCGCCGACGCCACGCCGTATGCGCTGACCGGGGCCATCATGGCCACCGACCGCCAGGCCATCGCCCAGGCCACGGACCTGCTCAGGTACTCGGCGGGCAACTTCTACATCAACGACAAGCCCACCGGCGCGGTTGTCGGCCAGCAGCCGTTCGGCGGTGCGCGGGCGAGCGGCACCGACGACAAGGCGGGCTCGATCTTCAACCTGACCAGGTGGGTGTCCACCCGCGCGATCAAGGAACTCTTCGTTCCCCCGACTGACTACCGTTACCCCTACATGGGTTGATCTTCCCCCGTTCTGGCGCGGAGGCGCAGGTCAAGCGGCTATCAGCCGGAAATGTCATTGGCCGTCGGCATTATGTCGGCAGGAAGAAAACTCACGTAAGGAAAATCCAATGGCAGCAGGCGATACCCAGATGACGATCGCGGGGAACCTCGTCGACGACCCCGAGCTGAGGTTCACCCCGGCCGGGCAGCCCGTCGCGAAGTTCCGGATCGCGTCCACCCCGCGATACCTGGACAAGACCACGAATGAGTGGAAGGACGGCGACAGCCTGTTCCTGACCTGCAACGTGTGGCGGCAGGCGGCGGAGAACGTCGCGGAGAGCCTGACCCGCGGGATGCGGGTCATCGTCTCCGGGCGGCTGAAGCAGCGGTCGTATGAGACCAAGGAAGGCGAGAAGCGCACCGTGTATGAGGTGGAGGTCGATGATGTCGGGCCTTCGCTGCGCAATGCGTCGGCCAAGGTGAACAAGATCGCCCGTTCCGGTTCCGGTTCCGGTGACGGCGGCGGCCAGCGTCCCCCCGGCGGCTCCGGCGGCTCCGGCGGCTCCGGCGGCGGCAGGCCGTCCGGCGGCCAGGGCAACTCCGGCGGCAACTCCGGCACCGGTGAATCCGACCCCTGGGCGGCCGGCAGCCCAGGCGGCTACTCCGACGAGCCGCCCTTCTAAGCTGGGGGCGGCCAGCTGGCCTGGCCGCTCTCGCCGCCATCAGGAAGGCACCCCTCATGAGGCTCGGTGGCTTCTTCCCGCCCGCACCGCAGGAGGGTATCGCGCCGGTCCTGCAGGCGGAGGAGATCCTCGGCCGCCGCATCGACCCGGTGATGTGGTTCCGGTCCTGGGATACTCCCGCGGGTCCCGGCCGGTTCCGCCCCGGGCACCTGGACGGCCTGGACGACCGAGATGTCGTGATCACCTGGGAACCGTGGCGGCCAGGAGGCGGTGCCGTCCAGCCGGAGTACGCCCCGGCGGCCATCGCGGCGGGTCGGCATGACCAGTACATCCGCGAGTGGGCCCAGGCGGTCAGGGCCGCCGGCCGGCTGATTTACCTGCGGCCGATGCACGAGATGAACGGCCGCTGGTATCCGTGGGGCAGCCCGGACGGCCAGCGCCGCCCGGCGGATTACCTGGCCGCCTGGCGGCACATCCGCTCCCTGTTCACCGAGGAAGGCGCCGCGAACGCGCGGTGGATCTGGTCCCCGAACGGCGTCGACGTGTCGGCCGGGAACCGCATGGAAGCCTACTATCCGGGCCCGGACCAGGTGGACGTGCTCGGCTGCAGCGCCTACAACTGGGGCACGACGCGGCCGTGGTCCCAGTGGACCTCGTTCCGTGACCTCATACGCGGCCCGTACCGGCGGCTGGCCGCCCTGGGCCCGCAGCCCATCTGGCTGTGCGAGACGGGATGCACCCCGCAAGGCGGCGACAAGCCCGCCTGGATCCGGGGCATGTTCGCCTCGGCCAAGGCGTTCCCGCGCCTGGATGCCGTGCTGTGGTTCAACACCGACAAGGAAACGGACTGGCGGGCAACCGAGCCCCCGCAGGTCGCCGCCGCTTTCAGGGATCTTCCGGCCGCAAGATCGGCATAGTGAAGAAAGGCTCGTAACGTTCACGGAACGGTCCGGGTTTACCGTCGTGTCCCATGAGACAGGCGCAGCCAGCCGCCGAACGGGTCCCCGTGACAGCACAAGACACCGCCCGCCGCCTCCGCCTGGCGCCCCCGGTCATCGCGACGGCCTTCGCGACGGCCCTCGGCATCACGGTGCTCGTGCTGGCGGTGGCCCTGGTGCCGCTGGCGATCCTGGCCCGGCAGAACCCGGACACCAACGGTGGTGAGACGCTTCTCGTGCTGCCCTTCGCCGCCGTGGGATTCGTCCTCGCCCGGCGCCGGCCGGGTAATCCCCTCGGCTGGCTGTTGCTCGCCGTGGCGACCTGCTTTCTGCTCAGCAACGACAGCGGCTTCTACGCGGCCGCGATCTATCGCCTGGGTCACCATCTGCCGCTGGGACTGGTCGCGCTGGTGCTGTATGAGTTGTGGGGCCCCGCCCTGGGCGTGCTCCTCATGGTGATCCTGCTTTTCCCGGACGGCTGGCCGCCGCCAGGACCCTGGCGCAAGGCGGCGTTGGCCTACAGCGCGGTGGTGGTCCTGTTCGAGATCGCACTCGTCACGGCCACGCTCGGCGCGGTCATCGGGCACCGGGTCCGGCTCGACGGTTTCGACGGGCTCGCCGCCATCGACCACCCGACCGGATGGTTCGCGGTGGCACAGGCCCTCTTCGGGATCGCTGGGGTTCCGGCCCTGGCCTGTGTCATGGCCCGCCAGGTGCTGACCTGGCGCCGATCCTCCGGTGAGCGCCGGCGGCAGCTGAAATGGCTGGCCAGCGGGGCCATCGTCGCCGGGATCTGCCTCATCCTGAGCCTCCTGCCCTCAGGCAGTACCGCGCCTGCCGCGCGCCTGCTGAGCAATGTGCTGCTGATCGGCGTCGCCGCCCTTCCGGTCAGCATCGGGGTGGCCATCCTGAAGTACCGGCTCTATGACATCGACCGGATTATTTCCCGGACCCTGGCGTACGCGCTGGTGACCGGCCTGCTGGTCGGCATGTACGCGGGCCTGGTCCTGCTGGCCACCCGCGTGCTGTCGGTGGACTCGCCGGTGGCCGTGGCCGCGTCGACGCTGGCCGCGGCGGCAGTGTTCAACCCGCTGCGCCGGCGGGTGCAGCGGGCGGTGGACCGGCGGTTCAACCGGGCCAGATATGACGCCGACCAGACCGTGACCGCCTTCGCGGCCCGGCTGAAAGACGCGGTCGACCTCGACTCGGTCCAAGCTGATCTGGCCGGTATCGTGCAGCAGGCCCTGGAACCGGACCACGTGTCGCTGTGGATCAGCCCGCCGGACTGAGCCCGGCCCGGTCAACCAGCACCGCCACTCGGCACCGCCAGCCCGCACCAGGCTCGACTAGCCTGTATAACAAGCTCCTGAGCCGACCCCATCGCAGCGGAGGACGCCATTCACCGCCTGGTTCTGTGGAACATCGACCTGACCCTGGTCGATGTCGTACTGGTGACCCGGGCGGCTTATGCCGAGGCGTTCCCGGCGGTAACCGGTCTGCCACTCATCAAGTTGCCGCAGATGGCGGGCCGGTCGGAGTCGGAGATCTTCTTTGACGCGCTCGCGCTGAACGGCGCCGACGTGAGCGCCAGCGGTACCGCGGAAAGCCTGCTCGAGCCGTTCAGTGCCGCACTCGCCGCCTCGCTGGCCGCCCGGCGCGAGGATCTGGTCAGCCAGGGGCAGCTGCTGCCCGGCGTGCCTGAGGCGCTGGCCGCGGTGGCCGAGCTCGACGGCGTGGTGCAGACCGTGCTGACCGGCAGCAGCAAGCCGGGCGCCGTGCTGAAGCTGCGCGCCTTTAACCTCGATCGCTTCGTCGATTTCGACATCGGCGGCTACGGCTCCGAGGCCTATCCCAAGGGCACCCTGCTGCGGGTCGCGCGGCAGCGGGCGGCGGACAAATATGGCGTGACCTTCGATGAGCAGGCCACGGTGTACGTGGCGGACTCGCCCCGTGACGTGGACGCGGCCAAGATCGGCGGCGCCAGGTCGCTCGCGGTGGCCAGCGGCCGGGCGAGCGCGGCCGAACTGCGCGAGGCGGGCGCCGACGCGGTGCTGCCCGACCTCACCGATACCCTCGGCCTCGCCGTGCTCATCACGCGCCTAACCGGAGATCCCTCGTCAGTTTTAGCGCTATGACGACAAAAACCGGCAAATGATCTTGTGGGAGCTGGCCAGATCCGCAAAATAACCGATATATCCTGATCTGTAGACAACCGGGCTGGAGGGGCGTTGCCAGGCGTGCCAGGATGGCACGATGCTGAGAGCATGGACGCGAGCGACAGTGACCTGACCAGGCGCGGCTACGGCGCGGTGCTCTGGGAACCAGATGACAAGACCGTGCGGGACGCCCGGATCAGCCGTTTCATGACCTGGCTGGCGGACGGCCGCGGGCCGCGGTTCGACCGCTACGAGCCGCTGTGGCAGTGGTCGGTGACGCACCCAGCCGAGTTCTGGGCGGCGATCTGGGACTACTTCGAGGTCCTCGGCGAATGGGACCACGACCCCGCGTCGGTGCTGGCCGGTGACACCATGCCGGACGTGCGCTGGTTCCCGGGCGCCACGCTCAATTACGCCCGTAACGCCTTGCGGACCGCCTGGACCGATCCGGACCGCCCCGCCATTCTTTTTGATTCCGAACGAGGCCGGGCCGGAGCCCTCAGCTACGGTCAGCTCGCCGCCGAAGTGGCGCGGGTGGCCCGGGGCCTCCGCTCGCTCGGCGTCGGCCGGGGCGATCGGGTGGCGGCGCTGCTGCCCAACGTCCCCGAGGCGATCATCGGCCTGCTTGCCACCGCCAGCCTGGGCGCGATCTGGTCCTCGTGCTCACCCGATTTCGGCGCGCGCAGCGTGATCGACAGGTTCGCGCAGATCGAGCCGACGGTGCTCATCGCCTGCGACGGCTACGGCTACAACGGCAAGGCGTTCTCCCGGGCCGACATGCTCGACGAGGTCGTGGCGGCCCTGCCCGGCCTGTCCGCGGTAGTGCTGGTGGAGGTGCTCCCTCGGGGGGACGATCCCCCCCAGACCCCCCCTGCTCACGGGGGGGCTGCCCGCCCCCCCGTACCCCCTGGGCCCCCCTACGGGGGGGCTGCCGTGGCGTGGGCGGATCTCGGCGCGGACGGGGACGCCGCCCGTGAGCCCGAGTTCGACGAGGTGCCGTTCGGGCACCCGCTGTGGGTGGTGTACTCCTCCGGCACCACCGGGCTGCCCAAGCCGATCATGCACGGTCATGGCGGCGTCGTGCTCGAGCACCTCAAGGCGCTCTCCTTCCACCAGGATCTGCGGCCGGGCGACGTCTTCACCTGGTACACCACGACCGGCTGGATGATGTGGAATTACCTGGCCGGGGCACTGCTGACCGGCGTCACGATCGTGCTGTACGACGGCAGCGCCACCTACCCGGGCCCGGACCGGCTGTGGCGGCTGGCCGCCGAGCACGGCGTCACCTACCTGGGCGTCGGCGCACCGTACCTGGTCGCCTGCATGAAGGCAGAGCTGCGCCCGGGCGCCGACGCCGGCCTGTCCGCGCTGCGTGCCATCGGCTCGACCGGATCGCCGCTGCCGCCCGAGGCGTTCGACTGGGTCTACGAGCAGGTCAAGCCGGATCTGCTGCTCGGCTCGTTCTCCGGCGGTACCGACCTGTGCACGGGTTTCGTCGGGCCCTGCCCGCTGCTGCCGGTGCGCTCCGGCGTGATCTCCGGCCGCTGCCTCGGGGCCGCGGTGGAGGCCTACGACGACGAAGGCAAGCCGGTTACCGGCGAGGTCGGCGAGCTGGTGATCACCCAGCCGATGCCGTCGATGCCGGTCGGCTTCTGGCACGACCCTGACGGCGCCAGGTACCGGGAGAGCTATTTCGACACCTATCCGGGCGTCTGGCGGCACGGCGACTGGATCGAGATCTTGCCCGATGGCGGCTGCGTCATCTACGGCCGTTCGGACGCCACCCTCAACCGCGGCGGCGTCCGGATGGGAACCAGCGAGTTCTACCGCGTGGTCGAGGCGTGGCCGGAAGTCGCCGATAGCCTGGTCGTCGATACGGGCGGGCTCGGCGCCGACGGCCGGCTGATCCTGTTCGTGGTGCCCGCCCCGGGATGTGAGCTCGACGATGACCTGAAGAACAAGCTGCGGGCCGCGCTGCGGACGCAGTTGTCGCCCCGGCACGTGCCGGACGAGATTCATCAGGTACCCGGGATCCCGCGCACCCTGTCCGGGAAGAAGCTCGAGATCCCGGTGCGGAAAATCTTGCTCGGCACCGAGCCGGGGCGGGCCGCGGACCCGAACGCACTGGCCAACCCCGAGGTGCTGGAACATTTCGGGGATTTCCGCGGCGAAGCCCGCCCGGACGCGCCGCGGTTACTTAAAGAAACCGGTTCGTCACAATGAGGTGACAGAGTATTCCGGGTCGTCAGGGCCGGGTTGGACCAGCAGAGGCAAGAGGCAGGACAGCGGACCAGGTGAGTGGACACGAAGGAGTGGACGCGATGCCGGACAGCAACGTGGACGAGGCCAGGGAAGCCCTGCTGGCCAAGGCGGAGGACGCCTGGCGGGACGATCCCGCCCTGGACCCCGGCGCCCTGGGCGGCGCCGATGACAGCATCCGGTGCTACCTGCGCGCTTACTACCAGCGCGTCGCCACCGAGGACCTGGCCCCGCCCGCCCGGCTGGCGGCGGTAGCGCAAGCGCACGCCCGGCTGGGCCTGCGCCGGCCGCAGGGCCGTGCCCTCGTCCAGGTCCGTGAGCCGGATCGCGCCCGCACCGATCGGGTCACCCCGGCGAGCCTGGCCGTGGACATCGTCGTCGATGACATGCCCTACCTGGTCGACTCGGTCACCACCGAGCTGAACCGGCACGAGGC
>Ga0182030_10027701_pt1 | contig 10176 bp, 15 predicted proteins | sample 812S3MmetaG_FD_121299 | JGI IMG/M metagenome (GOLD analysis project Ga0182030, IMG submission 121299) | Permafrost microbial communities from Stordalen Mire, Sweden - 812S3M metaG (Illumina Assembly) | ecosystem: Environmental > Terrestrial > Soil > Wetlands > Permafrost | place: Sweden... | reverse complement strand
GGCGAGAAGTTCCTTGGCTTCGTCGTTCTTGCGGGCGGTGGTGACGATGGTGATGTCCATGCCGAGGTTGCGCTTGACCTTGTCGAGTTCAACTTCGGGGAAGATGGTCTGGTCCTTGACGCCAAGCGTGTAGTTGCCGCGGCCATCGAAGGCGCGGGGCGAGACGCCGCGGAAATCGCGGATACGGGGCAGAGCGGTGCGGATGAGCCGTTCGAGAAACTCGTACATGATCGCGCCGCGCAACGTGACTTTGACGCCGATTTCCTGGTCTTCGCGCAACTTGAAATTGGCGATGCTCTTGGTCGATTTCGTCTTGATCGGCTTCTGGCCGGTGATCATCTGGATTTCATTGAAGGCATCCTCGAGGGCGACCTTCGTATCGACGCTGGAACCGATACAGCAGTTGACCACGACCTTTTGAATCTTGGGCACTTCCATGACGTTTTTGTAGCCGCGGCTCGCAATGAGAGCCGGGACGACTTTTTCCTTGTACTCCGTAGCGAGAGTGGTCGGTACTTTAAGGGGGATGGCGGCGGCGGGCATGGCTTATTTCTTTCCTTTGGGAGCGGCTTTTTTGGCGGCTGGCTTTGCGGCTTCGCTTTCCGTGGTCTTGCTGCTGGACGCAGTCGCGCCTTTGCGACCGTCGTAATCAGCGGCGAGCATGACCTTCGAGATGTGAAGTGCGCCTTCGCGTTCGACGATCCCGCCCTGGGGCTGTTCCTGGGATTTGCGGGAGGACTTCTTAATGAAATTGACCCCTTCGATGATAACACGGCTGCGATCGCGGAGAACCTCCAGGACCTTGCCGCGCTTACCCTGTTGGGTGCCGGTGAGGACGACGACTTCGTCGTTCTTCTTGACGTGAAACTTGGCCTGCGGATTGCGGGGCTTGTTGACGCGATAAAGAGCCATGGTTAGACAACCTCCGGTGCGAGAGAAATAATTTTCATGAAATTCCGTTCACGCAGTTCGCGCGCCACGGGACCAAAGATGCGGGTGCCGCGGGGATTGAGATCCTTGTCGATAATGACGACGGCGTTATTGTCAAAGCGGAGGTAGGAACCGTCGCCGCGGCGGATGGGCTGGCGGGTGCGGACCACGACGCAGCGGACCACTTCGCTTTTCTTCACGGTGCCATCGGGGGCGGCTTCCTTGACGTTGGCGGTGATCACATCGCCGATGCCGGCATGACGCGATTTTTTACCGATGACGCCAATCATGGTGGCGCGGCGGGCGCCGGTATTGTCGGCAACGTCGACCCAGGAGCGAATTTGTATCATGGCGGTTTAGTGTTTGATGATGGAGACAAGTTCCCAGCGCTTGAGCTTGCTCAAGGGGCGGGTTTCACGGATGAGGACACGGTCGCCGGGTTGGGCTTCGTTCTTTTCATCATGGGCATAGAACTTCTTGTGTACGCGAACGATTTTCTTGAATTTTGGATGCGGCACGCGGCGCTCAACGCGGACGACAATGGTCTTCTGCATCTTCGACGCGAGGACTTCGCCCGTCCGCTCTTTGCGGACGTGCTTCACTTCTACGTCGCCGTTGGCGGCAGGTGTGCTGGTTGTTTCTTTGCTCATGACGGTCAATTTCTTAAATTATTTCTTCTTCTCAGCCGCCGGGGCGGACTTCTTCACCGCGCGGCTCTTCACTTTGAGGCCGAGGCGGCGTTCGCTCAAAACGGTTTCCAGTTTCGCCACGTCCTTGCGCAGTTCGTTCAGGCGGCTCGGCTTTTCGAGCGCACCCGTTGTCTGCTGCAGGCGCAGGTTGAAGTACTCCTGGCGAGCGTCTTTCTTCTTGGAGACCAATTCCGAGTCGGTCAGGGTACGGACTTCTACGATTTTCATAAAGCTTTAATTCGTCCTGCGCGGGTGATGAAACGGGTGCGGATGGGGAGCTTGGTGGCGGCGAGGCGCAACGATTCGCGCGCGACCGTTTCCGACAAGCCGTCGAGTTCGAACAGGATGTTGCCAGGCTTGACCACGGCGACCCAGTATTCGGGCGCGCCTTTGCCTTTGCCCATGCGGGTTTCGGGCGGGCGGGCGGTGACTGATTTGTCGGGGAAGATGCGAATCCAGAGTTTGCCCTTGCGTTTCATGTTGCGGGTGAGCGCAACGCGGGCGGCCTCGATCTGGATGTTGGTGATCCAGGCGCGGTCCAGGGTCTGGAGCGCGAAGGAACCAAAATCGATCTTGAGATTGCGCGAGGCAAAGCCTTTGCGGCTGCCGCGCTGAGACTTGCGGTATTTGACGCGTTTGGGAAGGAGCGGCATAGGTGTGGCAGGTTAGGCGTTGACGGGAACGGGTTCATCCTTGCGACAAATCCAGCATTTGATGCCGATTTTGCCGGCAACGGTCATCGCTTCCGCGAAGCCGTAGTCGATGTTGGCGCGGAGGGTATGCAGCGGCACTTTACCTTCACGATATTCCTCGGTGCGGGCGATTTCCGCGCCGCCGAGACGACCGGAGCAACGGACACGGATGCCTTCCGCGCCAGCCATGTCCATGGTGGTCTGGACGGCTTTCTTCATGGCGCGGCGTGACGTAATGCGGCGTTCGATTTGCAAAGCGATGTTCTCCGCGACGAGCTGGGCATCGAGTTCCGGATTCTTGATTTCCTTCACGTCAACGAGGATTTCGCGATCCTTCGTGGTGATGGCGCGAATCTCGTCCTTGAGCTTGTCGAGTTCCGCGGCCTTGCGGCCGATGACCACGCCGGGACGGGCGGTGTGAATGTTGACGCGGACGCGGTTGGCGGCGCGCTCGATGGTGACCTTCGAGACGGCGGCGCCTTCGAGCTTCTTCTTGATGAATTTGCGGATCATGGCGTCCTCGTAAAGATAGACGGGGAAGTCCTTCTTCGAGGCATACCACATGGAGCGCCAGGCGCGGTTGAAGCCGACGCGAAAGCCGATTGGATTAACTTTTTGTCCCATACGAGTTAGTTCTTGGTTTCTTCCGACGCCTTGGCCGGGGCCGCTGTTTCTTTCACCGCGGTTTTGGCTGGCTTATTCTTGCTCTTTTTGATGCCCTTGGCTTTCACCGGTTTTTCGACAGGTTCGGCTTCGGTCAAAGTGATTTTAATATGGGCCGTGCGCTTGTTGATGCGCGCGCCGCCGCCACGAGCGCGGGTATGCATGCGTTTCATGGTCGGGCCTTCGCCGGCCACGGCAGTCTTGACGACGAGATTTTCGGCGCGGAGCGTCTTGTTTTCGCTGTTGTTATTATTTTCCGCGTTGGCGATGGCCGAGGCCAGGACTTTCCCGATCAAGCGGGCGGCCTTCTTGGGAATGAGACGCACGATCTCCAAGGCCTGCTCCGCGGGCAGTCCCTGAATCTCGCGTGTGACTTCCCGCACCTTGAAGGCGGAAATCTTTGCGTATCTGTGCTCAGCTTTTACTTCCATAACTCAAATTCGTTTTTAAATTTTATCTATCTCTCGTTTTTCTGATCTGTTCTAAAAATTGTTTTTCGTTCTCTATCTTTACTGCACCGCCGCCCAGCGTGCGGCGGCTACCTACTGCCCTCCCATCACTGACGCCCGGTCGCCCACTTTCAACACTGTGTTTGGCTTCAGCTTTTCGATCTGTGCGGCGCTCACCAAGTCGCGGGCCAGCACGATCTTCACCCTTCCGACCTCAACGTTGTCCTGATAGATCAGGAAGGGCATTCCCTCCTTCACCCCCTGGCTTTTGCCCAGGTTCAGGATCACCGCGTTCAACTCCGGATTGGTATCGGCGATCCGCCCATCGGAAAGTGAACTGGCCAGCGGAATCGCCGCCCCGCTGTGTCCGGCCAGGTAGGCCTTGGCGCTGCGGGTCGCGATTTCGTACTCAGCCCTGACTTTCGGGTCGTAATTCGGAGCGGTCTGGAGCATCTGGTCGGTCGAGTCGAGGAGTTTTCCCAAAAGGACGAGCGCTTCGCGGCGTTTCATCTCACTCTGGTAAAGTTCCTTCACGGCCTGGACCAGCTTGTCTTCAAGCTTGCTTTCATCCACGGTCAGGGCTTCCACGCCCAGGGCCTCGTCGCGCAACTTCAACTCCGTCCATTGCTCGCGGAAATATTCCGACTCGGTATTGGCCGAGGCGAGATTTCCGGTCAGGGTCTTGACCCTGGTTTCGAGCTGGTCGCGGGTGAGGCTGGAAAGATCGGAAGGAGTGGGGCTGGAATTTACATCCCCTGCCCCGGCCTTCTGATCCGTGGCCGGTGCGATTGGGCTGGTATCGATGACGGTGACCGGAGCCGCATTCGTGGCGGCATCCGTTGTCGGTTTAACTGCATTCAAAGAACTATCCGTGGCCGGCTGAGCGGTCGCGGTTCCCGGCGCGTTTAACGCCGAGACGACAACGAGAAGGGCGAACCCGGCTCGAAGTCGGTGAACCAGGCGGCTTGCGCCGTTCCGGTTCGATAATCTGGAAAAAATGGGTTCCGTTCGCGTCTCCTGTTATTTGGCGGCGGCCTTTTCGGTATGAGCGCCGTGTTTCTTGAAGGTGCGCGTCGCTGAAAACTCGCCGAGCTTGTGCCCGACCATGTTTTCCGTGACGAACACGGAATTGAAAATCTTGCCGTTGTGGACCAGAAAAGTGTGGCCGACGAAATCGGGGGTGATGAGGGAACGGCGCGACCAGGTCTTGATCGGCTTCTTGACGTTGGAGGCGGTCATCTTCTCGATCTTCACCATGAGGTGATCGTCAACGAAAGGACCTTTTTTGAGGCTACGGGACATAAATAGGGAAAATTAGTGTTTCTTGTTCTTGCGGCGTTCCACGATGAATTTATTCGACGGCTTGTACTTCGGACGGGTCTTGAGTCCCTTCGAAGGCTGGCCCCATGGCGAGACTGGATGTTGGCGTCCGCCGCCACCCTTGCTCTTGCCCTGGCCGCCACCCATGGGGTGATCGACCGGGTTCATGACCATGCCGCGGACATGCGGACGGCGCCCCATCCAGCGGGAGCGTCCGGCTTTGCCGAGGGAAACATTTTCGTGCTCGATGTTGCCAACCTGGCCGATGGTGGCGTAGCACTGGGCAAAAATCTTTCGGATTTCACCGGAGGGCAGGCGCACCTGGGCGTATCCGGCATCGACCGACATGATCGTTGCGCTGCTGCCGGCGGTGCGGCCAATCTGGGCGCCACGTCCGGGAATGATTTCGATATTGTGAATCGCCGCGCCGAGCGGAATCTTCTCGAGCGGAAGCGCGTTGCCAATGATCGGCTCGGCTTCCGGCCCGCTGCACAGAGTGGCGCCGACCGTGAGGCTGACTGGCGCAATGATGTAGCGTTGTTCGCCGTCGGTATACTTGAGGAGGGCGATATGCGCCGTGCGGCCCGGATCGTATTCGATCGACTCGACCACGGCCTTGATGCCGACCTTATTGCGCTTGAAATCGATGAAACGGTAGCGCTGCTTGTGACCGCCGCCGATGTGGCGCGAGGTAAGACGACCACGGTTGTTGCGTCCGCCCGACTTCCGATGCGCTTCGGTGAGCTTGCGAACAGGCGAATTGCCCTTGGTGAGTTCCTCGAATCCGTTCAGCTCCGTGAAGCGGAGAGACGGCGTGAGGGGACGAAAAGTTTTAAGTGCCATGAGAGTATCCGGGTTGCAAAGAGGGTTATGCGAGTTCGATCTTTTCGCCCGCCTTGAGGGTGACGATGGCCTTTTTCCAATCGTTGCGCTGGCCCATGTCGGCGCCACCGTGACGGCGTTTGAGCTTGCCCGCAACCTGCATCGTGTTGACGCGAACGGCGGTTTTCTGGAAAAGGACTTTCACCGCGTGCTTGATTTCCTGCTTGGTCGCGCTGGGCGCTACCTTGAGGACATACTGGTTGTGCTTTTCGGCCAGGGCGGTGCCCTTTTCGGTCACACGCACCGACTTGAGAATGAGAAGAGGATCGCGCATAAGATTATTTCTGTAAGCGGGTGGAGAGTTTGCCCAGCGCGCCTTCGGTGATGAAGATCTTGTCGCAAAGGAGTATCTGCTCGGCGTTGACCTGATCGCCGGTGACGGTCACCAAATGCGGATGGTTCCGCGCGGCGAGGTAAAGATTCTGATCGGGCTCTTCGATGACGAGCAGCGCGGTGGTTTTCTTCTCCAACTCACCTTTGAGTTTCGCGACGAGGTCTTTCGTCTTCGGCCTGGCCAGGGAGATCGGCTCGATCAGGTAAACTTCGCCGGCGTTGACCCGCGAGCTGATCGCCTTGCGAAGCGCGAGTTGTTTCACGGTCTTGTTCGTCTTCTTGGAATAATCGCGAGGATGGGGTCCGAAAACCACACCGCCACCGGACCAGACGGGCGAAGAGGCGTAACCGGCGCGGGCATTACCCGTGCCTTTTTGGCGCCACGGCTTTTTGCCGGAACCGGCAACGGTCGCCTTGGTCTTGGTGGAATGGGTGCCAGCGCGACGATTGGCCTGATAGGCGACCACGGTTTCGTGCAGCGCCTGCGTGCCGATGCCGTTCTCGATGAGATCGACCTTCAGCCTGCTGGCGGCGTCCTTGGTGGAAAGAGGGGAAAAGCTCATTTATTTATCTCGTTATTTGGCTGCCTTGGATGCCTTCATCGGGTTGGCTGCCTTGCCGGCGGTGGCCGCACCTTTCGGCTTGGGCTGGCCCTTGATCGCCGTGCGGACGACGACGAAACTGCCTCGCGCGCCGGGAACGGCCCCGCTGACGAGCAGGACGTGATCGGCTTCGCGGACCTGGACGACGCGGAGGTTTTGTACGGTGACGCGCTCATCACCCATATGACCGGCCATGCCATGATTCTTGTAAATGCGTCCGGGAGTCGAACGGCAACCGATGGCGCCGTTGCGGCGATGGGTCTTGGAGCCGTGAGCGGCGCCCTGACCGTCAAAATTGTGCTTCTTCATCGGGCCCTGGAACCCCTTGCCCTTGGAGACGCCGATGACATCCACGTACTGGCCGGCCTTGAAGCCGTTGACCGTGATCGAATCGCCCAGCTTGACCTCTTCACCATTGGTGGTGAACTCGCGCACGAAGCGCTTCGGGGTCGATCCGGCCGCCTTGAAGTGGCCGAGTTCGGGCTTGGTGACGCGATGTTCCTTCTGGTCGAAGACACCGAGCTGGGCGGCGGTGTAGCCGTCGTTGTCGATGGTCTTGACCTGAAGAACCGCGTTCGGTTCGGCGAGAATGACGGTGACGGGCGTAATGGTCCCGGCCTCGTCGTAAACGCGGGTCATTCCTACCTTTTGTCCTAAAATTCCAATGCTCATGGGGAAGAGTTATCGTTAAAAATTAGACTTTGATCTTGATGTCGACACCGGCCGGCAGATTGAGCTTTTTGAGCTCATCGACGGTTTTGGCCGTGGGCTGGATGATGTCGAGAAGGCGCTTGTGGGTGCGCATTTCGAATTGGTCCATGCTCTTTTTGTCGACGTGAGGGGAACGGTTGACTGTGTAGCGCTCGATCTTGGTCGGGAGCGGGATGGGGCCGGCGACGACGGAACCGGTGCGGGACGCGGTCTCGGCGATCTCGGTCGCGGCGCGGTCGAGCAGTCGGTGATCAAATGCCTTGAGGCGGATGCGGATGCGGGTTTCGGCCATAAATTTATTTACCCTTCTTCTGTTCGGTGATCTGCGCCACGATTTGTGCGGGAACCTGTTCGAAATGAGACGGTTCCATCGTGTAGGCCGCGCGGCCTTTCGACATGGAACGGATGTTGTTGACGTAGCCAAACATTTCCGAGAGCGGCACTTCCGAGTGGACGTTCGTCGTCTTACTCTTGCTTTCGGTGCTCATGATCTTCCCGCGACGGCGGCTCAAGTCGCCGATGATGTCGCCCTGGAACTCGTCCGGGGTGGAGACTTCGACCTTCATGATCGGTTCGAGAAGGATCGGGCCGGCCTTTTTCATCGCGTCCTGGACGGCGAAGATGGCGGCGAGCTTGAACGCCAATTCGTTGGAATCGACTTCATGGTAAGAACCATCGGTGATATTAATTGCGACGTCGATGACAGGCGAGCCGTTGACCACACCGTTGAGCAGCGCTTCTTCGATGCCCTTTTTGCAGGCGGGAATGTATTCCTTCGGGATGTTGCCGCCGACGACTTTGTTCTCGATTGCAATGCCGGTACCGCGCGGCTGCGGCATCATGTCGACGACGACGTGGCCGTACTGACCGCGACCGCCCGACTGCTTGACGAGCTTGCCTTCGCCTTCGCTCGACTTGGTGATCGATTCGCGATAGGCGATCTGTGGCGCGCCGGCGTTGGTCTCGACATTGAACTCACGGCGCATGCGGTCCATGATGATGTCGAGGTGCAATTCGCCCATGCCGGCGATAATGGTCTGGCCGGTTTCCTCGTTGGTCTTGACCGTAAGGGTCGGATCTTCCTCGACCAGGCGGCCGAGGGATTCACCCATCTTTTCGCGGTCAGCCTTGGTCTTTGGCTCGATGGCCATGGAGATAACCGGCTCGGGGAAGGAAGGCGGTTCGAGTTGGATGTCGAAATCTTCCATGCAAAGCGTATCACCCGTCTTGACGTCCCGGATGCCGACAATGGCGGCGATGTCACCGGAATAAACCGTTTCGACTTCCTCGCGCTTGTCGGCCTGGATCTGGACGACGCGGCTGATGCGGTCGCGCTTGTTGGTGCGAGGATTATAGACCGTGGTGCCCTTGGTGAGCTGGCCCGAATAGACACGGAAGAAGACGAGCTTGCCGACGAAGGGGTCGGTCCAGAGCTTGAACGCAAGCGAACAGAATTTTCCGTTGTCATCCGGGGACGCAGGGACTTTTTCTTCCCGGTTGTGCGGGTTGATTCCGACGGCCGGCGGGATGTCGAGAGGGCCGGGGAGATAATCAACGACGGCGTCGATGAGGAACTGGATGCCCTTGTTCTTCAAGGCAGAACCGCCGACGACAGGGACAAGCTGGTTAGTCACGGTCAAGCGGCGAATGCCCTGCTTGAGCTGGACGGACGTGGGCGTTTTTTCCTCGAGGAAAAGAGTGCCTATTTCCTCGTCCTTGTCTGCGACGGCTTCGATGAGTTCTCGAAGCGATTTCTCGGCCAGGGGCTTCAATTCAGCCGGGATATCAACGAGTTCGTAGGTCGAACCGATCTTGTCGTTGTCGGCATAACGAACGGCCTTCTGGTTGACGATGTCGATCTGGCCATGGAGTTGGTCTTCCGCACCCCAGGGAAGGATGACGGGCCACGCATTCGCGCCGAGCTTGTCGCGCATTTCGTTGATCGCGTTCTGGAAGTTCGCGCCGACGCGATCCATCTTGTTGATGAACGCGATGCGGGGAACGCCATACTTGTTGGCCTGGCGCCAAACGGTTTCGGACTGGGGCTGGACACCGGCAACGCCGCAGAACACGGCGATGGCGCCGTCGAGCACGCGAAGCGAACGTTCCACTTCGGCCGTGAAGTCGACGTGACCGGGAGTGTCGATGATGTTGACGCGAAATTTTTGTCCTTCGTAAAGCTTGACGATGCCCTCTTCCTTGCGCGCGGGCCAGAAACAGGTCGTGGCCGCCGAGGTGATGGTGATGCCGCGCTCGCGTTCCTGTTCCATCCAGTCGGTGACTGTCGTGCCCTCGTGCACCTCGCCGATCTTGTGGATCGAGCCGGTGTAGAAAAGGACGCGCTCGGTCAGCGTGGTCTTGCCCGCGTCGATGTGAGCGGCGATGCCGATATTGCGCGTGCGCTCCATCGGATAGGGGCGCTTGGGCGAATTCGGATTTTTGGCCTGTGTGGCGGGAGAGGCAGTAGCGGTGGCCATAAAGGTTTGAGTAAAGGGTTGGACTAAAAAGTTACGTTAGAATCGGAAGTGGGCAAACGCGCGATTGGCCTGCGCCATCTTGTGTACGTCGTCGCGTTTCTTGACGGAGTTGCCCTGGCCGTTGGAGGCCTCTTTGATTTCCGAGGCGAGCGCCTTTTGCAGCGGCACACCCTTGCGCTTGGCGGCATTGGCGACCATCCAGCGCATGGCCAGCGCGAGCTGGCGCTCCGGCGGGACTTCCATCGGAACCTGGTAGGTGGCGCCACCGACGCGGCGGGACTTGACTTCGAGGCGGGGCTTCACGTTCTCGAGCGCTTTATTAAGCACATCGAGCGGATCGCCGTCCTTGTTCTGGTCGTTGACGGAATCGATCGCGCCGTAAACGATGCGCTGGGCGAGCGACTTCTTGCCCCGCTGCATGATCGCGG
>Ga0182030_10027700_pt1 | contig 10176 bp, 9 predicted proteins | sample 812S3MmetaG_FD_121299 | JGI IMG/M metagenome (GOLD analysis project Ga0182030, IMG submission 121299) | Permafrost microbial communities from Stordalen Mire, Sweden - 812S3M metaG (Illumina Assembly) | ecosystem: Environmental > Terrestrial > Soil > Wetlands > Permafrost | place: Sweden... | reverse complement strand
TTCTCGCGCCCTTGCTGATACTTCCCGCTCGCCCTGATCACAACTCGCGGAGGACGTGTACTCCCCGCCACGCCCCCGCAACTTCCATCACCTCGCTGCATTGTTGCCATGATCCTGCCGCCGATCTCAGGCGGCCGGCATCATGATGAGAGGGACACCATCATGTTCAGTGGCGCTATTATATCCCTCGTCGTGGCGGTCCTCGCCGCTCTCGTCAGCTATGGCGGGGTGCCAAACGCCACCGCAGCCGCCACCGCACAGCACATCTACCTGATTGCCATCGGGCTGTTTGTCGTCAGCGCCGTGGCGACGATCCTCGACCTGGAGCTGCCACACGCGTTCCGCGCGCTGCTGGCAGACAACGAAGGGGCCGAGCTGATCCAGCCAGATCGAAGGATGCCGCGCGAGCGGGTGATGTGACGCGGCGGTGCAGCCCCATCTGAACCGATCGGATGCGAACCGATCTGATGCGCAACGATCTGATGCGCAACGAACCGGTGCCCACCAACCCAATACCGTTTGGTCCCAACCGACCGCGTCATCGATCAACGACATGCGCGACCATGAGGCGGCGCGCATCATTCCCCTCGCCATACAAATTGCACGGCTACACACGATTGCACGGGTTGATCTCATTTGCGTGCGTTGGCGGGTTGCCCCGACGCACCCACATCACGACCTGAAGCAATAGCCGATGCATCAGGCCGTCGTTCGTCGCTCTCTCCTTGCCGGGTGTTACGTATGAAAGTGCTGTTCGTCACGAGTGAGCTTGCGGGCCTGGGAAAAGTGGGTGGCCTGGGCGACCTGTCCGCCAGTCTGCCGGTCGCGCTGCGCCAGTTGGGCGTGGATGTGCGGGTGTTGCTCCCCGCCTACGCAAAAGTATTGGCCGCACTGCCGGACATCACCTGGCTTGGCCGGCTGCCCGGACGCGCGGATATTCCCGGCTGCCGTCTTGGTATGGCACGGTTACCGAACGGTGTTCCGCTTTACCTGGTCGGCGCACCGGCACTGTATGACCGCCCGGGCACGCCTTACGGATCGCCGGAAGGCCGGGACTGGCCGGACAATCACCTGCGCTGGGCACGGCTTTCGCTCGCCGCCGCGCAGATCGCGCGCGGCCAGGGCAAGCTCGGCTGGAGCCCGGACCTGGTCCATGCCAATGACTGGCCCAGCGGCCTGGCGCCAGCCTATCTCCGCTGGGACGCCACGCCGGTCCCCTCCGTGCTGACCATTCATAACATTGCGTATCAGGGACGTTTCCCCGCCAGCCTGCGGCACAGCCTGGCAATTCCCGACGCGGCATTCGATGTGAACGGCGTCGAGTTCCACGGCGGCATCTCCTTCCTCAAGGCCGCCGCCTACTACGCCGACGAGGTGACCACGGTTAGCCCGACCTACGCACGCGAGATCACCACCGAGCCATTCGGCTGCGGCCTGCACGGACTGATGCAGACCCGTGCCGAGGCCGGACGACTGACCGGCATCATCAATGGCATCGACGAGAGTTGGGACCCAGCCGCCGATCCGTACCTGCCTTATCATTTCGATGCCGAGGATATCGGCGGCAAGCAGGCGAACGCCGACGTCGTGCGCACCGGCCTTTGCCTGCGCCACTCGGACGGCCCGCTGTTCGGCATCGTTGCGCGGCTGGTGCACCAGAAGGGCCTGGATGTGGTCGCCGAGGCGGCGGGTCAGATCGTCAAGCGCGGCGGCCAGATCGCCATCCTCGGCCTGGGTGAGTCCGAGATCGAGCACGTCCTCAGCCGCACCGCCCGCCGCCATCGTGACGACATCGGTGTGCTGGTCGGCTTCAACGAGCCGATGGCGCGGCGGATCATCGCCGGCAGCGATTTCTTCCTGATGCCATCCCGCTTTGAACCCTGTGGCCTGACGCAGATGCAGGCACAACGTTACGGTTCGTTGCCAATTGCACACGCGGTCGGCGGCCTGATCGACACGATCCACGACGACACCACCGGCTTCCTGTTCTCCGACCTGACCGTCAATGGTCTGCTGGGGGCCTGCCAGCGTGGTTTCGAGGCTTTTGCCGATCCGGCACGGCTGGACACGATGCGGCGGACAGCCATGGCACGCTGCTTCACCTGGTCAGCCTCGGCAACGGACTACGCGGCACTGTATCGCCGGCACTGCAACGAGGCGCCGGCGCGGCGCGTGGCACGCCCAGCGACAACCGGGCGCCGGATGGCGATCGATCTCGAGGTCGCGGCCTAGGCCACGCCGTCGGATGATGCATAAGCACGCCGCAGCGTACCGACGCGCATGACCGCGCCCACCTACCCGCCGCGCGCGACGTTGCGGTTGCAGTTCAATCGCGACTTCACCCTGGATGCCGCGGTTCCCGTCGTCGATTGGGCGGCCGACCTCGGCATCAGCCACTTCTATGCCTCGCCGTTGCTGACCGCGCGCGCCGGCTCGATGCACGGCTACGACACGATCGACCACGACAGCATCAACCCCGAGCTCGGCGGCGAACCCGCGTTGCATCGCCTGGTCGCGGCCCTGCGCGCGCGCGGCCTGGGCCTGATCCTTGACATCGTGCCGAACCACATGGCCGTCGGTGGCCACGACAACACATGGTGGCTCGACGTGCTGGAATGGGGACGCGCCAGCCCCTACGCCAATTTCTTCGACATCGACTTCGATCCGCCCAATCGCGCGTGGCACAACAAGGTCCTGCTGCCGTTCCTCGGCGACAGCTACGGCACCTGTCTCCAGCGCGGCGAGATCGCGTTGCGCGTCGAGGCAGAGAGCGGCGCACTCGATGCCTGGTATCACGATCACCGTTTCCCGATCCGTCCACAGGATTACGCGGACGTACTGCCCAGCGTGGTCGAACCGAACCGCGATCATATCGACCGCGCGGCAGCGGACACGCTGCGCCATCGCGTGCGCGCTGCGGTCGCCCGCGACAGCGCGGCGGTCGACATCGACCTGGCGCGCTTCGCGGCCGACACACCGGACGGCGCCGCACGCCTGCATGCGTTGCTGGAGCGACAGCATTACCGCCTGGCGTGGTGGCGCACCGCGTCCGATGAAATCAATTGGCGCCGCTTCTTCGACATCACCTCGCTCGCCGGCCTGCGCGCCGAACTGCCGCAGGTGTTCGACGCGACGCATGCGCTGATCTTCCGCCTCTACGCGTCAGGCCTGATCGACGGCGTGCGCGTCGACCACGTGGATGGGCTGGCGGATCCGCGCGCGTATTGCCGCAAACTACACCGCTGCCTTACCGCACTGACCGCGCAACGTCCCGCCGCGGCCGGACACGAACCACCGCTGATCTGGGTGGAGAAGATCCTGGCGCCCAATGGGGCATTACCGGGCGAGGCATTGCCACGCGACTGGCAGGTCGACGGCACCACCGGCTACGACTTCATGGACCAGGTCGGCGCGCTGCTGCATGACCCGTCCGGCGAAGCAAAGCTGACACGCTTCTGGGTGGAGAGCACCGGCCGCCCCGCCGAGTTCCGCGAGGAAGAACGCAGCGCGCGCCGACAAACCCTGCGCGACGCGTTGCCCAGCGAGCTGAACGCCACCACCGCCGCGGTCCATCGCATCGCGCAACAAGACCTGACCACGCGCGATCTCACGCTCGGTGCGGTCCGCCGCGCCCTGGTCGAGCTGTTGGTGCACTTCCCGGTCTACCGGCTCTACGCCGGACCGACCGGCGAGAGTGAAGCCGACGCGCGCGTGATGGCGACCGCACTCGAAGGTGCGATGACCACATACCGCCGCGGCGATGGCGAGCTGCTCGGGACGATCGCACGCTGGCTCAGTGCCGACGCACCCCATGCGGCCCCGCCAGGTCGTCAGCGCCGCGAGCGCCAGCGTGCCCGCGTGCGCTTTCAACAGCTCTCCGCGCCGACCGCCGCCAAGTCCGTCGAGGACACGGCATTCTATCGCTACGGACGATTGCTGTCTCGTAATGAGGTGGGATCGGATCCGGCCGACTTCGCGAGCACGCCGGCCGACTTCCACGCCACGTGCCGCGCGCGCCTGGATCATTTCCCGCGCGCCTTGCTCGCCACCGCCACGCACGACCACAAGCGCGGCGAGGATTTACGCGCGCGGCTCGCCGTCATCAGCGAGTGGCCCGACGCGTGGATGGAATTCGTTGCGGCGGTCGAGGTCGCGCATCCCTGCGCCGGCGTTGATGCCGCCGACCGGTGGATGCTGTTGCAGATGCTGGTGGGCGCCTGGCCTGTCGCGCTCGCGCATGACGACGAAGCCGGGATCATGTCGTTCCGATACCGTATCGGTGGCTGGCAGCAGAAGGCGCTGCGCGAGGCCAAGCTGCGCACCGACTGGGCGACGCCGGATCCGACCTACGAGGCTGCCTGTCGCGCCGACCTTGACGCGCTGCTGTCGCCCGGCCCGGCGCGCGCCCACATCGCCGATTTCGCGGCGCGCCTGATGCCGCCGGGGATGATCAACGCGCTGAGCCAGACCTTCCTGCGCCTCACCACGCCAGGCATTCCCGACCTGTACCAGGGCGCGGTGCTGTGGGACGAAACGCTGGTCGATCCGGACAATCGCCATCCGCCTGATTTCGCGACGCTGCGCACGATGCTGGGCCACGGGCTGGGCCACGGGCTGGGCCAGGGGCTGGGCCAGGGAATGGGTCGCCCCAACGGCTGGCGCAGCGGCGCCATCAAGCAGGCGATGATGGCGCGCGTGTTGCACTATCGACGCGAGATGCCCGCGTTGTTCGCCGAAGGGCGCTACGTGCCGATTGCGGTGGAAGGTCCGCGCGCCGACCACGTGGTGGCGTTTCTGCGCACGCATGACGGGCGCAGTGTGCTCGCCGCCACGGTCCGTCTCCCCGGCGCTCTCGTGGGCGATGCAAGCGAGCCGGCGATCCCGGCGTCAGTCTGGGACCGCACCAGGCTCGTGCTGCCGGCGGCAATCCGTAATGCGCGCGACCTGCTGACCGATCGGCATTTTGATAAAACCGTGACGGTGACAGCTTTATTCGCCCACCTGCCGGTCGCGCTCGTCAGCCTGGACTGATACCACGGGCCAGAAACGGCGACTCTCTCTGACGTCATGGCCGGCCCATGACGGGTGGAACGGCCCGTGCCGTACGTCCATCATTCTGCCGGTTGGTATGACATCCTCACCCGTCGTGCCGTGGCTCGGCCACGGCATCCACGCATTCTCGGATACGGCGCGCTAAGGCGACGATAACGCGTCGCGGCTCCGACGGACCTAAACCTTCCCACCCTGCGTCGCCGCGGGCTTGGCCTTGCGCGTCCGCGTCCGCGCCTTCGGGGTCTGCCGCCGCTCGCCCTGGTCGGTCATGCGACCGGGGAATTCCCCGTAATTCTCCTGGATCTCCGCTTCCTCAACCACATGCCCCGACTGGGAGTAGCTCGGGGAATAGCTCTCGGGGTGGCTCTGCGGATTGGGCAACTGCCCGGCGCCCGCCGAGTCCTCCATGCCAATGAGAATTTCCGCCCGCTCCCAAAACTCCTTGTCGCGGTCAAGCGGGCGTCCGTCCGCTTCCCAGAGATGATACGCCCGTTCGCGGATGCGGTGCGCCCGCTCGGGCGTATTCTGCAACGGATTGTCGGACATGCGGCGGCTCCCGTGATCGTCAGGCAATACGGAGCGTGTAACCGCGCTTGCCATGCGATGGTTCCCGCCTGCCGAACCGCCCCCGGCCCGGCGCCGGCGTTCGCCCAGCGTTGGCACTGCAAAGTAACGCCGCCGGTGAGCGCTCTGACAAACGCGCGTACGCTCAACGGAACTTTGTGCTCACATTGGCGTTAGGAGGCGAGGGTCCAATCCGAAGCACCGCAATCAAGGTGGTAGCGGCTGGGCCAGGGGATGTGCGGCGGCTGATCCAGCGACCCGGGTCATCGCCACAATGGGACAGCTCAAGTCGGACAGGAAAGAGGGCACAATGTCAGCGGAACGACCGATCCTGATTATCGATGACGACAACGATTTTCGCAGCCTTCTGGCGGAGCACCTCGCCGAGGGCAACGAATTCCACCCCGTCGGCGTGGCGACGCTGAGTGAGGCGGATGAGAGCCTGGGTTCCGAGAACCGGTTCGATACGGTGATCCTGGACGTCGGCCTGCCCGACGGCGATGGACGCGACTATTGCGCGAAGCTGCGCCGGCAGGGCCACAAGATGCCGATCATCATGCTGACCGGCTCGAGCGGGGAAATGGATGTCGTGCGCGGCCTTGATGCGGGCGCCAACGATTACATTGCCAAACCGTTTCGTGTGCAGGAGCTGATGGCGCGCATCCGCACCCAGTTGCGCGGGTTCGAAAGCAGCGACGACGCGGTCTTCGCGATCGGGCCGTATCTGTTCCGTCCCGCCACCAAGTGCCTGACGGAAGCGACGGGCAATCGCCGCATCCATCTGACCGCCAAGGAGGTCTCGCTGCTGAAGTTCCTGCATCGCGCAGGGGACCGCGTCGTGGACCGCCAGGAACTGCTGAACGAAGTGTGGGGCTACAACACCGCGGTGACCACCCACACGCTCGAGACGCATGTCTATCGCCTGCGGCAGAAGATCGAGCGCGATCCCACCGACCCGGCCCTGCTGGTGACACACCGTCACGGTTATCGACTGAAGCCCGACGCCATCACCGCTGCGGCCGCCTGACGCATTGCTGGGGCGCGGCGCTGACGGCGCTGCGCCCCTACCGAGAAAGGGGGGCGGCACGCGTGGGTGCCATCTCCCTCGGCGAACGTCCGTTGCGACCGCCGCATTTTCATCCGACGTGAGTTTAATGCTGCACCGTACCGAGCGGGTGCGGTGCGATCGCGGCCGTTCACTTTTCGAGCGGCGATCGCAACCGTAGAGACGTTCCGCCGTTCATCCCGTGCCCGCTACAAACTGCAAAAGGAGGCAGGCACACATGGCAAAGAATCTCTTCTACGGAATGGTGATCGCCGCGACGGCGCTGACCAGCGTGCCGGTCATGGCACAGTCGACCGCCGCAACAACTCCCTCGCCGGCGATGACCCCGGCGGTGGGCCCAAGCACCGCCCCGGCGACGGCAAGCAGCACGACCTCGGGAGCCAGCACGCCGACCTACTACACGGCGGATCATCAGTTGCGCGCGAGCAAGCTGGTGGGCGCGAGCGTCTACAATGGTCAGGATCAGTCGATCGGGTCGATCAATGACGTCCTGCTCGGCGATGCGGATCACAAGGCTGACACAGCAGTGATCTCGGTCGGCGGCTTCCTCGGCATGGGCAGCAAGTGGGTATCGGTGCCGTTCGACCAGCTCAAGGTCCAGGACAACAAGGTGGTGATGCCTGGCGCCACCAAGGCATCGCTGGAGAGCATGCCCGGCTACAGCTATTCGAAGTCGTAGTCGCTAGTTCAGTCGCGGCTGGACGGGACGAGTGTCCCGCCCGGCCGCTTCTGCATAATGCCGAAGACGATGCCATTTCTCAACGCCACGTTTTGCGTCAGCCCGACATGGCGTGCGCAGTGCATGGTCTGACGACCATATCGATACAGAACCGATGACGCGCCGCCAGCCACCGAGCCGCCAGCCACCGAGCCGCCAGCCGTTGGCCGGCAAGTATGCAGGCGCCCCACCGCCGCGGCAGTCAACGTCGGTGTGCAGCGGAACTCGGTGATCGATCCGATGTGTTTACTGAGGATCATGGTTGTGCCTGCCGGGGCGGACAGTGTCGCCACCGATGCCGCACCCCCGACAGCAACGTTGCTGCGATCACATCCCCCACCATGGGCGTCGCGCGGAAGTCACGCGACCCAATAAGCGATCCCCATCGCGACCACCGCACCCACCAGGGAAATCGCCAGGATCCAGCGCACCCGTCCGGTCGTTACGGCCTGACGTGCTTCGCTCGCCGTCTTCTGGGTGATGTGGGGCTGAGGTCCATCGTTCATGACACGCTCCAAAACTACAAGTCGGAGACGTGGTTTTTGTCAGGCCACAGTCAAGATGGTGCACGCGGATCTGACGGCTGCATCGTTCACGTTGCTTTTCACTGTGATCTAATACCGACCGGCGGAAAGATTGACGTACGGCACGGTCCGCCCCATCCGTTATGGCCCGGTCAAACCCGGACATGACGAATGGAGCGGTCCGCGCGAACAAACCGGGAGTCAATCGTTCCGTAGCCTGATCCAAGAAGTTTGCTTGAATCGAATTCTGGAACCGAACGCACGCTGATGCGTTTTTCATTTAGTCGCAGGATCTTCCCCCCCTGCGCCTTGGCCCGATCCGCCGCGATGTCCCCCCGTCGCGGCGGATCGAGGCCTCCCCCGTTGGCGTCGGCCTCGCTGGCGACGGCCTCCCTGGCGTCTGCCTCCCCGGCGTCAGCCGGCGGCGCCGATCACCCGGCTAAGCACTGCCAGTAATTCGTCGGACTTGAATGGCTTGTCGCATACCGGCCAATGCTGCCGATCTTGCGGCAGTGCCATCGCGCCATATCCGGACAATAACAGAAACGGAATGCCGCGCTCCGCCAGCACCTCCGCCACTGGAAACACCCTCTCCCCAGCCAGGTTGACGTCGAGCACCGCGCCATCCACGATTTCGGACCGCGCCGCCGCCAGTGCCGAAGGCAGGTCGCCGAAGGGGCCGACCGTCGTGCACTTCTCATCCTCGAGAATGGTTTCAAGCAGCATGGCCACCATCACCTCGTCTTCAACAAGCAGTATGCGGCGTCCAGCAAGCCCAGTCTGGGTCATCATGACGTTCCCTTGGCGGCGGTACGAGAGACGATCGTCGGATCGAGCGGCAATGTGAGTGTAACCCGCACACCCGCGGGATCGAAGACGAGGGATGCCTCACCCTTCAACTCGTGCTTCAGGCTGCGTTCGATCAACGAAATGCCGAAGCCGCGCGTTGCTGACGCAACGACCGGCGGACCATTCGCCTCAGTCCAGCACCAGACCAGGCGCTCGCCAGCCTGATGCGCTTCAATCTCCCAGTGTATCGCGATCTTGCCACCTGGAATCGACAGCGCACCAAATTTCACCGCATTGGTAACAAGCTCATGCACCACCATACCCAAAGCCAGCGCACCGCGCGGCTTCAGCGACAGCAGTGGTCCTGTCAGCTCGACGTCATGCTGGCCTGACCCCACGAACGGCCGGATCTCCTCTATCAATACGTCACGCAGCGGCACATCGGTCCAGTTGTCACGACTAAGCAACGTATACGCGGCGGCCAGCGCATTCACCCGCCCCATGAAATTTGTCGCAAAGTCCGGCAGCGTCTTCGACTGCCGCAATGTTTGCGTCGCGAGAGAGATCACCACCGTCAGCATGTTGCGCACGCGGTGGTTCAGCTCGTCCACCAGCATGCGATGATGCTGCTCCGCCTGAGTCAGACCCGTCACATCGACGAAGGTGATCAACACGCCATCGATGTGATTGTCGGCAGTGCGATACGGCAACATACGCATCAGGTAATGGGCGCTGCCGTCCCGTCGCATGACGCGCCGCTCGACCAGCTGCCCGGTGTCCAGCGCCCAGCCGACATCGGCCTGCAAGTCCGCGTAGTCGACCTGACTGGCAATATCGAGCAGCGGACGTCCCTTGTCGCTGGGAATCAGGTTGTAGATGCCCGCAACCGCTGGCGTGAAGCTGCGGATGACGAGGTAACGATCGATGAAGATCGTGGCGACCCGCGTGCTCTCGAATACATTGCGCAGATCACTGTTGGCGTGATCCAGCTCGTCCACCTTGGAGGTAAGCTGCGCATTCAATGTCTGCAGCTCCTCGTTCATCGACTGGATCTCTTCCTTGGCGGTCTCCAACTCCTCGTTGGTGGATTGCAGCTCCTCGTTGACCGATTGCAGTTCCTCGTTGGCGGATTTCAACTCTTCCAGCGCAGTCTCGTATTCCTCGGCGGAGGTCTGCAACTGCTCGCGGGCGTCGCGCAGTTCGCGCTCGACGTGTTCCACCGTGCCGTCATGCGTCGACGGCGTCTCAGACAGTGCTTCGTCACGCGTCGTGATAGCGCCAACGTCATTGAACACGATCATGAAAAGGCGGTCGGTCTCCCGGCCCGGCAGCGGCTCCACGGTTAACGTGATTCCCTGCGTGCCATTGCCCAATTCGACATTGACCCGCTTGCGCTCGACAACCTGGCCTGTCTCGACCGAAGCCCGCAGCGCCGAGCGCAATTCCACCCGCAGACCGCGCCG
>Ga0182030_10027699_pt1 | contig 10176 bp, 8 predicted proteins | sample 812S3MmetaG_FD_121299 | JGI IMG/M metagenome (GOLD analysis project Ga0182030, IMG submission 121299) | Permafrost microbial communities from Stordalen Mire, Sweden - 812S3M metaG (Illumina Assembly) | ecosystem: Environmental > Terrestrial > Soil > Wetlands > Permafrost | place: Sweden... | reverse complement strand
GGCGAATCGCACATCGACTGCGCCTCGCTGTCCGATCCGGTTCTGATCCGGGAGGATGGCAGTTTTCTATACACCCTGCCCTCCGTCGTCGACGACATTGATCTTGAAATCACCCACATCATTCGCGGCGAGGATCACGTCACCAACACGGCGGTGCAGCTGCAACTCTTCGAGGCGCTGGCGCCGGAACGCACGGCCCCCGTCTTCGCGCATCACAATCTGCTGATTTCGGGAACGGGCGAGGGATTGTCCAAGCGCACGGGATCGCTGTCGATCGCCTCCTTGCGCGAAGAGGGCTATGAGCCGCTGGCGGTCGCGGCGCTGGCGACTCTGACCGGCTCCTCGGAAGCGGTGCGCGCCGTGCATTCACTGGAGGAACTGGCCGGACATTTCGACCTTTCGCACATATCGCGCAATCCGGCGCGTTTCGATCCGGCGGATCTCGCGACGTTGACGCATCGCACTCTGGCGATACTCTCATACGAGGATGTCAGGGAGCGCCTCGCAGCGCATGACATAGTTGGCTTCAAGGCCGAGCCCTTCTGGCTCGCCGTGCGCGCCAATCTTTCGCGTTTCGACGACGTGCTGGATTGGTGGCGCGTGGTCGAGGGCGAGATTGCGCCGGTTCGCGAGGACGAGGCCTTGCTCAGCGCGGCGCTCGACCTGCTGCCCAAGGAGCCCTGGGACGCGTCAACCTGGAGCCAGTGGACCGGAGCCGTGAAGACCCTGACAGGCCGCAAGGGCCGGGCATTGTTTCATCCGCTGCGGCTCGCCCTTACGGGCGCCGAGACCGGGCCGGAACTCGCCGTCTTGCTGCCGCTGATCGGACAGGCGAAAGCCGCCGCGCGGCTCGCGGGGAACGGCCATTGACGCGAGGCGCGATCCAACTTGCGCTCGTCGTCGTCCTGCTGGCGACCGGCGGCGCGCAAGCCGAAGTGAATTTCGGCAGAAATGTATATGTTGGCGGACACGACTTTTCGCACCAGCGCTTTGACCAAAAGCATCGCGCGAAGGTCTATCTTTACAAGCAAACGCCGCCACATGCCGGCTGCAATTGGCGCGCGGACGGACGCGGCGGAAATGAAAAAATATGCCATCTGCGCCAGCGCTGAATTCAAACGCCGCGAAAGCCCTGGGTTTCAATAAGCATTCTTGGCCGTGATGAGCGCCAGTGGCGTCATCAAAAGGATTCGCAAGTCCAGCGCCATCGACCAGTTCTCGATATAATAGAGATCATGCGCGACGCGCTGCTCCAGTTTGTCGGCCGTATCGGTCTCGCCGCGCCAGCCATTGACCTGCGCCCATCCGGTGATGCCGGGCTTGACGCGGTGACGCGCGAAATATCCCTCGACCACCTCGTCGTACAAACGATTTCCTGCGGTGGACTGCAACGCGTGCGGGCGCGGGCCGACGAGAGAGAGATCGCCCTTGAAGGCCACATTGAACAGCTGGGGCAATTCGTCGAGCGAAAGCTTGCGGATGATGCGCCCGACCCGTGTCACGCGCGTGTCGTCTTTCGTCACCTGCCTCGCGCCGTGGGCGTCGAGCCGGTCGACATACATCGAACGGAACTTGTAGACCTCGATCTTTTCGTTGTTGAAGCCGTGACGAATTTGCTTGAACAGCACGGGGCCGCGCGAGTCGAGCTTCACCGCCAGAGCGATGAGCGCCAGCAGCGGCGACAGGACAATGACGCCAAGTCCCGCGAGCAGACGATCCTCGATCGACTTCAGCGCGACGTTCCAGTCGGACATCGGCTTGTCGAACACCGGGAGAAACGGCACGTCTCCGATATAATTGTATACTCGCGAACGAAGCTTCAGCTTGCTGCCGAGCGCGGCGATGCGCACGTCGATCGGGAGCACCCAGAGCTTCTTGAGCACATGGAGGATGCGATCCTCCGCCGCGCCAGGCAGCGCGATGATCAGCAGGTCCACCCTGTGCTCGCGGCAGAAGCTCACGAGATCGTCGAAGCGCCCGAGCTTGAAATACGGCCCGACATTTTCGGGTGAGCGGGCGTTGTCGCGGTCGTCGAACATGCCGAGGATTTGGATCGCGGCGCTCGCCGTCGCGTCGAGACGGTGAATCAATTCATTCGTCAGTTCGCCGCCGCCGACGATCACCGCCCGGCGCGCCAGACGGCCCTCGCCGGCCCAATGCGCAAGCGCCCCTGCCACGGCGAAGCGCGCAAGCAAGCAAGCGCTCCAGGCGGTAAGGAACCAGTAGGACAGCCAGTTCCTCTCCGTTGGCGTATAGAAATCCAGCAGGGCGCTGCAAACGACCAGCCCGGCCATGGACAGCAGCAAGGCGAACGCAAGATCGACGGCCTGTCGCGGCGCGGAGGAGAGTGCGCGGATCGTATAGGCCCAGCGCGCGCCAAGGAGCGAAAGCGCGCCAAGCCAGACGCCGAGCGAAGTGCACACGAGGAAGCGAAGATCATTCTTCTCGCCCGAGTGCCAGGCGTCATAAGTGACGACGCCGGCGCCGACGATGGCGAGAAAATCGTACAGCAGGACCGCGGAAATAACCGCGGGCTGGGAAATCAACCGATTCGCCGGCACGACCGGCGCAGGCCTCACGGCTCCCGAATGCGGTCGGTCGCTCTGCAAGAGGCTTGAAGGAAACACGCTGCTCATTTTACGCTTACTCGGAACGCGGACTTGACTGCTTTACGGCGACAGGCCGGGCCGCCCGCACCATCGCGCGCAGCGGTAAAGAAAGTTTCCACTTATTTATCAATTGTCTGGGGCCGAGCGGAAGCTTGGCCCCAGGCGCATCGGACGCCTTAACGCACATGTCACTTATGCAGCATGGAGTTACGCCGCGCTGCTTCCCCTGCCGCCATGCGCCGCGACCACATCGCGCGCAAGGCGCCCCGTCACTTCGGCGAGATGATCGAAGCGCGCTTCATAGAATCCCGCGCCGGCCGTCGCCGAGCGCAACTCCACGATGAGATTGTCCATCTCGGCCTCGGGAATGATCGTTTCGAGACGGTCCCAGCCGTCCCAGCCTTCGCGCGGGCCAAAGCCCAGGATCTGGCCGCGCCGTCCGGAGACGATGCCGGTCGCGCGGGACATCCCCTCGCTGGGCGTGAATATCGTCACCGCCAGCATCGGTTCCAGCAGCACTGAATCCGCCATGGACAGGGCCTCGCTCATGCCGATCCGCGCCGCCGTGCGGAAGGCCATGTCGGACGAATCCACCGTGTGATAGGAGCCGTCGGTCAGCACGGCCTCGACGTCGACGACGGGAAAGCCCAGAGGCCCATGCGTCAGCGCGTCCTGACATCCCGCCTCGACAGAGGAGAAATATTGCCTGGGCACGGCGCCCCCATGCACGCGCTCGGAAAAGCCGAAGCCTTCGCCGCGCGGGCGCGGCCCGACCTCAAGCGCGACGTCGCCGAACTGGCCATGGCCGCCCGACTGCTTCTTGTGCCGGCCACGCACCGAAACGGTTTTGCGGATCGTTTCCTTGTAGGCGACCGTGGGCTTTTGAACCTCGACCGCCACGCCAAAGCGCGACGTCAGACGCTCCAGCGCCACACGCAGATGCATCTCGCCCTGCCCCATGAGCTTGATCTCGGACAGCGCCTGATCATGCAAATAGACAAGCGCCGTGTCTTCGTCGACGAGCCTGGCGATCGCGCTCGCCAGCTTCATCTCGTCCTTGCGGTCCTTCACCTTCAAGGCGAGAGCGTGGACGGGCGCGGGAGGAGGCGCCGCCGACTTCGCGACATCCTTGACGCCGCCGCGCGGATCGCCAGTCAATGTGTCGCCCGTCGCTGCGTTTTCCAGATGGCCGAAGGCCAGAGTATCGCCTTCAACGGCTTCGGTTCGCTTGGAGGGCGCGCCGCCAAGCAGGCGCGAGAGGCCGGAAATCTTTTCCTCGCCGCCCGGCGAAAGCACGGACTGGCCGTCGACAAATGTTCCCCGCAGCACGCGCGCAAGTGAAAGCTTGCCGCCATGCGGCGTATGGATCGTGCGCAATATGCGCGCCAGCGGCGGCCCCTTTTCCGAAACGCCCAGCCGCGCGCGCGTCTGGGCGACTCCGGGCGCCTCATGCCTCAAGGCCTTCAGCAGGCGGGTCACGCCCGCGCCGCGCGCGGCGGAGCCGATGAACAGCGGAACCACCTGCCCCGCCTGAAGCTCCTTGGCGAGATCGTCGAACACTTCGTCGCGCGGCGGCTCTATTTCAGTAATCAGCTCTTCCATCAGATGGTCGTCATAGTCGGCGAGCCGCTCCAGCATCGAATAGCGCTCTTCCTTCTCCTCGGCAGCGTCGCCAGCGGGAATGGCGATGACTTCGGAAGGCGCGTGCTCGCGATAAACGTATGCGCGCTCAAGCGCGAGATCGATGAAACCGATGGCGACGCCATTTTTCCAGATCGGCATTTGCCGCAGCAATAGCGGCGTGCGCGAGGCGGGTTGCAGCATGGCGAGCGTTTCGCGCACGCCGAAATTCGCTGCGTCGACCTTGTTCAGGAACAGGAGATGCGGCACGCGAAGTTCTTCAAGTTCGCGCAGCACAAGCTGCAAAGAGAAGACCTTGCGCGGATCGGGCTCGCAAACGACGATGGCGGCGTCGACGAGCGGCAGCACATTGCGCCCCTCATGCGCGAATTCCAGGGAGCCGGGAAGGTCAATGAAGGTGTATTGATCGCCGAGATAATCGGCGTGACCGATGTTTGCCTCGACGCTCATCTGGTGGGTTTTCGCCTCGGGGCTCAAATCGCCGACCGCGACACCCTCCCGCGTAGCGCCCGCGCGCGCCAGAAGCGCCTCGAACAATTTGGTCTTGCCGCTTTGAAAGGGACCGATCAGCGCAATCAGCCTCGGCCCCACGATTCTTCTGCCGTGGTCATTCCCGTTCCCGCCCATGGCCTGCTCCTTGTTCGCCGGAGCCAGAGTTTCGACACAACCAGAAGGCTGCGGCGGGCGCCATTAAAACGCCCTTGGTCGGCTCCGTTACGGGATCGTCCCACCATGAGAGAACGAAGGCAAGGTGGAAAGCTTCTCGCACAGCGGCGCGGCTTTTACTGCAAATGCTCAAGAACGCTGTGAATTCGCGGGCGAAATGGGCGCTCCCGCCTGCTTCCATCCGGCGGCAAAGCGCGTTAGAAAGCCGCACCCTAGACCCAGGAGCCTTTATGCGTCCCAGCAAACGCGCGTTAGACGAGATGCGCCCCGTCAGCTTCGAGCGCGGCGTCGCCCGCTACGCGGAGGGCTCGTGCCTTGTCAAATTCGGCAATACCCATGTCCTGTGCGCGGCGTCACTGGAAGACAAGCCGCCGCCGTGGCTGCGCGGCCAGGGACGCGGCTGGGTCACCGCCGAATATGCGATGCTCCCTCGCGCCACCCATACGCGTTCGAAGCGGGAGTCCACCTCGGGAAAACCCTCCGGTCGGACGCAGGAAATCCAGCGGCTGATCGGCCGCTCGCTGCGCGCGGTGACCAATCTGCCCCAGCTTGGCGAGCGTCAGATCATGATCGACTGCGACGTGATCCAGGCCGACGGCGGCACGCGCACGGCGTCGATTACGGGCGCCTGGATCGCCCTGCGCGACTGCCTCGAATGGATGCGCGCGCGCTCGATCATCAAGGACAATCCGTTGCGCGATCATGTCGCAGCCATCTCCTGCGGCATCTTCAACGGCAAGCCGGTTCTCGACCTCGATTACGCCGAGGACTCCACGGCGCAGACCGACGCAAACTTCGTCATCACCGGATCCGGCGGACTCGTCGAGATCCAGGCGACGGCGGAAGTCGCGGTGTTTTCGCCGCAAGAACTGCAGCACATGATGGAGCTTGCGCAAAAGGGCGTCTCCGACCTGGTCTCGCTCCAGAAGGCGGCGCTGGCGTGAGCGCGCGCAAGATCGAGGGACGGCTCGTCATCGCCTCGCATAACCCCGGAAAACTCTGGGAGTTGCAGCAGTTGCTCGGCCCCTATGGCGTCGATGCGGTGAGCGCGGGCGAACTGGGCCTCGCCGAGCCCGAGGAGACCGAGACCACCTTTCGCGGCAATGCGCTGCTGAAGGCGCAGGCCGCAGCGCAAGCTTCAGGATTGCCTGCATTCGCCGATGACTCGGGGCTGTGCGTCGACGGGCTGGACGGCGCGCCCGGCGTCTATTCCGCGCGCTGGGGCGGCGAAAACCGCGATTTCGGCGCGGCCATCGCCCGCGTCGAACGGGAGCTGAAGGATCGCGGCGTCAAGCCGCCATTCACCGCGCATTTCATCTGCGCGCTGGCGATCGTCTGGCCGGATGGGCACAGGGAAGAATTCGAGGGCCGCGTGGACGGCGTGCTGGTGTTCCCGCCGCGCGGAACCAAGGGCTTCGGCTATGATCCGATTTTTCTGCCCGATGGGCTCGACAAGACTTTCGGCGAGATGATGTCGGCGGAAAAACACGCGCTGCCGGGAGACGGCTCAGTCGCTTTGTCGCACCGGGCGCGGGCTTTTCAGGCGCTCGCGCGCGCCTCTCTCGCGCCGCAGCAAAAATAACGCCGCCATATCTTGAGGTTAACTGAACCCACTGAGATTCCAGCAAAATGGATTGACGGACCGCGCACAAAAGCTAGGCTTCCGGGGCGTCATGAGCGGCGGCGCGAAAAGCGCCGCGATAAATTAGAGCGCTCCGATCAATACGCCCCATGGAGATGAAATTATGTTGGAAGACTTCAAGAAATTCATCATGAAGGGCAATGTCGTCGATCTCGCCGTGGCGGTGATCATCGGCGGCGCCTTCGGCAAGATCGTGTCGTCGTTCGTCGACGACATGCTCATGCCCATTATCGGTCTCATCACCGGCGGCATTGATTTCTCCAACCACTATCTTTCTTTCTCAAGCGCCGTTCACTCGGAAATGACCTATGAGGAAGCCAAGAAGCTTGGCGCCGTCATCGGCTGGGGCCAATTTCTGACCGTCGTCGTCAACTTCCTGATCGTCGCCTTCGTGATCTTCATCGTCATCAAACAGCTCGAACGCTTCAAGAAGCCCGCCGAGGCCCCGGCGCCGGCCGAACCGACCAAGACCGAGGTTCTGCTTGGCGAAATTCGCGACCTGCTGAAGAAGAACTGATTTATTGCAGCGATAAGGTCAAAGCCCGAATCGCAAGGGCGCGGCCGCAATCTTGGCGTCGGCGGAAACTTCAAGTCCGCTGACGCCCTTCTTTGTTCCAGAAGCCACGTTGATACAAATCGCACGACTACGACCGAGGAAATGATGAAAGTCTCTTTTGGCCCCTGCTGCTTCTGCGGCAAGGAGATTGAAAACAAAGATCCAAACCCCTGCCGCGTGACTGTCGAAACCGCGGAAGGTAAATGGCAGACCTGGTCGTGCCACGGCGAATGCTTCCGCGCCAATCTAGCAGAAATACCGGAATATCCCGGCATTTTTGATCCGGCGCACTTCTAGAGGCGCCCTGGCGCCTCGCCGCGCGCGGACCCTTGCGTGACCTTTTAACCATGTCATGCGATAAGGCGGCATGGCCGCGACGATTCGAAACGCATTCGACCCAGGCTTCGGCGTCTATGTTCATTGGCCGTTTTGCCTGTCGAAATGCCCCTACTGCGATTTCAACAGCCACGTGCGCCGTGGCGACGTCGACGAGGACCGCTTCGTCGACGCCTTTCGCATTGAACTTGCCCATCGGGCGGCGCTCGTCCCCGGTCGCGAGGTGCGGTCGGTGTTCTTTGGCGGCGGCACGCCTTCGCTCATGGCGCCGAGCACGGTCGAAGCGATCCTGAACGAGATCGCCAGGCACTGGACCGTCGCCAAGGACGTCGAAGTCACGCTCGAAGCCAATCCCACAAGCGTCGAGGCGTCGCGCTTTCGCAGCTTCAAGGCGGCGGGCGTCAATCGCGTTTCGCTGGGCATTCAGGCGCTCAACGATTTCGACCTTAAAAATCTCGGACGTCAGCATTCGGTCGCCGAGGCGCTCGCCGCGCTCAGCATCGCCAATTCGGTGTTCCAGCGCACTTCGTTCGATCTCATCTACGCCCGCCCTGACCAGACAACCGCAGCCTGGCGCAAGGAGCTCGACCTCGCGCTCGCATATGCGCCCGAGCATCTTTCGCTCTACCAGCTCACCATCGAGCCCGACACAATGTTCGAGCGCATGTTCAACGCGGGGAAACTTGTGGTGCCGGACATGGAAGCGCAACGCGCGCTCTGGGACGTCACGCAGGAGGCGACCGCGCGCGCCGGACTGCCCGCCTATGAAGTTTCTAACCACGCGCGCCCCGGCTCGGAATGCCGCCACAATCTGGTCTATTGGCGCTATGGCGAATATGCAGGCGTCGGACCCGGGGCGCATGGCCGCCTGAACACGCCGCGTGGACGCCGCGCCCAATCCACTGAGCGCCACCCCGAGATGTGGCTCACCTGCGTCGAGACCGAAGGACATGGCCTCGTAGAGGATGATCTGCTCACCACGGAGCAGCAGGGCGACGAGTTTCTGCTGATGGGCTTGCGTCTGCGCGAAGGCATCGACCCGCAACGCTATTTTCTCCTTACAGGCAAGAAGCTGGCGCAATCGCGGATTTCCGAGCTGATCGGCGACGGCCTCGTGGAATATACCCGCGAGAGCCGCCTGCGCGTGAGCTCCGAGGGATTCCCGATCCTCGACGCGGTGGTGGCCGATCTCGCCGCCTGAATTCGCCGCCTCTCCATTGCGTTTGCGCCGGCCGTCGCCTAAGTAAGGACTGTTCTTTTGGCGCGGGGTGGAGCAGCCCGGTAGCTCGTCAGGCTCATAACCTGAAGGTCGTCAGTTCAAATCTGGCCCCCGCAACCAGAAGTCCTCAAGAGGCGTGTTCGCCAAGAACCAAATTGCCTCGCCCATGTTATTGGGGTTTGGGGAATTTGACCGAGGCCGGCTTCAAACGATTTGGCGCGCCGCTTCCGGCGCCTTGCCGAAAATGACGGTTTCAGAATCGCCGCGCGGAAAAAGTCCATGTTTCGCCCCGACCGTCCCTGCAAGCGAAGATTGGGGAGAGCGCGGGCGAGTAAACGCCGCGCCGGTTATGCGCTCGTAATCGTCATTTGGGGACTTGGAATAATCGCATTGCTGGTCGTCTCCTTCATGACGGCGGCAAAGCTCCGCGTGCAGTCCGCCTTCAATATAGCCGGCGGCGCGCAGGCGAGATTGATTGCCCAGGGCGTGGTGAACAAGGCGATGCTCACGCTTTCGCAGGAACAGCAGACGCCTCAGCCGGGCGCCTTGGCGCTCGGGGGGGCGCCACCTGCGGGGCAAGCCGCTGCGGCGAACGCGGATCCCGCGAAAATCCACGACGGCCATCCCCTTCTTTGCGGATTCGGCGACGCGGCGGTGGTTGTCGCGATCGAAGACGAAGGCGGCAAAGTTGACCTGAACGCCGCCCCCCAGGCTTTGCTGAAAGCCATGCTCGGCGGGTTTGGCCTTGGTCTGCGGGAAGCTGATATCGCCGCGAACGCCATCGTGGCCTTCCGCACGCCGCGTGATGCTGGTTCCGGGCAACCCGGGGGCCTTCAAGCCAAGGGCGCCCAGGCGCAATTCAACACGATTTTTGAGCTTTATCAGGTCGAAGGAATCGAGGCTTCGCTTGTGCGCGAGCTGCTCCCCTATTTGACGGTTCATTCACGCCTGCCAGGCGTGAATAATGAAACCGCGCCACCGGCGCTCTTCGCGGCGCTGGCGGGCTACTCGCCACAGGACGTCAGCGCGCTGGAGGCGGCGCCATTCCCCAACGCGCTCGATCGGCGCGACCCTCGCTTTTCAAATACTTTCAAACAAAATGGCGCGAGCGGAGTTTTTCTTCTGCATGCCGAAGCGAGACTGGCGAGCGGCCAGACGGGCGTGCAGGACGTCGTCATCGACGTTCAATACCGACAGGGACTCGCGGGAGCCACGCCGGAGGCCGAACCTTTCGCAATTCGAGAGCTGCGACAAGGCTCCATCCGATACAAGGATCTCTTGCGTTCCGTCTCGCCGGGAAATGCTGGCGCGCTTCCACGATGCTGAGATTGCGCCACGCCCCCCTCACTGATCGAGGAGGACTCTTCTGGCGCTTTGCTCGATGGTGTGGGGTCTGGCTTTTGCGTTCTGGGTTATCTGGAAGAGCTTGCGGCGATATTCCGCCGTGATCTCGCGCGCGTCGTTCGATGTGTGCACGATATGCGGGGTGATCATGATGAGCAGCTCG
>Ga0182030_10027698_pt1 | contig 10176 bp, 8 predicted proteins | sample 812S3MmetaG_FD_121299 | JGI IMG/M metagenome (GOLD analysis project Ga0182030, IMG submission 121299) | Permafrost microbial communities from Stordalen Mire, Sweden - 812S3M metaG (Illumina Assembly) | ecosystem: Environmental > Terrestrial > Soil > Wetlands > Permafrost | place: Sweden... | reverse complement strand
TTATAGATGATATTAATATATTAGTTTATAACTGATTAACTAAGAGTAATTATTATATTTTGGAAGCAGGTTATATCAGATATCTAGACTAGATAAGACATTACAGAATGAAGTTTGTATCTAGTAAATATGAGCTGATATACTTTACTAGAAGTTATTAGTTCAATCTATAGACTAGTATATACCTAGATAATATTGAAAAGATATCCTCTCTAGATATCAGGATATTAGATATCTGATTAGATATTAAGCTCTGCTGAATGATCTATTATTATAAAGTATAGAGAAAAGCCAAAGCCCAGATAGATATACTTATATAACTTATAGTATTAACTTGAGGTATCTCCTTCCCTAGGGCCAGACAGGTCTACTCGGCAGTAGTTAGGCCGGCCCTAGTATATGGGGCAGGAATATGGTATTCGCCAGGAACCAACTCAGCCAGGGGCCTGGCAGCCAAGCTATAACTAACTCAGAACCAGTGTCTAAGAGTAGTAGCAGGGGCCTATAGAGCTATATTAGTCAGGGCCCTAGAGACCGAAACCTATATCCCTCTACTGGACCTCTATCTGGACGGCAGGCTTGTAGTATTCAGAGACCGACTAGCCAACTCCCAGATCGGCCAATTAATACAGCAGGCCTGCAAAGCTATTCAGCGGAGGCTTAGAAACAAAAAGGGCAGATAGAGAGGCTATAGGCTAATCCCAGGCCAGGCTAATGATGAGTGGGCTAGGATTAGATTATTAGACCTAGGGAAGTCTACTGAGAAAGAGAGAGTTATAGAGGCCTGGACATATAGATAACAGGCTAGTACCAAGCCAGATATTTAGGACAGGATTCTTAGGCCCCCTGATCAGAAGATTCTAAAGCTTTACTCTGGCCTTCAGAAGACAGAGAGCTCAGCCCTGGTCCAGTTCCGGATAGGGTGTACTAGGCTAGCCTACTTCTTATATAGAGCTCGGATGCCAGGAGTTGAGTCGGACCTATATAGTTATAGAAATGGCCCAGAGATACCTAGGTATATGCTAATCTATTATAAGAAGGAGATAGAGCAAAGGAGAGAGCTAAGGAAAGCAAGCGGCAGTAGACTAGACCTCAGGAAGCTGCTGGACATTCCAGAGGGAGCTAGAGTAGCCGGCCGGTAGGTGATATATTTAGGGCACCTATTCCAATTCTCTCTGGCCAGGGCACTCCTATATGAGTAAGCTCTAGCACAGAGTTATTAAGATTTAATTGGCGGCGTGTGATTAGCTGGAGAATCAGAACTATAGTACCTAGGTTTTTACTCCTGAAAAGGTTTTCCTAGGGTTTGTAACTACAGGAGTACTGCATAGCTAGCTAGCTGGTCAGAGTATGAATATCAATCAATCAATCATACTTCAAGAATTTTCAAACGACTTTGTCTTAGCATATATGTGAGATATATTAGTTTTTACAGATGGGACTCGAAAATAACATTGAGAGTATGTCCGAAAAGTGCTTCAAAAGCTGCAAGATCCCGGCTTACAGCTAGATTTTCACAAGTGCGAATATGAAGTTCAATCGACCAAATACCTTGGATTTATTATTGAGACGAGAAAAGGGTTACAAATGGATCCTGCTAAAGTACGGGTCATTATAGACTGGAAGGCTTCATTGAGTGCCAAAGGTTTATTAGAATTTTTAGGCTTTGCAAACTTTGATGGATACTTTATTAGAAATTTCTCACGAGTCATAGCACCATTTTACAAGCTGAAGAAGAAAGATTTCTTCTTTGACTGGTTCGAGGAGGCCTGTAAAGCTTTCTAATAGTTGGAACGAGCCTTTGCAAAAGTATCTATACAATTTGATCCAGACTACGAAACGGATTAAAAATAGATTCTATAGAATATTGCTCAGGAGGGGTGCTCTCAATATAAAGAAGGTGTGCTACATCTTATAGCTTTCTATTCTAAAAAAAACATGCGCCTGTTGAATATAACTACTCAATACACGACAAGGAATTATTGATTGTTACATACTATCTTAAAGAATGGAATGCAGAACTGAAGAGCGTAGAGCAGTTTACTATTCTTACAGATCATAAGAACCTTGGATATCTCATAACAATTCGTAAACTGTTCAAAAGGCAAATGCATTGATAGTTGATACTAAATAAGCTCAACCCGGTCATTCAATATCGTCCTGGTAAGGAATGAGGTCTCCCATACCACTTAACTAGGAGAGATCAAGACCTCTCGGACGAGGGAGACGATCGAATTGACTATCGAGTGGCTCAGCTAATCCCAGACGGAGTGATTCGAGGAAATTCCATTCGACTAGCGCCTGCTAAAGTATTGTCTACTATTGGGCAAACGTTTACAGACCGGCTACAGAACCTTTGAGAAGAAATGAAGTTTCAAAATAAGGACTTTAAAGGTTCACTAAATGTTATACATCAAATAGAAAGGGCTTTTCCAACTGACCTTGCATTACTAGTCAAAGTCTCAGTCTCCGATTGCTTAGTGGATGGAACCGGCTATTCACGATTTTGAGGACGGCTTCAAGTTTCAAATAACAAGCCTTTACAGGCCGCAATTGTACAAGAACTACACGATTTAATGTTTATAGGCCACTCTAGCGAAAATGGAACCATTGCAGTTGTTTCAAGAGACTTCTTCTGGCCAAATTTACAGGCCACAGTTAAACAATTTATTTGTAGTTGTGGAATTTGCGGACGAACTAAGGTTTGGCGAGACCATGAGCAAGTGTTGCTACGTCCGTTATCAGTTCAAGAGTAATAATGACAAGAGATTTCAGTGGATTTTATTGGACCACTTCTTAGTAGCAATGGCTTTGATACAATAGCAGTCTTTACAGATCGACTTAGTAAAGGAGTATTTCTAGTCCTATGTCACTCAACTATTATATCCAAAGGCTGTGCAAGACCTCTTTATCTCGTCGTACTACAGTTTACAAGAACTCTCAAGAACAATAGCATCTGACAGAGACTTGCAATTTATTAGACAGGCACCCCACTGGCATGCCACTGGCACTGGTCGCGAAACCTTCGATTCTTGGCATCGATCAGATTTGTGAATACTAGCAGCTGTACAAAACCTCAATATCTATTATTTTTTTTATCTCTACTTACTAACTAATGAATGTACTATTGTTGATCTTGACTCCTACTTCCTTCGTCATTAGTTGTGTCTCCTAATCCTTCGAAAGTACTTGGCGAGCCTGAGGACTCCGGATCTACTAAAAGCTCATTGGAGATCATTCTTCGAAGCCATCCTAGTGAACTCCTCTTATTTCCTTCCTCTGTTGCTGTTGCTGTTCCTTCTTCGTCTTCTTCTCCCTCTTCTTCTTCATCCGCTTCCTCCTCCTCCTCCTCCTCCTCCTCGTCAGAACTTTCGTCAGTACGATCTGTATGCTCTATGGCAAATTCATCTTCCGCCTCTTCCTCTTGATTACCCTCAGTAGCGGGGGTGTACTGATGTGGCTGGTTATCAGGTAGTTGAAATTCTCCGACCTCTAGCTCAAAATCTTCCACCTCATTTCGAGGCATATCCGGAGCTTGGGATGGCAAATTCTGCCCCTCATTTCCATCCCACGTATTGCCTTCAACCTCGTCTGGGGTAACCTCAACATCTTCGCTCGCCTCCTCTATCTTCTTGGAATTATACTGCTCATACAGGGCCCTAAACGCTGACTGCCGCGCCAGGAGAGCCTTTGGCGAATCACACTCCATGATAACACCCTCCTGCAGTACCACAACACGATCAAAATCCAAAATCGTGCTAAGACGATGAGCAACTGCGATGATTGTGCGGTTTGCAAACTCCTCCCGAATCAGGCATTGCATTAATTTGTCAGTCTCGCTATCAACACTGCTAGTCACCTCATCCAAGACGACAATCTTGCTCTCACCCAGCATCGCTCTTGCTAGGCAAAAGAGTTGCCTTTGCCCATGGCTCAGCATGTCTATATCGAATTTCACATCAAGTCCTCCTAGGTTATCCCAGAGGCCGACTTTGACCAGAGCTTCGGTGATGGTTTTGTCCGTGGCTTTGCAGTAGGGATCGGCGTTCAACCGAACAGTGCCAGCGAGGAAATAAGGGTCCTGAGGTATTGCAATCAAGCCTCCCCTGACTGCTTCTCGAGGAAGAGTGGAGATGTCAATATCATCAATGAGGATACTTCCTGCGTTTGGCTCGATCATCCGGAAAAGTGAGAGGATTAAAGAGCTTTTACCGCTGTAAAATGAGAGTTAGCCATGTGGAAATCTGGTAGAAAGTTTCTTGGCGGGAAAATATACCTCCCAGATCGTCCGCAGATGCCAATTTTCTCTCCAGCATGAACCAATAGATTGATGTTGTTTAAGACATTATTAGAAGAAGTTCTATCTTGTTAGTTTCTGGAATATCTGACCACGGTGAAGAGAAAACTAACTTGTACGATGCCGACACTTTTCGAAACTCAATTTGCCCATTTTTGGGCCAGTCATCTGGTGGAGGCGTATTCTCCCCTGGGAGATGCTCTACTGCGGTTGTCTCACTGAAAGTCTTGATGCGGCTAACAGCTCCAAGAGCAGTCTCAAGATTTGTCCATCTGTCCCCATTAGTCTAAATGAATTTCTGATTTGCGATACCCATCTCAAGTCTCCATTGTGTATACTTGAGTGGTGAAAGGTATACTCACACTATAATCAAATACTTCAAAGAATCGGCGAAGTTTATGATGCTAACCAACGCAACTCCCGTAAAGCCTGGACTTCCTAAGTTCCGCGTTTCCACGGCAATAGTTACCACAATTACAGCCAAGCTAGCAGTAATGAAGTCCAAGATTAGCGTCAGCCATCTTTGTATCATATATAACAAATAAAATGGTCGTTGGGAAGTATCTAGTAATTCATCATTTAGGGCTTGGTTGTTTTGTTGCCATCCAAAAGCTCTCAAAGTTGCAAGACCGCTCAATGATTCGAGAAATTGGGAGCTGCAGACGAAGTTAGTATAAGCTTTATGCCCTTTTTCTTTGCACCAAAGAATCTAATCGTTACTCACTATAAAGGGCTTTTAGCCTCGAGATCCATCAATCGTAATTGTCTTGACGTGCGTAGATAGAATTGTTGTAAAAAGTAGAAGACTAATATAATCACCGGGTAAGATATCACCACATATTTTGAGGAACTAGCGATGAGCCCAGCTTGTGAAATATTCACAAGCACCCCTATTTAGACATGTTAACTCGATATATTCTCGACATCGGTAGCTAGGACCTCTCACCTGCAATCAGATCTAATAGACTGATGGGGAGTTCGGAGTCTACAAGCCGTATATCTTGGCTCACTCTGAAGCAGTTGTCAGCCAAGATCTGCGAATAAAACTTGCAATCAATTACACATACCTGTTGGTGGTAACTCCCAGGTCTGTGTTTGCGAAGAAAGACATTGGTGCACTACACAAATATTAGCTAGCAGATACGCGAATCCAGAAAGAGGTTACATACTTCATGATTGTATCTAGCAGTATCATATGAAGCTTACTGCCAGATGAAACAATCATTATGCCACACAAAAGCCTTTATTAGCTGTCAGCGTGGTTTACCATTGTGATACGATGAAGCTATTTACCAACCAACCAGCCCAATCGAAAGAAGTGCGCCTCCTTGAAATCCTGCATAAATCCCTAAATAGTAGCCATTATGTTGATTTGGGTGGCGGACAGTATACTCCGACCACCATTCCAACCAAATTGCTGTTCGAAAGCGTTAGTCGGTTTGCTTCCAAGTGGATTGTTGAATGTACTTACTAGGGAATGAAGCTAAGAACGCAAAAGTTGCTAATCCGAAGAAGAAGGCAAGCATGGCGGGCAATCCAATCGTCCGGAAATAATACACATAAATGGAGAAATCTCCATGGCCCGAGTTACTTTCTTCCACAGGTAGATCCGGTAAAGTTGGTTCCGTCTTTGGAGCAGTTGCACCCGCTAGTTCTTCCTCAGCCTTGGAATCGAAGCTGTAGATGCAAGACCCTTGTTGATTGATATCATCGAATGGACCTTGCGCAGCTATCGACCCATCGGGGTCGAGTGAGATAACATGATCGGCGTTTGGTAACAGGCTTAAAGCATGTGTCACCATCACAACTGTAGTTCCTTGGCTTCGCATAAGGCCATCTGTACCGAATACTCTGCTGAACAAAAGTTGTTGTGAACCAGCATCCAAGCCACTAAATACATCGTCGAAGATTGCGATATCCTTCTTTGCATAAACTGCCCTTGCGATCGCCACTCGTTGTTTCTGTCCTCCGCTCAATGCGATGCCTTTGCTGCCAGCCATTGTCTTATCACCTTTGGGGAGAATCTCGAAGTCATTCTCAAGTACACAGGCTCGCACGACAGATTCGTACCATATGGCGTTAAATTCGGAGAAGCCGATAATGTTTTCTTGTATTGTGGCGTTGATTAACCAGGGCGTCTGATCACAGAAGGCCACGCTTGTCGATGATATGCGAACCGAACCCTTTGAGAAGAGTGTCTCGCCCAGGAGACCTTTCAACAGCGTGGACTTGCCGCAACCCACTGGACCAATTATCATTGTCATTTTGGAACGGGGGATATCAAGGCTGATATTATTCAAAATCTGCTTGCCCTCCAGAGCCCATCCAAAGTTACAATCATTTACTACGATTTCGCTTAACTCATCAGTGTTGGACCTGACGGACTGATCAGGGGTAGTTGTTTTTCCAGAGCCTGAAAAATCAGCTAGAGCTAGTTCATCGGAAGGCTTAATTTCCACTTCGTAGTTATCTGGCGGATATGACTTCTCTCTATCATTAACTCCGGTTATAGTTCGGTGGTCGATTCTTGCTTCAGAAAGCAGAAATATTTGGATACGTTCAATGCAGCTGAGGGCGCCCATCAGCTGTGGAACGGATTGTAGTGTTTGTGATAACGGGTTTGTGAGGATAAGGATCAATGACAGCGATGTAAACATTCGAGTTGGATCTAGTACATTGCCATCTTTGGCGCTCTTTGCTAGAAAGATTCCGAAAGCCAGAACTGGTGCCAGAAGCTGAGGTGAGAAACCTAAAGCAAGTGCATATACCAAAGCGTTTCGAAACTTGGTTCCTGCCTTGATCTCGTCTATGCGTAATTTCTGGATCGAAATGGCAAGCTTTGGCGTTAAGTTCATCATCTTGACACTACCCATCGATGAAAGCATTGTAGCGGTGATGCCTTGCAGTTTCAGTTGATTGTCACAATTTATGAATCATAAGTACTTACCAACTCTCTTCTCCAGAGCTTTCATCCATAGCGCTTGACGGGGCCCAGCAATGGCTGCTACGCCACCAATCAAACCGATAGAAACTATTGCAGAAAACGTTAGATGGACCTTTGATTGCCTTTGAGATGATGGTAAATACCTAGTGAAACTACAAGAAGGGAAACACATGCTACACCAATCTCTCTTGAAAGCAACCATGTAGCAACCGCAATTTGAATCACATTTGCCCATAGCTCATGGACAAATTTTAGCCCGTCTACAATTTGCTGTAAATCTGTACTCATCAATGATACAGCTTGCGAATTTTCCAGGGCTGTGATGCTAATTTCCATTGTTTTGTCATAGATTGCAGAAACCAAGGTACCTCGTATCAGAGTAAGTGATCGATACACCCGATGCCAGTAAAAGCCTGTGGAAATCTTTGGAGCATGTTAGGGAATTCTATATGCAAAAGGGAGTAGAGACAAACCGCCATGCCAATGTAAACAAGACCATACGCAAAAATCAGACCATGACCATAATTTGCGCTGTTTTTATTTTCTGGTTCCTCCAAATATGAGAGAAATCGCTTTATAAGAAGAGGTTGAACGAGAGTAAAAGCAACGAGAGAAAGGCGACCTGGTACAGGCGCCAGAAGCTGCCATTTTAGCGTTTTGATAAGGGTGAGTAGAAGTTTCGGTTTCTGCTGACAGCGAGCTTAATTTGGTACTATGTTAGCATAGTCCATATTTCGAATGAATCTGAATTACTTACCTAGGGTCCAATTTTTGCGAAACTTGAACTTAAGATGGGAAGTAGAGAATTCTTGGTTGAGTGGGTAAAGATCTTTCATCAAAAGGGGGGCTTTGAACCCAGTAACAATGAGGTGATTCAACCATACGAAAAGACCCTGGTTCAATATTCCGCTTGTTTCTTCAGGACTGAGTTTTTGGTCTTCCACTCCCAGATATCGTTTCTTCTCAGTCACCTCAAGAAAGAGAACAATGACTTTCAATGACAGCGTGGCCGTAAAAAGAGCTTGAATCGTGGTATCGTAATTAATCAGCCACAATGTTCGAGCGCGGACTGCATCGAATACTATAGAGAAAAAAAGGTAGACATTAAGCAGAGCGGATGGGCGTATTGACAAGGCGTGTTCATTGTAGGATAGTAGACAGAAAACCACAGCATCTGCTGCTGAAAGCGCCGCTGATGCGATCGTGGCCCTCGTCCGTTCTCCCGAACGAAGGCACCATATAACCAATAGCGTAGTTTGTAGGGCAGCCAGAACAACAATCGTCAACTAGCCACAGAAGTGTTAGGAGTAATTATTATGCAGCCAACGCGAAGGAAATAGACACTGACAAGTTTTGCGATTCGGAAGGACTGCCCTCCAACTGTCCTTCGCCTCCCATACAGCGTAATAAGTCGAACTGGGGCTAACAGAAGCAATATGGATGAAGGGACTATAGATAAAAAAATATCCTCGAACAGAATCGTGAAATCAAAAGCCCGACGACATTCTGCGACTAGTGGACCGAAAACGTTATCTGTAATGGCAGAACAGTCTGTTGGCGCAGAGAAATTCATCTTGGGAACTTTGTGCTGCTCGGGCTTCTATGGCTAGAGATCATTAAAAGAAAAGAGGAAAAAATTGAACGCAATGGATATCGCGAAGACACAACCAGGAGAATTTGCATATCTCCGGCGCGTACGTGTTGTTCCTGGCGTCGGCCAGGCTGGATGCTGGGCGCTGAGGAAAGCCACAGAGTGAGAAAGACATAGCATTCGCAATTTCGCGTCCTTTGAAATGGTTGTGGAGCCACACCGTGGGCTTACAGTGACTAGCAAAATTGTGTAAACATATTTGTTAGATGCAGATGCAGCACGGTTCTACACCGATAGTCCGGGTGGCAGGGGGCTGACTGTGCAACAGTCAGCCGATCCCTGTCATCGGATATAATTGCAAGTCTTCCCCATCAAGCTTTCTTGGGCATAAATGATGAGAGTAAGCGATTTAGTAAATAAGATAAGATAAGCATACAACCGGGATCCCACAAAATCCTACCTCAAATTCCATCCAAAATACCAGCAAATATTGCGCCTTACCAGGCTATTAGCTAATATCATTATTGGAGCAGACAATCAGACTGGATTGTTGCCATATTTGCTTTAATGGACTAGCGCAGTTTAATGATTTCTCAAAGAGAGCAAATTGGCTTAAACTTTACATTTTTGCAGAGAATATTAACTTAATTTTATACCATTTCTAAAAAAATTAAAATTATAATTAAAGAGAAATCGGATCTGTTGTACTTCATACGACACGTGATATGCAGTTTCAACGCGAATTCGGCTGTAAGAAGCGAATTTGGTCAACCAAAAAGTATATCTGTTTCCGTCTATGTGTCAGCAGAGGAGGTAACATAACAATTCCATTATGTCAATAGATATGTGTGGGGTGGGCGGGTTCGTACAGTTGGAATATCGGGGTAAGCGTGCATCCTGTATTCGCAGCTGAGATGATCATACCGCCGTGGGTCTCGGCCATTCATTTTCCCATACCGGACCTTGACACATGGCATACCCATTTTGGAAACAATAAGCATTTCAGGTACTTGGTTGATGAGTAGAGAAATCTCCCCTGTCATCAGAGTGTTTCAGTTTAGAATAAGGCGTCCCAAAGAACTGGATATATCCTTGTGAACATGGCTCCCTTGCTCCGGAAGTTGTGGGGAAGAGTGGTTTTGGTCTGCTCGAAACTGTGCGAAATAGACAGCTTTCCCCCATGGTTTGTTCAGAGATCTACCATCTGACCGCAGTTTACCTCGCTTTTGTGTAACCCTCTATGAAGGCGAAGTACCAGCACCTTCACAACTTCGACCTCGGATCGATCACGTGATGGAACATCACCGGCTAGAAGACGTCCGCAAGGACTGGCAAACCGTGATT
>Ga0182030_10027697_pt1 | contig 10176 bp, 11 predicted proteins | sample 812S3MmetaG_FD_121299 | JGI IMG/M metagenome (GOLD analysis project Ga0182030, IMG submission 121299) | Permafrost microbial communities from Stordalen Mire, Sweden - 812S3M metaG (Illumina Assembly) | ecosystem: Environmental > Terrestrial > Soil > Wetlands > Permafrost | place: Sweden... | reverse complement strand
CTCCTGCAGCTGTTCCTCTACAAGGTCTCGGGGACGCTGACCGGGCCCTCCGAAGTCGACACGGGGCTGAAGTTCCTGAACAAAGAAACGGTCAAGCCATATGTCGAATCGAAGTCGCGCTATGAGGGAACCTCCTCAGAAGCCAAAGTTATCTCCTGAGCGCGAGGTAGCCTGAAGCGATGAGGTACGCAGCAATCGCAAGGGACCCGGCCGCTTCCCGCCCGCCCGTGGGTATGGGAGCGCCGGTGTCCGCGGTTGAAGTGAGGGACCGTGGCTAGCACCGCCACCCCGCCGGCAGCGGGCGGGCCCTCTCCGGCGCCAACAGCGCCCGAGCACCACCTGATGCCGGCCGGGGGGCGGGAGCTGCTGAACCGGCTGATCGCGCTGCGGGAGGGCAGCATCATCGTCGTCACGATCATCGTGGCGATCTACTTCTCGGCGAACACGAGCACGTTCTTCACGGGGGAAAACTTCAAGACGCTGCTCCCTTACTTCGCCCCGCTGGCGATCCTCGGCGCGGGCGAGGTGTTCGTGATGATCCTCGGGGAGATCGATCTGTCGATCGGCGCGATGTACATGTTCGCGCCGATCGTTTTCTACAAGTTCCAGACGGCCGGCCTGGGGCTGCTCCCCTCGGTGATCCTGGCTCTGCTGATCTGCATGGCCGTGGGCGCCATCAACGGCGCGTTCGTGGCGGTCGTGGGTGTGAGCTCCTTCGTGGCGACGCTGGGCATGCTGTTCAGCTTCGAGGGGCTCAGCCTGATCCTCTCCCATGGCACGCCGGTGGCGACGCCCGGCGCCCAGATCCACCAGACGACCGTCATGGTCCATCACATCGTCAACGGCCACAACATCGTGTTGGCCGAAAAAGTCAACCACGTGGGTACGTTCGCAAAAGTCTTCGGGGCGGGCACATACTCCGAGCTGATCTGGGCGGTCGTGATCGTGCTGATCCTCCAGGTCGTGCTGACGTTCACGCGCTGGGGTCTCTACACGGTGGCGATCGGCTCCAACAAGCTGGGGGCTGCGGAGGCAGGGGTGAAGGTCAGGCTGGTGACGATTCGCAACTTCGTGCTTTGCTCCTCGACGGCCGGTCTGGTGGGCCTGCTCGAGGCGATCCGCTCGCAGACGATCCAGCCGGACCCGTCGGGGCCGAACGAACTGCTGCTGCTCGCAATCGCGGGCGCGGTGATCGGGGGAACGCTGTTGGCAGGGGGGTCGGGGACCATTGTTGGCGCGTTCATCGGCGCCCTGTTCCTGGGGATTCTCGACGACGGGCTGATCCTGCAGGGAGTCAATGCCAACTACAAGCTCTTCTACACCGGCCTGGCGATCATCGTGGCGATGACGGCCAACGTGTTTGTGGCGAGGGCTCGGAGGGGGCACAGCGGAAGTGGCTGACGGCCCTGTACCGGAGATGAAGGTGGTGGGCCCCTCCTCGGCGCCCGACGATGTGTTGCGCGTGGAACACATCGCCAAGCGCTTCGGCCCCGTCACGGCCCTGCGCGACGTCAACCTGCACTTGAAAAAGGGCGAGGTGCTCGGCCTGCTGGGCGACAACGGCGCCGGCAAGTCCACCCTGATCAAGATCCTGTGCGGCTTTCAGAAGCAGGACTCGGGCGAGATGTTCCTGCACGGCAAACCCTATGCGCCGAAAAGCGTGGACGACGCGCGCGCGGGCGGCATCGAGACCGTCTACCAGGATCTGGCGCTGATCGACGAACTGTCCGTGTACCACAACCTGTTTCTGCGCAAGGAGCGTGTGCATCGTCCCTTCCCGCTGCTGGCCAATCGCCAGATGAAGCGCGAAGCGCGCGTGGCGCTGGATGAGATCGGCATCAACATCCCGCGCATCGACGTCGCGGTGGCGCGATTGTCGGGCGGCCAGCGCCAGGCGATCGCGGTGGCGCGCACGGTCAACTCCGATGCGGACATCATCCTGCTGGACGAGCCGCTGGCGGCGATGGGGGCCAAGGAGGGCGCGATGATCCTCGACCTCGTGGCCCGCCTGAAGGAGGAAGGCAAAGTCTCGATCGTCATGATCCTCCACAACTACGTGCACGTGCTGGAGGCATGCGACAGGGTGAGCCTGATCCAGGACGGTGCGATCGCGCTGGACAAGCCGACGGCTGAGACCTCGGTGGAGGAGCTGACGGAGATCGTGGTCAACGAGTACCGCCGGGCGCGCGAAGCGACACACGCGGAAGAAGCAGCCGCCAGTTCGGCGGCGTCGGCTGCTTCAGCCGACTGAGGTCACCTGGCTGCCAGCTGGTCGTGGTCCTTGGCCAGGCAGTCGCCGCGAGCGTTTGCGAGCAGCTGCTCGATGTAGGGTCCGAGCAGTGCGGAGATCGACGCGGCGGTCATCGACGCCGGTCCTTTGGGCAGCGCTGCGTAACTGATCGCCAGCCGCACCAGGCACTCGCTCAGCAGTTCCGCTCCGCCGCGCTCCACGCCCGGCCAGCCCTCGAGCATGACCGAGGTCAGGCGCTCGGCCATGCTCTCGACGATGGGCTTGCCCTGAGTGGTGAACAGTGCAAGCAGCTCCTCCGCGCCCTCGCCGTGGACGATCGTGCGAACCAGCGGATTCTCGGCGGCGGCGCCGAGGAACACGTCGAAGGCGGCCGCCAGCGCCGCTGCAGGATCGTCGAGGTTGTCGTTGACGGCGCCTTCCACCGACTCGAGGAAGCGGGTGGACTCGCGCATGAGCAACACCTGCGCAAACTCCTCGCGCGAGCCGAACTCCTTGTAGAGCGTCTGGCGGCTGACACCGGCGGCCAGCGCGATGTCGGCCATCGTCACCTCCGCCCAGCGGCGCGCGCGCAGCTCGTGGCAGGCGGCGTCCAGCAGCGTGTTGCGCAGCAGCTCCCGCGCGGCCACCGAGTAGGGGACGCGCTGTTTCGGTGCGGGCATGTCCCGCAGAGTAGCCGTAGAGCCGAGCGCCACTTTCAGGGCTCCTGCTCGAAGTCGACCTTGTCGCGCACGCCGCAGTCCGGGCAGGCCCAGTCGTCCGGCACCTCGCTCCAGCTGGTGCCCGGCGGAAAGCCCTCACGAGGATGTCCCCTGTCCTCGTCGTAGGTGTAGTCGCAGGACGGGCAGCGGTAGCGGCTCACCGTGCGTCTCCCGCCTGTGCGGTGTTGCTGTAGCGGCGCAGCGCCCTTCCGCGCAACCCCGGCTTGAGGTTGATCAGCTGCAGCTGGTGGTCGTAGTGGGAGAGCACGCGATGGTCCATCACGCGCCGCCACACCGGCGGTATGACGGCGAGCAGAATCATGCCGGCGTAGCCGGTGGGCAGCTGCGGCGCCTCGTCGACGTGACGCAGCGCCTGGTAGCGGCGGATGGGGTTGGCGTGGTGGTCGGAGTGGCGCTGCAGGTGGTAGAGCAGCACGTTGGATGCGGTGTTGTTGCTGTTCCAGCTGTGCTCCGGCTGCGTGCGCTCGTAGCGACCGTCTGCGCGCTTCTGGCGCAGCAGCCCGTAGTGCTCGAGGTAGTTGACCACCTCCAGCAGCGAGAAGCCGATGACGGCCTGGATCAGCAGGTAGGGGAGCACGACCACGCCGAAGACGGCGACGAGCGCGCCGAACAGCACGACGGTCATCGCCCAGGCACCCAGGATGTCGTTGCGGAAGCTCCACGGGGATGTGCCCACGCGCTGCAGGCGGATCCGCTCGAGCTTCCAGGCCGAGCCCAGGCTGCCGATCACGGTGCGCGGCAGGAACGCGTAGAAGCTTTCACCGAGGCGTGCGCTGGCGGGGTCCTCGGGAGTGGCCACGCGCACATGATGGCCGCGGTTGTGCTCGATGAAGAAGTGCCCGTAGCCGCTCTGGGCGAGCGCCACCTTGCTGAGCCAACGCTCGAGGCTGTCGCGCTTGTGGCCGAGCTCGTGCGCGGTATTGATGGCGATGCCGCTGACCATCGCCACAGTGAGGGCGAGCCCGAGCTTGTCGAAGGTGGTGAGGTTCCCATGCGACCACAGCCAGCAGGCAAAGATCAGGCCCCCATACTGGATCGGCAGATAGGCGTAGGTGCACCAGCGGTAGTAGCGGTCCTGTTCCAGCCACTTGATGACGCTGTCCGGCGGATTGGTGGCGTCCATGCCAATCGCGAGATCGAGGATCGGGAAGATCACGAAGACGAGCATGGGGCCGTAGAACCAGAGGATCGGCACGTCTGTCACGCGCACGAGCGCCCACGTGAGAAACGGAAGCGTGGGCACGACCAGGCCGAGCAGCCAGGCGTAGCGCTTGGGATCCTGCCAGGTGGCTTGTGGATCCAGGGAATCCTGTGGCTCTGCTGCGTGGAGCGACTCGGTGGCGGCGCTCGGCGCGCTGGCCGGGACTGACGACATGGACACCCTCCTTCGTTGGGACGCAAAACTTTACACAATGTGGCCTGCGTGTCAACTAGAAGGACAAACCCCGCGACTTATGTGCTGCTGCGGGACGTGCCGATGCTGCCATGTATGGAGCGCCGGCGGTGCGCTCACGAATGCGTGGCGAGCTCAGGCGCCAGGGGGGCGGCGCGAGGCGAGGTATTCCTGGTTCTGGCGACGCTCGCCGCGAACCTGCACTGCGATGTACACGAGGATGATGTTGACGACCACGCCGATGCCGCCAAAAGTGGCGATCAGGCCGATGTCCTTGGTGACGGCTGCGCTCGCGAGAAGAAGCATGGGGGGAGCCTAGCAACCGCAAAGCCGGCAGGTGTCGTAGCCTTCAGGGTGCCGCCGCCGATCTCGATCGGCGCATATGCACCCGGAGAGGTGCCGGAGCGGTTGAACGGGCGCGACTGGAAATCGCGTAACGGGGGAAACTTCGTTCGGGGGTTCGAATCCCCCCCTCTCCGTGCAGGTCGGGCATGCTGCCGCTGGCCAAGCTCGCACCAGTTCTGGGGTGCGAGCAGCGGGTCCCGGTATGCCTAAACGGCGAGGATCGTGAAGCGTGACCCGAGCAGCTTTCGCAGGTCGTCCGGGTCGGACGTTGCGATGGCGTCGGTCCGTTGGCTCACGCCCACAGCGATGCACGCGTCGATTGTGCTCGCCCCAGGCGTTGCTCTACGCAGGTGGCCTGCAGCTCGCGCCAATCGTTCATCCAATGCCTCGATCGAGCACGCCTTGAGTAGGCGGGCAACGCGCGCGTCTTTGGCGTCGCCTCGCCACACCTCGGCAAGCGCAATCGCGGGGATCGTCGGTACAAGGCCTCGCGCATATGCCACTGCGAGGATCTCGCGCACGTGCTCGTCGCCTCGCTCGTAAGCGATCAGCGCTCCAGCATCGAGAGTCAGGCCGGCCACGCGGCGGCGACCTGGGTTCTCACGTCGGCCGGCACCTCGCCGAAATCTGCGTTGTCCTCGGCCAGCAGCTCCAAGCCGCGAGTGACTCTCAACTCTCGTAGGACCGCGGCGTTGACGAACGCCGACAGGCTTCCGCCAGACCCGGCAAGCCGTTGCTCGGCCTCATTCAGCACGGACTCATCGAACGAGATAGACCGCTTTTGACTTGCCATGAAGCAATCCTACCACGGTAGGAATGGGGTACTATGGGGGCACTGGTACGGGGGTTCGGCTCGCCCTCCAGGTGGGCGCCGAGAGCAGGCGCGCTCCCCTTGACATCTAGCTTCACTATGCCTAATATCCCTAGGTATGAAGCCCGACGCGGTGAACGGACAGCTCGAGCCATTGATCCTTGCGACCGTAGGCGAGGAATCGGCCCACGGCTACGCGATCGTGCAACGCCTGAAGGAGCGCAGCGGCGGAGCATTCGATCTAGCGGAGGGCACCGTCTACCCGGCGCTGCACCGTATGGAGCGAGATGGGCTGCTCAGCAGCAGCTGGTCAATTGAGGCGGGTCGTCGCAGGCGCGTCTATCGCTTGACGCGTTCAGGCCGATCGACCCTCGCTGAGCGCCGTCGCGAGTGGGGGAGCTTCGTGAGAGCTATGGAGGCGGTGCTGGGATGAGTTGGCTGGAGGAGCTGAGCGACGAACTGGCGGCTCGCGGCGTTGCGGGTGGGCGGCGCGAGCGCATCCTGGCGGAGCTGGGCGACCACATCGCCTGCGAGCCCGGATGCGAGGTGCGCCTGGGCAGCCCAGCTGTGCTGGCTGCGCGCTTCGCGGAGGAACTCGGAACCGACATGGCGCGCCGCTCGGCCTTCACGGCCTTTGCCGCTCTCGCGCTCGCCGCCGCGGCGCTGCTCATCTCACAGCTCGCCACTCATCCAACGGGCCGTTATCCAGGTTTCGACAGTGGGCACTCGCTGCTGCTGTTCATTCCCGCTGCATTGGGAATGCTCGTCGCGCCGCAGCTGGCGCTTGCTGCCGGTCTGCTGGCCGCTTGGCGGGCTATACGGCGCCGATCGGCGCCCATCCTTCCGGCCGCTGAGGTGGCTCTCATCAACAGGCGCGCTCGCATCGGCCTGATTGCCGGCTTGGCGACGGTCGTGGGCATTGAGCTGTACGTCGCCGACTTCTCCGCTTCGCTGCCCGCCTGGCGGCTGGCCACGGCGGGCGGTGTGGCTGCGTGTGCGGGCATTGCGCTGCTCGCAAGCGCGCGTGCGGTGAGGCGAGCCGGCGAGATCGTGAGCGAGCATGCGGGTCGGGCGGGCGATCTCTTCGACGATCTGCCCCTCCCCGGATCCACGTGGCTTCGCGCCCAGCCGTGGCGTCTCGGGAGCGCTGCGTCGATCGCCATCGCACTTGGCGCCACGTTGTTCGAGTGGCACGCCGAGCGCTCGCTCGCGGAGGGCCTGCAGCGCGGTGTCACCGAGGGCGTGCTCGTCGCAGTCGGTTTTGCCCTGTTTGGGCGGGCAGTCGGTGTGGTGGCGCAGCCCCCCGAGCAGGAGCCGACCGCCCTGGTGGAGTAGCCGCTCAGCCGCAGCTGCGCGCATACTGCCCTTGTGCCGCCCCCGGTCTACCAGTTCGATCCCCACCGCCCGCCCGACTCCGACTTTCAGCCGGGTCGGTTGAGCCTGCTCGTGGCCGGCAACGCCGCCCGCCTGCTGGACGACAGGAGAACTCCGGTGCAGATAACGGCGGTCGACTGCGACGACGCTACGTTCGAGCTTGAAATCAAGGCCTTCGAGGACGAGGGGGCACGCTGGCGCTTGCCGTTTGAGGACGTGGGGCGATACCAGTTTGCGGCCGACGCGCGCACGGCCACAGAGCTGAAGGTGGCCGCATTCGCAGAAGCGGCGAGTAGGTTCGACCGGCCGCTCGCTATCGACGTGCAGGCTGAGACGAGGGCGGGCACGCTCGCAAGGCTCCAAGTAGAAGCCGACGCCGCGGCGCAGTGGCTCGCTGGGGAAGGGCTGAGGGACGTGGACGTCGTTTCCCGCATCGAGGCGCGCGAGGCAGACGATGCCTGCGCACGTCTGTTGCACGAATTCTTGGATCGCCGCAACCTGCTTGACATGGAGGAGGAATTCGCACGCGTGTTCGTCAGCAACCCCAGCTCCGGCGAGCTGGTGAAGGGCCACGCGATCGTGCTTGCCGAGCTCGGCCTCTGCCCCTATGTGGGCAAGGTGGTGCGCAGCTCCACTCTGTTCGCCGGCGACTGGTCCAGGGAGCGGCGCTCCGAGCACCTGATCGCAAGGCTCGCCTTCACGCAGGCGATGTGGCGCATCGTCGTCCCCGCCGGAGTGCCGCTGTATCGGGCGCTGAGCTCCGATGAGAGGATCGAGCGCAACGTGGGCTCGTTCGTCTCAGCCACCCTCTCGAGGGAGGTCGCCATGGAGCACTTCGTGGGCTCGGCTGCAAGGAGATCCGCGGCGCTGCTGCGTCAGGCCGTCCCCGTGGAGCGCCTGTTCATGACGTTCCTCGAGACGCCGGCTATGAGCAGACAGTTCAAGGAGGCGGAGGCCGTGCTCATCGGGGACCCTGCCAACGCGCTGTTCTAGCGCCAGCGTTGAGATGGGGCGGCTAGTTATAGGTGAACTGATCGGCAGGCGCGTTGGCGGTGCTGCTCATTTTCGCCACGGTGGCGACCACTTCGATGGCGCCGACTGTATGCGCCGGTGCGGTCATGGTGCAACTGCTGCTGCTCGTGCAGTTCACCGCCTTGGCCTTCGTTGTTCCGAATTTGAAGGTGGTGGCGGTGGCGCCCAGCGCGAACCCCGCGCCGGTTACGGTGACGGTTGTGCCGCCGGTTTCCGGTCCGTCGTTGGGCGAGACATCCCCGACGGTTGGGAGATAATCAAAGACGGTCTTGCTCGACGTGGGGCTCGTGCCAGCTGTGTTGGTGACCGTGACCTCAGTGGCCCCCGCTGCCGAGGCCGGCGTCACGGCGGTGATGGAGGTGGCGGAGTTCACCTTGAATTCTGTGGCCGGCGTGCCGCCGAAGCTGACGTTGGCGGCGGCCGTCAATTCGGTGCCGGTGATCGTCACGGTGCTACCGCCGCTGACGGGTCCGGTCTTGGTGGAGAGCTTGGTGACGGTTGGCGCGAGCTGGTAGGTGTAGCGGTCTGCTGAGCGCGCTGCGCTTGTCCCACCCGGCGCTGTGACGGTCACGTCCACCACGCCTGTGCCGCGCGGGGCGGTGGCGGTGATGGAGCTGGCGGAGTTCACCGTGAAACTGCTGGCGGGGGTGGCGCCGAACTTCACTGCGGTTGCGCCGGTGAAGGTGTCGCCGCTGATCGTTACGGTGGCGCCGCCGCCGGCAGGGCCCACGCTGGGGCTGAGGCCGGTGACCACCGGCAGCGGTTCGCCGAAGGCCAGCATGTCCAGGCGTCCCGCGGAGATGCTGGCGACGCTCGCGAGGCCCACCACCGCCACGGGCACGTCGCTGCCGGCGCCTGCGATGCCGTCGCCGAGCACGCCGGAGGAGCCGGTGCCCCACGTCATCACGTTGCCGGAATTCAGCAGCGCGGCGCTCGTCTGGTCGCCGGCGGAGATCGCCTTCACACCGGAGAGGCCGCTGACGGCTACCGGCGTGGGCGCTGTGGCTGCGATGGCGCCGTCACCCAGCTCGCCGGCGCTGTCGCTGCCCCAGGCCATCACCGTGCCGCCGCTGAGCAGGGCGAGCGCGTGGTCATCGCCGGCCGCGATGGAGCTGGCGCCGGTGAGCCCTTCAACGGGCACCGGCGTGTCGCTCGAGCCTTCTTCCACGGTGGTGTTCCCGAGCTGCGCCTGTTCGTCGCTGCCCCATGCGCGCACGGCGCCGCTGCTGAGCAGTGCGAGGCTGAATTCGCCGCCGGCGGCGATGGCGCTCACGCCGCTGAGCGATTTGACCACCACGGGGGCGTTGCTGGAAGTGGTGGTGCCGGTGCCGAGCTGTCCGCTTTCGTTATCGCCCCATGCCATCACGGTGCCGTTGCTGAGCAGCGCGAGGCTGAAGTCGGCGCCCGCTGCGATCGCCTTCACGTTCGTCAGTCCTTTGACCGCAACGGGCAATTGGGAGTCTTCGCTGGCGTTGCCAACTCCGAGCTGACCGCTTTCGTTGTCGCCCCACGCCATCACGGTGCCGTTGCTCAGCAGCGCGAGGCTGTGGCTGGCGCCGGCGGCGATCGCCGTCACGTCGCCCAGGCCCTGCACGGGCACTGGCACGCTGCTTTCCAAGTGGCTGTTGTCCCCCAACTGGCCAAAGCCGTTGCTGCCCCAGGCCAGCACTTCGCCGCTGGCGAGCAGCGCGAGGCCGTGGCGTGAGCCGGCGGCAACTGCGGTCACGAACTTCAACCCGCTGACTGGCACCGGCACATCGCTGAACTGCTCTGCGAAGCCGTCGCCCAGCTCTCTGTAGATGTTGTCGCCCCACGCCACCGCGCTGAAGTGGTTGGTGGCGACGGTGAGCGTGGCAGCGCTGGTGCTTGCTTTGCCGGATGTGCTGAGGAACGTCGCGCGATACTCCTGGCCGCTGCTGGCGACCTGCGCGCTTTCGATCGTCAGCTGATCACCGGTCGCGCCCGCCACCGCGGTCCAGGTGCTGCCGCTGTTGGCTGACACTTCCCACTGCTCGGTTGGGGTGGGAAAGCCCGACGCGGTGGCCTGGAAGACAGCGTTTTCGCCGACTTCCACGATCATCGACCGCGGCTGCTCGGTGACCAGCGGCGGGGCGCCCACCGTGAGCGTGGCCACCTGGCTGGCGATGCTGCCGGCGGCGTTGGCGAACACGGCACGGTATTTGTCGCCGTTTTCCGAGACCACGGTGCCGGCGATGGTGAGCTGGTCGGACGTTGCGCCAGGGACGGCGCT
>Ga0182030_10027695_pt1 | contig 10177 bp, 8 predicted proteins | sample 812S3MmetaG_FD_121299 | JGI IMG/M metagenome (GOLD analysis project Ga0182030, IMG submission 121299) | Permafrost microbial communities from Stordalen Mire, Sweden - 812S3M metaG (Illumina Assembly) | ecosystem: Environmental > Terrestrial > Soil > Wetlands > Permafrost | place: Sweden... | reverse complement strand
TCCAACCTGTTGCTGAAGATCGCAGACCGCATCGAAGCCAACCTGGAGCTGCTGGCCTACGCCGAAACGGTCGACAACGGCAAACCGATACGCGAAACCCTGAACGCCGATATCCCGCTCACCGTTGACCATTTCCGCTACTTCGCCGGCTGCGTGCGCGCCCAGGAAGGCGGCCTTTCCGACCTCGACGAAAACACGGTCGCTTACCACTTTCATGAGCCGCTCGGAGTGGTTGGCCAGATCATCCCGTGGAACTTCCCGATCCTGATGGCTGCCTGGAAACTGGCTCCGGCCATCGGTGCCGGCAACTGTGTCGTTTTGAAGCCGGCCGAATCGACCCCCATCAGCATTTTGATCCTGGCCGAACTGATCGCTGACATACTGCCACCCGGTGTCCTGAATATCGTCAATGGCTACGGACGAGAAGCCGGCTTGCCACTCGCCACCAGCAAGAGGATCGCAAAGATCGCCTTCACCGGCTCCACCACCACGGGCCGAGTCATCGCCCAAGCAGCCGCCAATAATCTGATTCCGGCGACCTTGGAACTGGGCGGCAAGTCGCCCAACGTCTTCTTTGCAGACATCGCTCGCGCCGATGACAGCTACTTCGACAAGGCCATCGAAGGTCTCGTGCTGTTCGCGTTCAATCAAGGAGAAGTTTGCACCTGCCCATCACGCGCATTGATTCAGGAATCCATCTACGACCAGTTCATGGAACGCTGTCTGGAACGGATCAAGGCCATCAAGCAAGGCAACCCGCTGGATACCGATACCATGCTCGGCGCACAAGCGTCGAAAGAGCAGATGACAAAGATCATGTCCTATCTCGACCTCGGCAAGCAGGAAGGGGCTCAGTTGTTGATTGGCGGCTCCCAAGCCCACCTTGGCGGGGAACTTGCAGACGGCTATTACGTCCAGCCGACACTATTCAAGGGCCACAACAAGATGCGCATTTTCCAAGAAGAAATCTTTGGCCCGGTGCTTGCCGTAACTACTTTCAAGGATGAAGCACAGGCACTTGAAATCGCCAACGACACACTGTACGGCTTGGGTGCTGGCGTTTGGACGCGCGATGGCAACACCGCCTACCGTATGGGACGCGCCATCAAAGCCGGACGAGTGTGGACCAACTGCTACCATGCCTACCCGGCCCACGCCACCTTTGGCGGTTACAAGGAATCCGGTATCGGTCGTGAAACACACAAGGTGATGCTCGACCATTACCAGCAGACCAAAAACTTGCTGGTCAGCTACAGCGAACAAAAGCTGGGCTTCTTCTGATCAGTCCGCACTTTTCTGGCCGCTTACGGGCGACTTCTACGGGGCGGGTGACCGCCCCGTTTTATTGGAGATGAAGGCACGAAGTTGATGTACTACAAACTTGGACTCACCGTAGGCTTCCGCTTTGCTTGGTCGCCTCTCGCTAAATTTTTTACCCTGCTACCCACCCACTAAAGTCGCCAGTCCAAGCAACAGCAGCAGAATCATCCAGAACACCAGCGCACGCCATACCAGCCCCACGGTGCTTTGCATAAAGTCGGCGTCGGCCTCATCGCCGATGCCTAGTTCCGGGCGGTCGAGTGGCAAACCACCTTGCGGGATGGGCAAGCCGAGGCGCACGCCAAGCGCGCCCGCACCGCTGGCCAGCACGATGCCCGCCTCCGGGTCGGGCCAGCTTTTCGCCTGAGTGCGCCAGCAATACACTGTATCTTCGAAATCGCCGACGATGGCAAAAGTAATCGCGGTCAGGCGTAGCGGCAGCCACTCCATCCAGTGATAGGCCTGCCGCGCAAACACGCCGAACTGGCCGAATTCGGCATCATCCTGTTTGCCCCAGCGCGAGTTGAGAAACAGCGCCAGTCGGTACAACACTGCGCCCGCCGGGCCCAGTCCCAGCAACATGGTAATCACGAACCACGCCATTACGCCGAACACATGGTGGTGCGAGGCCAGCAACGCTTCTTCGATGGTGACGCGCGCCACTTCTTCGGCATTCAGCTCATGGCAGGGAACACCGCGCCAAGTGGAAAGCAGACCGCGCGCCTTCTCCAGATCATCGTCGCGCAACGCCTGATGGATGTCGGTGAAGTAATGGCTCACTTGGCGGAAGCCCATGGTGAGGTACAACACCAGCACGTTGAACGCCCATGCGAATACCGGGTTAACGCGATACAACAGCCAGTACAACGCAGCCGAAACGAATAGCGGCAGCAGCACCGCAATCAGCCACGCGATCTTGCCGTGCTTGCGTTCACCCGCATTGAAGTGATGCTGAAAAAAATGGACATAGCCATTCAGCCATGCGAACAGTTGTTTGCGCGAGGCAAGCGGATGGAGTTGTTCCAGCAACAGTGCAGCGATCAAAGAAAGCAGGCTCATGGCATCTCAAGACACGTACATATCAAGTATACGTAAAGATACCACACAACCTTGCAGCTTGCGTAGGGCGGAAGCTCCGAAGGAGTGTTCCGCCGCAATTCAAAATGCGTTGCAGTTGGCTAAGTAAATTATCCTGCGGAACCATTCAGCGGAACAGAAGCTACCTTCTCACGCAAAACTGTCACCACTTCAATATTTTCTTCCCCAGCCACCAGCCAACGATGCCGAAAGCTATCATGGGCAGGTAATGCCACTCGACAACATGCATGACCGAGTCATTTATCTCGTGCAGTCTCAGCCATAACGCCCCGACGCTAAAGGCGAAAAGCAGCGCGATACTGCCTGCCCAGTGATAGTGCGTGCTGGCAAATTTCCGCATTGCGTAGAATGTCCAGGCTGCCGGTAACAGTGAAAATAAAGTAATGCTGATAGTGCATTCAAAGCTGTGGATAGGCAGCGGAGCGGGCGGGTTATCAGCCTGCCATGCAAGAAGCATCACCAGCAAAAATAGCGCAAACGTAATAATCGGCGCAAATGCAAGCCGAGGCATCTGGTGCATATCGGGAAACGACAGCAATGCTGCGCTTAGGGATGTGGCGACGAAGATGCAGACCAGCGCAGCGATTTCAGCTACAAACCATGTCTCATGCAGTTTTAACATCAGGTCTGGGCGCAAACCGGAAAACATAAGCGACAGGAGGAGATAGGCCACCGCCCATCCCATCCATTTTAAGCTTAGCACATAAGGATGAGGGGCAGGCTTCACTGCCTCCGTATCCTGTGCCAGCTTGGCTATTAGCTCTTCAGTATTTCCCATTATCTTTCAAGTTTGTTTCTCAATATTTTGTAGGCGCGGTGCGCTGCGACTTTTACGGCAGACTCATTCATACCCATCTTTTCCGCCACCTCTTTGGCGGTGTAGCCCTCCTGATGCATCAGTTGCAGGATAGTTGCCTGCTTTTCGGGAAGCTTTTGGACTTCTCCACTAATAGATTCGTAGCTAATGGCAGTTTCAGTTACATGTTCAGACAAACTTTCTTCAACCTCAGACAATTCAATGGCATGGCGTAGCTGATCGGAATAATGTGCACGCAAATAATCCTGCAAACGGAATTTGGCGATGGCGTATACCCAAGGCTTATAGGGCCGATTTCCGTCGTAGGTGTGGCGGGCTTTATGAATGGAGATCAATATTTCCTGCAACAGGTCTTCCACTTCATTAGTGAAGCTGAGGCGTTTCGCAAGAAACGGTTTAAGGAAACGTGAGGTTTCCCGCAACAAATCGGCGTAGGCGCGCTGGTCTCCATTCAGAGACAGCTTCATCAACGCTTCAAAATTGTCGGTTTTATCAGTCACCCGAGTTCCGTAAATACTTTATGCAACTTTTTTGGCATGTCCGATACACCTGTATAGTTGCCCCGCAGTGGTTATTTTACGATACTGAACCATTTGCAATGATGCCATTTATTGCAAATAACCGAACCATTTCATCAAACACTTAACTACCAAATGGAGTCGATCATGCCAAATTCGTCTTGTTCCTCATGCTTTTCGAGCGGTTAACCAGTTCGCGATAATACGCTTACAAGTGCACAAGCATTTTGTAATGTTGTGGCATACTTAACGCACGTATGAGTCAAATTCGGCGGCGATTTGGAACTAGATAATGTTTTGACCCATCTCGGAGTGTCACGGATTGAATCTCAAGGTTTGTTTTTCGATTTGTGAAGACGAATTGCGACGCTCTATTTTAATGAGCCAGTAGTTATGTAATTTCGGATATTTTTCCTGTGACAAAACTTGTTACTTTGACAAAGGGAAAACAACATCAGGGAGCATAAGTGACTGAAGCAGAGTTTCGTGTTGAAGACTTGCCAGACGGAACCAAGCGGGTGATTCTCACCGGCGCTTGGTCTTTGCGCGGCGTTCAAAACAACTTTTCTGATTTGCGCGACCATCTTTCCGCATTTTTCGGCAACCCCTTCACACAGTGGGATCTCAGCGGCGTTAACCAGCTCGACAGTGCAGCCGCAGTAATGTTATGGACGGGCTGGGGGAAAAGCGTGGACAAGCGAATGTTATTGCGTCCCGAACATACAGCCTTGTTCGACATGCTTGCCAGTTTGCCGACCACGCATTCGTTCGCGTCGGGACGTGGCAGTCTTATGGCGCCATTGCACATGCTGTGGGATGGGTACTTGGAATTCTTCAGTCACCTTACCGGCTTTCTCAATCTTGTGGGCAGCTTGATGCTTGAGCTCTTCTACATCATGAGGCATCCGCGCAACATTCCGTTCAAGGAAATATCCGCCAACTTCTACAAAGGTGGCGTTCAGGCTCTGCCGGTGACCGCGCTGGTAAGCTTCATGATCGGCATCGCAATGGGCTATCTGATGGCGCTCCAATTGCGCAAATTCGGTGCCGACATCTTTATCGTCAATATCATCGGTCTGGCAGGCATCCGCGAACTCGGCCCCATCCTGATGGCCATCATCGTGGCCGGACGCTCCGGCTCAGCGATGACGGCACAAATCGGTGTGATGCGCGTTACCGAAGAGATCGATGCATTGTCCACCATGGGTATTTCGCGCACCTTGCGGCTGATTCTGCCGAAAGTGATCGGACTTACGCTGGCCTCCCCCTTGCTGGCTTTCTGGACCTCTGCCTGGGCAATTTTCGGCGGCATGCTGGCCGCCAAGATGCAACTCGGGATCAGCATGGAATTTTTTCTGGATTACCTGCCTCAGGTTGTCATGCCGGTAACCCTGACACTGGCTGTGTTCAAGGGTTTGATCTTCGGCGTATTGGTGACCCTGATCGCCTGTCACTTTGGTATGCGCGTCATACCCAACACCGAAAGCCTATCTGCCAGCACCACCTCCTCGGTGGTGACCGCAATCACTACCGTGATACTGGTCGATGCCGTATTCGCCATCGTCACCCGGGGCATCGGATTATGAGCAAACCCAGCCTCGCCTGCGAAATTACTGGCGTCTGGACCCAGTACGGCTCGACGGTGATCCACCGCGAACTTAACCTCGACGTAAATACGGGCGAAGTGATGGCAATGGTGGGTGGCTCCGGCAGCGGGAAAACCACCTTGTTGCGCCACATCATTGGCCTCACTCGTCCCACGCGTGGCGAGATACAATTGTTCGGCGTGAATCTGACGCAACTCGATCGGGACGCCGCCAAGCAGGCACGCAATCGTTTCGGTATGCTGTTCCAGCAGGGAGCACTGTTCTCCGCACTTACGGTGTACGAGAACATCGCGTTCCCTTTGCGTGAGTTGCAACAGTTCGACGAGGAATCCATCAACCTTCTGGTCATGCATAAACTGGCACTGGTCGAGCTCGAACCGAAGCATGCATGGCTGCTACCAGCACAATTATCCGGCGGCATGGTCAAGCGCGTCGCTCTGGCACGTGCCTTGGCGCTGGAACCCGAACTGCTGGTGCTGGATGAGCCAACTGCCGGTCTTGATCCGGATCGCAGCGAAAAGTTCGTTCGGCTGATCAAGAACCTCAGGAAGCAACTTGGCCTGACTGTGATCTTCGTCACTCACGATCTCGATACCTTGGTCGGCATGACTGATCGCGTGGCGGTGCTTGCCGATCAACACATCATTGCCTCATGCAGCCTGCCCGAGTTGGCCAACGTCGACCATCCCTTCGCCCAAAACTTTTTTCAAGGCGTACACGAACGCCTGGAACGGACTGACAAATGGAAAATCGCCCCTACACATTGATCGCCGGATTGTTTGCCCTGTTGCTCGGGATTGGACTCCTCGCTGCCTTCTGGTGGCTAGGCAATTCACACACGGCGGAGAACAGTTATCGCATGATTTCAATGAGTCCGTTATCCGGTCTGAACAAACAGGCTGCGGTACGCTTCCGTGGCGTGGATGTCGGGCATGTCGAGAGTATTTCTCTGGATGCCAACAACCCGCTCGCCATTACTGTGGAAATATCGGTGGACAAGCGTTTGCAACTTACCAAAGGTTCGTATGGTCACCTCGCAGGACAAGGTCTGACCGGGCTTTCGTATATCGAATTGGACGATAACGGAACCGACAAAACCCCATTGGGCGACCAACCCATCGTGCTTAACGAGTCCGAGTTGACCAGCATGTTGGCATCCGGCAAAAAGATGATGTCCCATGTGGAAGAAATTGCGATCAATGCCGACAAACTGCTCAAGAGTCTTAACAGGGTGCTGGACGACAAGGGGCGGCAACGCGTCAGTCATCTGCTGGAAAACCTCGACAATGCCAGCATGGAACTGCAACCCATGCTGAAATCCTCCACCGCCACCATGGATGCGGCACGTCCCAGCTTTGCCAAGCTCAACACTACTCTGGATGAGGTGCGCCCCAGCTTTGCCAAACTCAATACCACATTGGATGAGATCAGCAATATCGGCGTGACGGTGAACGAAGAAACGCTCCCGCGCTTACACCAACTCACCTATCAGTTGAATCAGGATGCGGTAAACCTGAACCATCTGCTCACCACGCTGGATCAGCATCCGGAGAGTGTCATATTTGGCAAACCCGTTCCCCATCCGGGACCAGCTGAACCAGGCTTCAAGCCATGAGGCAAGGAGTTCTGCTTCTACTCGGTTTCATTCTGATGGGATGCGCGCATACCCAACGTGACGTCACGGTATTCGCCCTTGCCGCCGCACAGTCCGCACAAAACCTGCCTGTACCGCTGCTGCTCGCGCCGATTGATTCCGCTCCGGTTTATATGAGCAAAGACCTGCTGTATCGCCTCAGTTACGCCGACAACAAACTTTACTCCTATGCCAACAGCAACTGGAATGCGCCGCCCATCGACCTGTTTGCTTCAGTGATGCGGCAGACTGGGGGGGGCAACTTGCTGACACTGGACCAATCGCATCAAATTGCCCACTGTGCTTTGCATATCGAGTTCACCAGCTTCGAGCAGGTATTCACCGATGCACAGAACAGTCATGCTGAACTTGGCATGCATTTCTCTTTAATACAGCTACGCAACCATCGCGAGTTGGGAAGCAGCAATTTGCACTTCGAGATTCCGGCACAAACCGCAGATGCGCGCGGCGGCGCACTGGCGCTGGAAAAAGCCAGCCAGCAGGCCGCAATTCAAATCGTCGAATGGTTGAATCATTCACTCGTCCCCACCACTTCCGGCACCAATCCTGTCCGCACTGCCTGCGAACGCTAATATTTCCACCGACAGTTGACGATACACCTGACAAGAGGGCGCCTTCAGCGCTGGAAACGAGCTATCAGGCTTTCACGAAGATCCCTCTACTCGGTACTGTTTTCATCATGACCGTTTGCTGCCAAATTCGATTCGGGTGTCAAGACTGAGTGTTGAGAAAGCAAGCTGTCTCGTACGAAATTGATGTGTTCGCGCAGCCCATAGAAAAGATTGCCAAAAGATGCCGGTACTTTGATTTTGTTAACAGCGAGTTCGATGTGGTCCAAGTGCCGCAAAAGCTCCTCGCGCCTTTTAGGATCAACCGAGGGTTTGAACGCGTCGCGTTCGAGTTCCAGCAATGCTCGATACCAACGGTGAATGCGCGATTCGATTCGCCAGCGGTAGAATGTCGGAACCAGCTTCAATGCGGGTATCAGCAATAGTGCGACCGGCACGATTACTGCGAGTATGCGCGCGATAAGACTCGCGATCCAAAAAGGGAAAGTGCGATAAAGAAAACTCTTGCCGGATACATAGTAGCGGCTGGCATCCGGGCTGATATGGAATTCATGCTCTAATGGGGCCGGGAATTCCCCGCGCTTTTTGAACAGGCCGGGGGTTCCATGCACTTCGCGCGCGGCTTCCAGAAGCAGGTCGGAAAGTGCGGGATGCAAACTGTTGCGGGCAATGAGTTCCACCGTGGGGCCGATCAGATAGGTGTCTTCGGATGGAATGTCTTTTCCAAAATCGATTGAGCCTTTCGGAAGGTTCAGCTTGTTTAAATAATTGATGCGGCGAGCGTAGCCATCGGCCTGGGTAAAATTAAACAGGTGTATATTCGGCGTGTGCAGCAACTCGCGCATCATGTCTGTGGAAGTGGAATCGCCCATAACAAAAATGGCATCGATGCGATTCCCAAGTAATGCGCGCGCCGAATCGCCAGCGACGTTGTCGACAAAAGTGGTTCCGTCCTTCGGCTCAATGCCATTGGCCTTAAGGAGCACAAGTGCCAAGGTATGCGTACCGCTCCCTTCCTGGCCAATGTCCAGACGCAGGCCCTTGAAGTCGGAAAGCAGGTTTTTGGGGCTGCCGCGATAAAAGATCATAAGCGGCTGATAGGAAATGCTCCCTAGGGAAACCAGGTTGCCAGTGTCAGCTTCGTTGACTTCACCACCCAGCACAAACCCAACATCGACAGCAACTTTAGGGTTGGACAACTTCTTGAAGTTGTCCATGGAACCCTCCGAAGGAAGTATTTTTAGCGTGACGCCTTCTTTAGCCAGGATTGCCTTGTATTTCTCCGCATTTTTTTGGAAAACGCTACCATTGGGTCCGCTTGCGATAGTGATAGTGTTTGGCGCAGCGGAATTCATGAATATGAGAATACCTATGCTTACCGCCAGACCAATGAGCAGAATTACACTCATGGACATAACCTGACCCCGCCCAAAAAGCGCATTGAGTTTCGCCAGGTTCCTTGCAAGGTAAATTTTTGGGTTCAACATAATAACAATCTACTTTTCGGAGAAATTCCAGATGCCGTCCCAATCGTTGCCGGGCGGATTCGCCCGAAACGATACAATTCGCGACAGGAAGGTTGCGGAGGCCTTCTCTTGCGCATTCAATTCAATACACTTCTCGAATTCCTGCCTGGCCTCGTCCCACTTGCACGCGCGGTAGAAGGCAAGTCCAGCCTCGAAATGATTTTTCAACTCGACCTTGGATACGTCCAGTTTTCCCGTTTCCCCCATCACCTCGAAGATGCGGACGGGCTGAGTCTTCCCCGACACCCGGATGAGGTCGATCTCGCGGCACTCGATGACATCCTTGACCATTTCCCATACCTCCCCGCAGATCAGAATATTGGTGCCGTAATTTTTGTTGGCCGACTCCAGGCGCGAGGCGAGATTGACGTTGTCGCCGATCACCGTGTAGCTCTTGGCGACCGCCGAACCTATACTGCCCACGATGACATCCCCGGTCGAAATACCGATACGCATGTTGAGCCTCGGCAGGTCGCTTCTGATTCCCAGTATGTCGGGCAGTTGAGTATTGAATTGCTTGAGCAACTTCATTTGCTCAAGCGCGGCCAGACAGGCGAGTTTCGGGTGTTCTGCGGCAGTGGTAAAGGGTGGTCCCCAGAATGCCATGATGGCGTCGCCGATATATTTGTCGATGATGCCGTTGCTCTGTCTGATCGATTCGGACATCAGCGTAAAATATTGGTTAAGCAGTTTAACCACGCTCTCTGCGCTAAATTTCTCCGAGATCGAGGTAAAGCCTTCGAGGTCGGAGAAAAACACCGTCATGATGCGCTTCTCGCCTTTCTGCGAGAATTGTTGATCTTCGATCAATCCCTTGACGATGCGCGGATCGACATATTTTCCGAAGGTCTCGGTGATGGCCTCCTTTTGTTTCAGCTCCCCCACCATGTGATTGAAAGAAGTGGCTAAGGAAGCGATTTCATCGGATGAAGAAACATTGATGTGGATATTAAGGTCGCCCTGCTCAATCGCCTTGGTGCCCAACAGAAGTTCCCTGACCGGCTTAATCAGATTGCGGGTAAGCAAGGCGGCGAATAACAACCCGAGAATGCTGGCCACGGCGGTCAT
>Ga0182030_10027694_pt1 | contig 10177 bp, 10 predicted proteins | sample 812S3MmetaG_FD_121299 | JGI IMG/M metagenome (GOLD analysis project Ga0182030, IMG submission 121299) | Permafrost microbial communities from Stordalen Mire, Sweden - 812S3M metaG (Illumina Assembly) | ecosystem: Environmental > Terrestrial > Soil > Wetlands > Permafrost | place: Sweden... | reverse complement strand
TCGACGACCAGTCCCGCCGGATCGGCGACAGGTGTGCGAATGAAGGCCACGTCGACGCGCTCCTCGCGCAGGTTCTGGATCAGTTGCGTGGTGCCGTCTTCTTCGAGTGCGAGGGAGATCAGCGGCGACGCGTCGCGGAAAGCGCGAATGACGCGCGGCACGAAGGGATGGAACGGAGCCGAACTGGTGAAGCCGATGACGATGCGTCCCAGTTCGCCGCGCGCGGTGCGTCGCGTGCTGGCGAAGGCGTGATCGATCTGAGCCAGGATCAGGCGGGCATCCGCCAGGAACGCGCGGCCGGCGTCGGTCGGTTCCACACCGCGCGGCAGGCGCCGCAGCAGCAGTACGCCCAGTTCGCGTTCCAGAGCTTTGATCTGCTGGCTGAGCGGCGGTTGCTGCATGCCGAGCCGTTCGGCGGCCCGTGTGATGTGGCCTTCCTCGGCGACCGCGACAAAATATCGGAGATGCCGGAGTTCCATCTGCCATATCTCCTGAATATGAATAAGCCACTTTCCATATTATGGATCGACCTTGCCGTGAAAGCCTATCGTTGTCTCGTTGGCAAGGAGACGGCGATGATCGAACTGGATGCGACCCCGGCCATGGCGGCCAGGATTTACGATCGGATGGCGCGCAACCTGACGGTCATTCGGCGGCGGTCGGCGAAACCTCTGACGCTGGCGGACAAAGTACTGTTGGGGCACCTCGACGATGCCGAGAGCCAGGAGCTCGTGTCAGGCCGGAGCAATCTGTCCCTGCGTCCCGACCGCGTGGTGTTTCAGGATGTGCTCGGCCAGAGCGGCATGCTGCAATTCATGCAGACGCGCCGGAAGCGGGTCGCGGTACCGACCACGATCCATTGCGATCATCTGATCCAGGCGCGCACCGGCGCGGACGCGGATCTGGGCTCGGCGCGCGAGGAAAGCCGCGAGGTCTTCGATTTTCTCCGCACCGCGGCGGCGAAGTACGGTTGCGGCTTCTGGGAGCCGGGTTCCGGCATCATCCACCAGGTTGTGCTGGAGAACTATGCGTTTCCCGGCGTGATGATCATCGGCACGGACTCGCATACACCGAACGCCGGTGGTCTGGCGGCCTGCGCGGTTGGCGTGGGGGGAGCGGATGCCGTCGAGGTCATTTCCGGCCTGCCCTGGGAACTGCTGTATCCGGGCCGTATCGCGGTTTACCTGACCGGCGCTCTGGGTGGCTGGACGGCGCCGAAGGACGTTATTCTCCATGTCGCGGGCCAGCTCGGCGTCGCGGGAGGAACCAACGCGATCATCGAATATATCGGACCGGGCGCGCGAACGATCAGCGCGACCGGAAAGGCGACGATCACCAACATGGGTGCGGAAGTTGGTGCCACGACCTCGATATTTCCGGCCGACGAACGGATGGATCGCTATCTCCGCGCCACCGGGCGCGGCGATCTGGTGCCGTTGATCGAGCGGCATCGCGCGCTTCTGATGCCCGACCCCGAGGTCGAGGCGCATCCGGAACAATATTATGACCGTGTCATCGAACTTGATCTTTCGAAGTTGGAACCGCACGTCGTCGGACCGCATACGCCGGATCGCGCGCGGCCGATTTCGCGGTTCGCCGCCGAAGTGGCCGATCCGGACAACGGTTTTGTTGATACGATTTCGACCGCGCTGATCGGGAGCTGCACCAACTCATCGTATGAGGACATGAGCCGCGCCGCCGATGTCGCCGAGCAGGTTCACGCCAAGGGCATGCGGACCGCCGTCCCTTTGCTGGTCACGCCGGGGTCGGCGCGCGTGCATGCCACGATCGCGCGTGACGGCCAGCTTCAGAGTCTCGACGGCATTGGCGCCACCGTACTGGCGAACGCCTGCGGGCCATGCATCGGGCAGTGGCGGCGCGACGATTCCGCGAAAGACGGTCCCAACACGATCGTGACTTCGTTCAACCGCAATTTCCCGCGGCGCAACGATGGCCAGCCCACGACGATGAATTTCATCGCGAGCCCCGAACTGGTGACGGCCTTCGCGGCGGCTGGACGTCTGTCGTTCAATCCGCTGACCGACATGATCACCGGCCCGGACGGCGTAGCGTTCAAACTTGAGGCGCCTCGGTCCGCCCCGGAAGTACCACCGGCGGATTTCGCCGATGGCGGTACGGGTTGCATCGTTCCGCCTCCGGCTGGGTCCGACATCGATCTGAAAATCGATCCTCACAGCGTGCGCCTGCAGGCTCTGGAGCCATGGCCCGCCTGGGATGGGCGAGATTTGGTGGACATGCCGATCTTGCTGAAGGCGAAGGGCAAGACGACGACCGACCATATCTCGCCCGCCGGTCCGTGGTTGCGCTTCCGCGGGCATTTGGACCGGTTCAGCGACAATATGTTCATGGGCGCGGCCAACGCATTCACGGGCGAAACCGGCAAGGGACGCAATGTCGTTTCCGGCGAAACGGGCCGGTCGTTTTCCGCTATCGCACGAGATTACCGGTCGCGCGGCTTGAAATGGGTGGTGATCGGCGATCGTAATTACGGTGAAGGCAGCAGCCGGGAGCACGCCGCGCTGTCGCCGCGTCTGCTGGGTTGCGGCGCCGTCATCGTCCGCGGCTTCGCGCGGATCCATGAAACGAACCTTAAGAAGCAAGGCTTGCTGGCTCTGACGTTTCAGCATGAAGCGGATTACGATCTGATCCGCGAGGATGACCGGATCAGCCTGACCGGCCTCGCGGGGCTGGCGGCGGGCATTCCGGTCGCATGCCGGATCGCGCATGGCGACGGAACGGCGGACGAGCTGTCGCTGAACCACAGCTACAGCGAATCGCAACTGGCCTGGTTCAGAGCCGGAGCCGCTTTGAATTTGGTCGCGCGCGCGTAGCGGGAATTCAGAGCAAGCCGAAGCCGCCCAGAGCGCCACCCAACAGGAGCAACACCATCGGGTCGAGCCTTCTCTGAAGCATGAGGATGGTCGTGGCGGCCGTCACGGCGGCGGTCTGCCACCCGGTGTCGGCGGCGCGTGCCATCACCGCGCCGCTGGCGATAATCAGGCCCACGGTCACCGGAACCAGCGCGGCGCGGACGATGCGTTGCCAGGGCGCGGCGCGGAATCGGTCCCACAAGCGGTACGCCACGAAATACAAACCGCACGCCGGGGCGAAGGTCGCGACGGCGCTCGCGATGGCGCCCGGAATTCCCCACACCTTCCAACCAACGAATGCCATCATCAGGATCATGTTCGGTCCCGGAACGGTCTGCGCGAGCGCGAAAAAGTTACTGAATTCGCGATCCGTCATCCAGCCGTGCGTGATGACGACGAAATCGCGAACATCCGGCAATACCGTGGGAAAACCGCCGAAGCTGATCGATGACAGCAACGCCAGATGCGCGGTCAAGGCGACCGGGTCGATCATCGCGCTCTCGCCGCGTCGATACCCGTGGCGGCGAGGCTGAGCAGTGCCACGCCAAACAGCACCGCGAGGAGCGGCAATCTGGTGAACGCCATGCCGCCGAAGGCGAGCGCGGCGACGATCAAAGCAATCGGGCGGCGGCGGAACGGCAGCAGCAGCCTGATCCCGGTGGCGATCAGCATGCCGGCGGCGACGGCGGACACGCCTCCGAGGATGTTCCGGAAGACCGCGAGGTGCGCGTACTGGAGATAGAGTAGTCCGAGGCAGAAGCCGGCCAGGCAGGGCAGCAGTACGAAACCGGAAACGGCGGCGATTGTTCCGGCGGCGCCTCGGAGTTTGGCGCCGACACAGACCCCGATGCCGACAACGTTCGGGCCGGGCATGAACTGGCAGAGACTGAGGATGTCGGTGAATTCGTCCTCGGTTGTCCATCGGCGTTGCTCGACGACGATGCGGTGCGCCCAGACGAGCCCGCCGCCGAAGCCGAGGAGGGAGACGCGAAGGAAAGCCGTGAACAATGACATAAGGGGAACGTGGTCCGGGATTTTACTGTCGATTGGCATGTTGGGTTTCCCTTGACCTTGGCGGTCGTGGACATGATGAGGTGAGAGCGGATGTTTGAAAACCCGCTCGACACGGCAACGCCGCTGCCGGTGGCGGGCTGTTTCTTGCACTTTAGTCAATAATTATGCACAAAGGAGAACGTCACGCGCAAACCGCGAGTTTCTCGGCTCATTCACGGAATCAGCAGCTTCGACCCAGCCTTGACGCCCCAACTGTCGAGATGCGCTGTCGCGTCGGCGCCGGGTGAGATCCAATGGCTGTGTGTACGGGTGCCCCCGTGCGTCGCGATCCCGACCAGTTCCGGCGCGACGTAAAGGCCGGCAACCCCGCCCGCCAGGGTGTCACCCCTGCGTTCGACGGTGAGCGCCATGGGCTGCCCCATTCCGTGAGGGCCATTGGTTGGCTCGATGTTGACGTGCATCACGAACGCGCCGAGCGTGCCGCTGATCTCGAATGGGAACGATTGATCGGAGGCAAGGCCGTGCGCCCTGGCGGTCGTGGCCAGGAAATCTTCGATTTCCCCCGGCGCCACGTCACGTTCAATCGCGATCGTTCGCCATGCCGACACCGTACCGGTCGCGAGCAACGCAGCCGCTTCGGAGGCCGGTTGCGTCGCGGGCGCGGACTTCCCATAGCTGACAATCAACTTGCCGTCATAAATCGTGATCTCTCCACGAGCGTCGGCCACGGCGCCTACGCCGACCGTCGGATGCCGGGCCATCACCGTATCGAGTGTCACCTTTGGACTGAAGTCACCCGCCATCATCATGCGGCGGAACATACCGAAAGTCTCAATGTCATAGGGCTGATGTACCGTGTACATATCAGCCTCCTGAGCCGAGGACCGCATGGCACCGAGCACCGTAGCCGCCATGCATCGCAATAAAAACAGCGTTGTATGACGACGGTTTATGTATATCAATTTGTTGCTCCCTGGCCGACGGTGACCTGATCCAAATCAAGACGCTCCTGGCGGTTTCATGTAAAGTGCCGGCATCGGCCGGAGAGTTGGGGACATGGGATTGGTGGTTGCCTCAGGCAATCCGATCTGTATTCTGGTCATGGTCTGGCCTCCGTCACGACGTCACCGCACAAGGCTCTGGAGAACGTATTCTACCGCGGTCAACGCCCCGGGACCGGCGGCCAACACAAGGGTGACTGACGATATGGAGCAGCGTGGAACATCAGGCACCGCCCCAGCCCAGATCAAATCCGCCGTGCTGGCATCGCGCGCGTTCGCGTCTGAGCTGTTCGATCAACTGCGCCGCGACGGGCTGGACGAGCCGGGCGTGTCCCGCGATCCGTACGGCCCAGGAGAGCAACGGGCGCATGGGACGTGCGCGGCGGTGGCGGAGGGTATGGGTCTCGCGATCGATCGGGACGCGGCGGCGAACCTTTACATGACGTTGCCGGGGACCGATCCGTCGGCGAAACGGATCGTCATCGGGTCACATCTCGACTCGGTTCCGCACGGCGGCAATTTCGACGGCGCGGCGGGCGTGGTCGCCGGCCTCGTGGCGATCCAGGCGTTGCGGCGGCTGGGGGTTTCACTGCCGCATGATGTGACCGTCATGGGCATCCGGGCGGAGGAGAGTATCTGGTTCCAGGTCTCCTATATCGGCAGCCGCGCGGCACTTGGCACATTGCCCGAGGGCAGCCTGGAGGTGCGGCGGATCGATACCGGCCGCACGCTGGCCGAGCACATCGCGGAATGTGGCGGCGATCCTGACCGGGTGCGCTCCGGGTCGCGGTATTTCGATCCTGCGCGCTTGCACGCGTTCCTGGAGTTGCATATCGAGCAGGCGCCGTCTTTGGTGGAAGCCGGCCGTTCGGTCGGCATCGGCACCGGCATCCCGGGCAATTTTCGTTACCCAGACGCATGGATCGAAGGCAGTAACGATCATGTTGGGCTGCCGCGCCGCTTCCGGCGCGACGCGGCGATGGCGGGCGCGGAATTCGCCATGGCGCTGGATCGAATGTGGGAAGAATACGACTCCGCCGGGATTCCGATGGCATGCACGATCGGCCGATTTCACACCGATCCGAAACAGCACGGTCTGACCATCGTTCCGGGAGCATTTCATTTCAGTCTTGACGTACGCGCTTATGACGAAACGGTGCTGGATGAACTGCGCCGCCGTGTCGACGCGATCATCGCGCGGATCGAACAAAACCGCGGCGTACGTTTTCATCGTGGTGTCACCGCGCACGCCGCGGTCGGACCGGTCGACCCTGGAATAAAGGCCGGCCTGACGCGGGGCGCGGCGGCACTTGGAATCGAGACCATCGATCTCGGAAGTCCCGCGTCGCATGACGCCGCCGCGTTCGCCGCGTGCGGAGTGAAAATGGGATTGAATTTTGTCAGGAACAGCAACGGAAGTCATAACCCGAATGAAGCCATGACGATTGAGGATTTCCTTGACGGCGCCACGATTTTGACCGAATGGCTTGTTACGCGAAGTATCTGACACCGAGGTGAGCACGTGACCTCCCGCACCTGGACTCAATGGCTGACCGCGCACGATGGCGCATCGCTGAGCGATACGCTGCGCGCGATCGCCACGCGGCATGGAAAATGGACGGCCTGGTTGGTACCGGCGATTTATGCCGGTTGTCTCGCGGCGTTTATCGCCGACCTGACCTCTGCCAACACGTTGGCGTTTGGCGTATTCTACGCACCGTTGATCGCCACCGCGGTATTTCATCGCGACAAACGCTCGGTCTGGGTGCTGACCGCGATCGCCTGCGCGATGAATATCGTCGGCGCGGTATTTCCGGTGATCGCCAGCGACGTGACCGAGTTGGTGGAAAATCGCGCGCTGGCGATCTGCGCGCTGATCGCGACCGCGGTGTTCACGTCGCACGCTCGCAACATTCAGGATCGGCTCACCGAGCAAACCGCTCAGGTGGAAGCGGCGGAGCGAATCAAGACCGAAGTTCTCACCAATCTCAGCCAGGAAATCCGCGCGCCGCTTTATTCCATGATCGGCGTCCTTGAACTCATGGCGGCGGACAGCCGTCCGGATCAAAAGGCGGCGCTCGGCCTGGTGCGGAGTTCGGCGCGACGCCTGGTGACGACGGTCGACAATCTCGTGGACCTGACGCAGTTCGAAGACAGGCCCATGCCGTCCGAGACAATCGATCTTGGCCAGTTGCTGCGGCAGACGGCGGAGGCACGGCGGCAGGATGCCGCTGCTCGCCAGATCGCCCTGACGGTCAATATTCCAATTGGCCGGAACACTTTGGTTAGCGCCAATTCCTGGGCGGTGCGGCGTATCCTGGAAAACAAGATCACCGACGCGATCGTCTACACTTCGCCGGGGGGCCGGATCGAGGCCAGCATCAGTTTTGAACGCGACCATGTCGCCGCGGTCATCGTCGCCACCGGCAGCTGGCCGGCGGGAGCACTCAATTCGGCGACAGATCCCGACATGGCGGCGTTGATGCCGTCCAACATGGGACTGGCACTCAGTCAACGCCTCGCGCGGGCGATCGGCGCGCGGCTGCTGTTCAGCAACGCGGCTGATGGGGGGACAACGGTACGGCTGCGCTTGCCGGCGGCCGAAGCCTGATTGGCTAGGCCGTGAGTAACGTCACGCCCGCCTGATCCACGCCCGCCAGCAACGCGCGCGCGGACCTTCCAATCGCCGGGTGCGTCCAGTCTGGCGCCACATCCAGTAACGGCAGCAAAACGAAGGCACGCAGGTGCGCGCGCGGATGCGGCAGGATCGGATCCGGCGCGTCGCGCACCAACCCGTCCATGTCGATCAAATCCAGGTCCAGCGTGCGCGCGGCGTTCGCCTCGGCACGCCGCCGGCCGAAGCGGGTCTCGATCGCATGCAGGTTTGTCAGCAATGCGTCCGGGGTGATCGACGCATCCTGTTCATGCTCCAGACGCACTATACCATTTATATACTTCGGTTGTCCCGACGGCGGCACCGGTTCCGATTGATACCACCGGGAGATCGCCACGAGCCGAACGCCCGGCAATTCAGCCAGCGCCCGCGTGGCCGCCCGGCAGGTCTCGCGTGGCAGCGAGCCGTCGGGCCCCGGGAGATTGGCGCCGAGCGCGACCAGGATCATGGCGGATTGTTTCGGTTCAGGTGTTTCATATTTCGTTCATATGGTACATCATGACAATTCAACCGTTCGCATCCGCCGATTAGTGGGCAACCGCGAGCAGCATCATAACACTCGCTTAAGAAGGTCGCTTCCATGCATTTCCTACCGACCGAGCGGACCGCTCTGTTCATTGATGGCGCGAATCTCTATTCAGCGTCACGTAATCTGGGGTTTGACGTCGACTATCGCAACCTTCTGGAATTCTTCCGGAAAAAGACCCACGTCATCCGCGCTTACTACTACTCCGCCGTGTTGGAGACGGAAGAATACTCGCCACTTAAACCGCTGACCGATTGGCTGGCGTATAACGGTTACACACTGGTTACAAAACCGGCGAAAGAATTCACCGACTCGATGGGCCGCCGCCGGGTCAAGGGCAACATGGATATCGAAGTCGCGGTGGACATGCTGGAGCTCGCCCCGCGCATCGACCACGCGGTGCTGTTCAGCGGCGACTCGGATTTCCGCCGACTGGTGGAAGCGATGCAGCGCCGCGGCGTGCGAGTTTCCGTGGTGTCCTCGATCCGCTCCAGCCCGCCGATGGTCGCCGACGAACTGCGCCGTCAGGCGGATCAGTTCCTGGAGCTGGCGGACATCGCGCCGGAATTCACTCGCCGGCAGACCGAGCTGCGGCCGCGTCCGGTGGCGGTGCGGCATACCCCCGCCGAGCCGTTCGCCGATCCAACTGACGCGGCGTGACGCCAGAGCGTGACTGCGGCCTTTGCCCCCGGCTGAAAGAGTACCGCACCGCCAACCGGGCGGCGCATCCCGATTGGCATAATGCCCCGGTGCCGAGTTTCGGCGACCTCGACGCGCGCGTGCTGGTGGTCGGTTTGGCGCCCGGCGTGCGTGGCGCCAACCGCACCGGACGGCCCTTCACCGGGGATTTCGCGGGCGTGCTGCTGTACCAGACCTTGCCGCGTTTTGGGCTCGCCAGCGGGGTGTATGGGGCGTCTCCCGGTGACGGGCTGACGCCGGTTTCCTGCCGGATCACCAACGCCGTGCGCTGCGTACCGCCGGGCAACCTGCCGACCACCGCCGAGATCAACGCCTGCAATCCGTTCCTGACGCGCGAGATCGCCGCCATGCCAAATCTGCGCGCTGTCCTGGCGTTGGGGCTGGTGGCGCATAAGGCGGTGCTGCGGGCGAAGGGGTTGCGCGCCAGCCACGCCGTCTTCCGGCACGGCGCGATCCACGTGCTGCCGGATGGGTTATTGCTTGCCGACAGTTATCACGTGTCGCGGCTCAACACGAACACCGGGCGGCTCACGGAGGCGATGTTTCACGACGCGGTAGCGGCACTCGTGGCGCGGATGGATCAGGAGTAGCGTTCTTCCAGCCACGGATCACCGTTGTTGTGATAGCCGCGCACTTCCCAGAAACCCTTATGGTCGCTGATGGTGAACTGAATCCGGCGCAACCATTTGGCGGATTTCCACAGATAGAGCCGCGGCACCAGCATCCGCACCGGCCCGCCATGCGCGCGGGTGAGCGGTTTGCCCTCCCACTCGTGCACCACGAATACATCCGGCTGGTCGAACTGTTCCAGACTTATATTTGTCGTATATCCATCGAACGAAGTGAAAATGACGTGCTTCACTTCGGGCGCCGGCCGCACCGCCGCCAGGATGTCGCGTGCGGCGACGCCTTTCCAGTGGTTGTCATAGCGTGACCATTGCGTCACGCAATGAATGTCGGACACGGTCTCGCTTCGCGGCAGCGCCATGAACTCGTCCAGCCGCAGACTGAGCCGTCGTTCCACCGCGCCATCGATGTCGAGGCGGAACTTTTCCGGTGTTACGTTGGGTTCGGCGCCCAGGTCGAGGACCGGCCAGTCTTGCACAAGGCGTTGGCCTGGCGGCAACCGCTCGCGCGCCGGATCGGCGGTGGTGCCGGTCAACAGGCGGCCGTCACGCGCCCATTCCTGCTTCTTCTCGATCAGCTTGTCGCGGATCCGGCCGGAGATTTCGACGTCTTCCATTGCGTCAGCCTCGCGCGCGCATCAGCCGGTCTTTGTCGCGCTTCCAGTCGCGGTCGGCGATGGCGGCGCGCTTGTCCTGCTTTTGCCGCCCCTCGCCCACGCCCAGAAGCACTTTCGCCCGCCCGCGCT
>Ga0182030_10027693_pt1 | contig 10177 bp, 8 predicted proteins | sample 812S3MmetaG_FD_121299 | JGI IMG/M metagenome (GOLD analysis project Ga0182030, IMG submission 121299) | Permafrost microbial communities from Stordalen Mire, Sweden - 812S3M metaG (Illumina Assembly) | ecosystem: Environmental > Terrestrial > Soil > Wetlands > Permafrost | place: Sweden... | reverse complement strand
TCGAGCCCACGGACCGCAAAGGGAATCGAAAGTCCTTCGCGCCTCCGCGGTGGCCACTCCGTCTGGCGTAGAATGAGGCCGCTTCCGGAATACGCTTTCACGCGCCGCGAAAGCCGCTCCGCCTTAAAGCCAGTTCCGGAAAACCAAACTGCATTTTCAGGGATGGATTGAGATGAAGCTTCTTTTTCGCACTCTTGCCGCTCTCCCCGTTGTCCTACCCGTTGTGATGGCGGGATTGTCCGTCGCGGCCGTCCGTGCCCAGGCCATTACCGAGATTGGCGGACAGAAAATCGTGACCCTCACCCGCGCTGCCGGAGGCGCCAGGCCGGAGTTCTCCTCCGTCACCATACTGCCCGGCCGCGGCATGGAAATACTGCAGGTCACCGCCAATTTCCCGGGCAAGGGCAATGTCGACGTGCTGGCGTCACCCGATCTGGCCGGCGCCGCGAAGATGCTCGACCAGGATGATGACGCCTTCGGGGACTTAGGCTACCGGCTCGGTGCGGCGTTCCTGGTTCCCTATCCCAATCGCATTCGCGGCAAGCTTTCCGCTGACGGGAAGACGCTGACGACCGAGTGGCAGGGTCACGCCCTGACGCTGCCGGCCAATAACATCGGCCATAACCCCGGTGCAGAGCGCCATGCCATGCATGGCCTCATCCTTAAATCCAAGACCGAAGATGTCAGCGTTAAAGAGGTCCAGGGCGGCCAACAAGTGACAGGCGTCATCCATGCCGGCAACTTCGGCGGCCATTGGTTCTCGAAGACCGATCTGGTGGTGACCATAACGCTCACGGCCGACGCGGTCGACGCAAGCATCGTGGCTAAAAACGTTGGCGGTGAGGCCGAGCCTATCGCCATCGGTTGGCATCCTTACTTCAACCTGCCCTCCGGTGACCGCACCCAGGTCAGGCTGCACATACCCGGTTCCAGCCTGGCCGAGGTGGATAACTACGACAACGTCTTTCCCAGTGGAAAGATTGAGCCTGTCAAGGGGCAATACGATCTCCGTTCCCCCGGTGGCGTGCCGTTGGCCAAGAACTTTTATGACGATAACTGGAGCGATCTGGGGTGGAAGAACGGCGCAGCCACTGTCCAGATCATCGACCCCGCTGCAAAATATGGCGTCAGGATTGAAGGGCTGTCGCCGGAGATCAAGACCATCCAGGCCTACGCGCCTCCCGCCAAGGAGTTCGTGGCAATCGAGCACCAGTACAACTTCGCCGACCCCTTTGGCAAGGAGTGGGGTTCCAAAGACACCGGCATGGTAACGCTGAAGCCCGGCCAAAGTACCCGGTGGCACGTGCGACTGCGAGTCTTCGTTCCGTAGTCTTCCGCTGCGGGGCGCCCCGTGTATCCAGCGGGCCATCCGCCTCCCGGGGGGTATGAGAATAGGCCCAGGGTGGGGTTCGGCAGGCGAACGACACCCTGGCGCCACCGTGGCCATTGAGCTTCGCCTCGGAGGGGTGAGCGAGCCAATGCATCCGCATTACGAAACCTGCCTATTTCGCGCACACCTACTGTTCCTCGCTATTCCGCTGTGCCTTTTCCACGAAGGAACACCGCCAGATTATCGCCCCCGAAACGCAGTCACGCCTGCGAGCCTACATGGGAAGTATTGCGTGCGATCACGGCATGAAGGCCCTCGCTGGAGGGAGAATGGACGACCATGTTCGCCTTCCGCTCTCCCTCCCGTCTTCCTTGGAAATTTTCACGGCGATGCGCGACATCAAGAGCGGATCGTAGTGCTGGCTGCACGAAACAGGCCAGCTTCAGGGCTTCGAGAGGCAGTATGGCTGCAGCGCTTTCCTTATTGGATGGAACCAAGTCGATCCACACTAGCCGCCTCGACCGTTCTTGAACAGATGGCACAAATGGTGGAGACGATATTAGATGTCCCTCAGCTGCTAAAAAGCCCCTGATTTCATGCGGCTCTAACGGCACGGCTGAAGATCACCCCAGCGACAAAGACCTGTCGCCGGGGACCCCGGTGAGCCGAGCTCTTTCAAGACCCGATCTATGCAACGAGCCCTAAAAGACTTACGGCAATATTGCTCCTGCAGCGTGCAATCGCGGCGTGTTAGACTGCGGCTCATTGACACGGAGGAAATCGATGGCGCAGAAACTCTGCCGGCGGCACCGCAAGGAGTGCGAGGCGGCCAAGCAGAAGGCTCGAAGAATGGCAAATTTGAGGAGGGCCGATGCGGTTGGAAATGCTGCTGCATCAATGCGTACCTGTGCGGTCTTTCATCCCGGGATGTCGTGTCGCTGCAAGATACAAAACACGTCCCAAGAATCTCTTGAATGAGCTTCGAGGTAGCGCCCAAATGCACATGTACTTCATCAGGATGGCGATCAGCTTAACATTAACTGTTCCATGCTCTCGAATGTCTCGCGACACCATCCGCAATGCTACCCAAAACTGCCCCTGACCCAGTGCCGATCCGACGCATATCGTGATCAGAAAATAGGATAGCGACCTCTTGGTAAATAGGAACCTATTATCGGCTGCCCACCGGTACGAGTATTCCCAGGTTCCGGATTCTGCATTTGTAACGGTCCCGATTCGCGGACGCGATAGCTCATTGTGAAAGATGGCCAGCGGTTCGTCCACAAACAGAAGCGCATGAGGCACGACCTTCATTGCACGCAAAATCCAGTCCGTATCCTGATTGCGCTTCAGACCTTTCGTAAACGGGACCTCCAACAAGTAACTTCGCGTGATCAGCCACGTCGAGGTCTGGAGAAATCCCGTTCTCGTTCCGAAGACGGTGTCGCTACAGAACAGGTATTCGCTGATGTCCTCCTCTTGATGTGGGATTGCAACCGGCAGAATCAGTTCAGCGATGTTGTCCCGCGCGAAGTACTTACAAGCCACAAGAATGTTGGTGGAAGTTGGACGGGACTCCACAATTGACCGCAGCTGCTTTTCGATTTTTGCAGGCAGCCACTCGTCGTCATCGTCCAGCAGCGCAATGTATTTTCCTTTCGCTGCACGCACACCGACATTTCGTGCCTCTCCGCCGCCCACGTTATTCGGCAGAGCGATCATCCTCAGACGGGAATCGGCGATGGAGTTCAGTGCCTTCTCGGTTTCTGGATCCGGTCCGTCCACGACGACAACCACCTCGATAGCGCCGAAAGTCTGATCCAGGGCGCTCCGCACAGCGCGGCATACCAGCAACGGCCGATTGCGCGTGGGGATCACTGCACTCACCAGCGGCGCGTCAGGATCGTTGTACACTGATGATCCCTTTCTTACCGGTAGCGAGTTTCGGAGCGCCTAACAAGTTCCCTATCAGGGAACCAACAAGTGTTCGCACGCGGTTCGTTGAGAAGCGTGAAGGAAAGTTTCGGATTGAAGACGCTGCTCCAGCCGGAGAGAAAAGAGGCGGTCCGGATGAGCGCACAGCAGCGAGAAAGTAGCAGGCAGTTGACTAGCGCTTCGAATCCCTTCCGGTTGTGGTCTCCTGCCGAATTCGTATGAACTGGCTGCCCATTCCGGCTGCGCTCCTCATCTGGATGCACAATAACAGACAGCGTACCTCTCGCCTCCCGGCCAAACCACTCGACAAACGCAGGATCGTCGCTCGAAACGAAAACTTTTCTTGTTTCTGGATGATCTGCGGCAAGTTTCACGACCGAGCGGAAACAACGGCACCAGTCAACTCTCTCTGCTTCATTCCATTTATCCGTACCCCGAAAATGCAACCCGATCACACTACCGTCGCTGCCGAACTCGCTTTCTATAAAACGATCGACATAGCTTTCGATCATATCGTTTACGCGATAAACGGTACTGAAGAGCCGATGCCCTTCTTCGATTGTCATGGAAGGCCCGAAGGCCTGAGCGAACGAGGTTTCCTCAATGTGCGTGATGCGGAGAGGTTTGCGGAGTCTCTGGCTGGAGTCTTCAGCGGCTGATGCGAACTTGTCCGTTTCCACAAAAAAGTCATGAAACCAGTCGTGCTCTGGACGATTGCTGTAGCCTGGTCCGGTCAGTCGGATGCGCGGGAGCAGTTTCCTTTTATCGCAGTAGGCAAGAACATAGAGGCACCAGTTTAGTTGGGCAAAGAATCCGTTGGTGGCGCAAATTTCGATGTCCAGACTAACCTTCTGGGCACGGAGAGTCCATGCATTGAGAAAACGCTTGAGAGGGCGGAATTGCGGAAGGTCGGGAATCAGCATGGAAAGGTTATTCCGCAGGTTGAATACAAATTCTTGTCAGTTAACCTATTATCCCAATTATAAAGCTTGATGCATGTTCCATCACCAACGAGCGTCTGCGCCTGACCCACTCTACGCATAAGTGGCATAATCCCGGAGCCGCTTTCCCGGATCTACGCAAAACGTCTAAGCAATCTTCCGGACGCCCGTGAACCTCAGAAGCTCGTCAAACGTTTCGTCGCGTGTCACCAGGCAAAGCACGAGATATGCGGCGATCCCGAGCACCGTGCCCCCTCCGAGACGCGCAGCATCGCTCCACGCATGCGCCATACCGACGTTAAACAGAAGCACTATGGCGCCCATCGCGAATGTCATAACGGAGATTCTCGCCACGCTACGCAGGATTGTAAATACGGAGAGGTGAATGTACCGTCCGGCGACGTAGTAAGTTGATACGCCGGAAAATACTGCCCAAGCTGCATAGGCATAAACGACCCCCATCACTCCATGGCGTAGTCCCACCGCCATGGCGACAACAAAAGCGATCGCGAGAAAGATGCTGACCTGAAACTGAGCCCTTGTCTTTCCCAGTCCGGTATAAATCCAGCCCACTGGAGCAATGATGGACTGCGCCAGGCCAACAAGGCTCAGGACGTGCAGTACGGGAACTACCTCAACCCATCGCAGTCCGAGAAGAACCTTGATAAATGGGTCAGCGAGAACGGCGAGACCTATCATGAGAGGAAATGAGATCAATGCAATTAGCCGTATAGCCGTGAGGAACGTCCTTCTGAAACGCGGAATATCCTCTTGCACCTGGGACAGTGCTGGGAACATCACCTGTCCAAGTACGGCTGAAATATTGTTCAGGGGCAGCAGCATCAACGAGTAGCCGCGGGAGTAGATGCCGAGCGGGTGTGCGCCAAGAAATTTTCCGACCGCAAGATTGTCGCCGTTGCGCACCCAATAGTTGAACGAACCAAATCCCAGCAGATAACCGGAGTATTTCCCCATTTCCTCTGCGGCAGCACGGTCGAAGAGAAAGTGCGGCCTCCAGTTCGAAAGGAGCCAGTAGGAAACGGTTGACATGCCGCTCAAGATCAGTATCTGCCACGCAAGTGCCCATATTCCAAATCCGAAACGGGCCATGACTAGAGCCACGCCCCCCGAGATTACTGTTGCTCCCGTGGTCGCTATCGCCAGTCTGCGGAATTGGAACTCCTTGGTGAGGAGAGCGGACTGTGTCTGACCGAGCGCTTGCATGACAAAGACCACCGATATCAAGCGCGTGAGAGGGTCGAGGATCGGTAGATCATAGAATCGGGCGATTGCAGGAGCGATAAAGTAGAACAGCAGGGTGAGGCAAGCCCCGATAGCCATCTGGAGCCAGAACGCCGTCGAACGATGCGCTTCGGTGATTTTCTGGTTGTAGATGAGCGCGGAGCTCAATCCGCTGTCCGAAAGCACCTGGGCAAATCCGGTGAAGACGAAGAGCATCCCGATCGCACCAAACTCGGCGGGTGTGAGTAGGCGTGCAAGAGCGATGCTAAAGCACACCTGAAACAGCTGCGTGCCGAACCGTCCCAAGAAGCTCCAGGAAAGGCCGCGAATAACTCTCTGTCGTAGGCTCACGATTTGGCAGCCGTTCCCGGTGATGCGGCTTCACATTTCGAAGGAAACGTCATCATCAGATGATAACCGGCAGATCGCGTGACCCGGGGACCAGCCTCAGAGATAGCAAATGGGCACAGCATCAGGATGACGAATGCCCCCCATGGGCTCGCGCAGGGGCATCTCTGGAGTTGGCCAGTGGCTTCGGTCTTCGTAGATGAATGTCTGAAAATTCTCACTAAAGTCTTCCGAAACGAAGATCGTAATTTTTCTGAAGAAAGGTTCATAGCGCCTGTAGTAATCAAGCCCCGGAGCGCGTACGTGACCGACCTCAAATGGATTTGGCTCAGGATACTCGATCGTGCGCTTGGCAACAATCGGAACTGGAAGAACCGCAATACCGTTCGGGGCCAGGACACGTCGAATATTTTCGAGCGCGGCGCGATCATCCGCAATATGTTCAAGCACATGCGAAGCATAGACCAGGTCGAACGATCGCGCCGCAAAGGGCAGCGGCTTCGTCAAGTCGATCATATAGTCGACACCGCGCGGATCGATGTCCGCAGTAGCATAGGATCTAAACATACCCGCAAATTTCTTGCCCAGGAAGGCCTCTGGCGCGAAATGGAGGACCCTCATCTTCGAAAAGTCGACCTGCTTGGAAATGGTCGTGAGAGCTAGCCACTGTAGACGATGGCGCTCGAGGGAACCGCACCGGGCACACATTGCGTGCTGGCGAGGTCCGATCGTGGCCGTAAAGGGGAGAAATGGCCCAGTATATTGGCAAACGGGACATTCAAATTTGGGCGCAACAGGCAGCTGAAATCTCAACCTCAACAGAGCGAGTCGCCGTTTGAATTCAATTCTCATTAGTCCTCCCTGGGTCATGACAGACCGATCCCGGTACATCTGACCGGCTTCTAATCGTGGCAATGAGTCCCTCATGCCGCCTACGCTCCACAGGTCCAGCCCATAACCAAGTCATCATAGAGAAGTTCCAGTGACTCGGTACAAGATCGAATGTCAAAATGCTCCGCGATGAAGCTCGGTGCGCGACTGGCCACCCTTCCGGCTAATTCATCGTCAGTCAATAAGTCGGTGAGCCTTTCGGCAAGAGTCGCAACATCGCCTTCCGCAAAGGCAAATCCTGTGCCACCATCTTCCATTCCTTCGTGAGCTCCACTCGAGGCGGATGTAACAACCGGAAGGCCCGCCGCCTGAGCTTCCTGCAGGACCGTTGGGAACCCCTCCGATTCCCCCTTCGCCGTAGTGATACTCGGAAGGCAGAAGACGCGCGCCAGGTCCAGTTCACGCTTCACTTCTCCGCTAGGTTGTGCACCCCGAAATTGGACGTTGACCGAGAGGCGCCGTGCTTGCGCCTCGAGTTCCGGCCGCAAAGGCCCGTCGCCCAAAATGATCAGAAGGGCATCTCGAACCGACTTCTGAACGCGGGCCATGGCCTCAATTAGATATCTGCAACCCTTCACTTCGACCAGACGGCCGACGAAGAGCACACGCCGTTCTCGCTTCGAAATTGGAAGTCCTCCGGGCGCGAACTTCCGCGTATCGATTCCGATATATCGCGTCCAGATCCTTTCTGCGGGGATTCCGAACTGCACCGCTCGTTCTCGAATCGAGTCGGAGACCGCGACGAAGTGCACGTTCTGCTGATTCGCAAGGGCCAGTAACTGGGCCGGGTATCCGCGCATCATGTCTCCTCCATGGCCCTGTTCCCACCACTCGCGGTGGATGCGGATGTCATACCCATGCAGCGTGACCACCATTGGCAAACCCAGCTCTTTTGCCAGCGGCCATGCCATGACTGCGTCTACCCCGAAGTGAGCGTGCAACAAAGCCGCGTGTTCCTGTTTCAGCTGCCGGACTGCATGCCGCCTGGCGAATCGAAGAGGCGACTGCGCGATGGTCGTAATATCATCGCGTCGCATGAGGCCCAGTTTCCTGAGGATCCGAATCGGCAGACCGCCCTGTTGTGGCCCTAGCAGGCGGACATCGAGATCATCGACGGGCAATGGCCCTAATTCGTGTCCAACCAAGATTGGCCGCCATCTCTGATAGGCCAGGACCTGCTCGCGGATAAAGGTCTCGGACAAGGCGAGAATCTGACGTCGGTAGATCAGGATTACGTTCTCTGGGCTCATGACGAGTGAAAAAACGAAATAGTACGCTATCAGCGTGCTCTCACCGACAACTTGATTCGATCGATGGATGAACTCAATGATAAATCAATGGCAGGCATCTCACTGTAACTTGTTGATTGGGCATGCCCTTTTGAGCAGTCTCAATGATGTCAAGAAATCGAACCTAAGGGCTTATCCGGCACGTCGGTATTCCCGGCCAACCGTAGCCCACGTTCTTGCGCTCCCGCAAATTCGATGAAGGGAAGCCGCCGTCTTTCGGCAAGCGGCTGTGACTTCATGCCGTTGCATCCGTGCGCGATTCAAAGTACTCTTTGAAGAGTAATCACATGTTAGGTAAGAGGGGACGAGTGACGCTTGGGAATCTCTCATGCTCGGAACCGCCCGTGTGCGCGTTAGCCGGTAGGTTCCAGAAGGACTTCCGGGATCTGCTGTGGCGAAGCGCAGATTGGAAGAACAGACGGATGTTCTCGTGTGTCTCCTGCTCGCTCCCTTCTAGCGATTCGCAGCAAATCCTCTGTCGTCAGAGTCCCTCGATGTCGATACGAATCATGAGAAAGCGCTGGAGCAAGCGGGCATCCAACATGAATTTTCCCTACCTCGGGGGAAAAAATGAAAAGTAGTTTGGCATCTGTTGCGTTGTGCCTGATGTTTTTTGGCGTCGGCTGCGGAGAATTTGGCTCCACCGTGCCCCCCGGCGCTTTTCTGGGTAGAATCGGTGTGGACGATTATTCCCCAACCGCAATGCAAAAGGGAAGCCTTCAGCAATTTTGGTGGTGCGGGGAGGGACACAATCCAAACCGTCCATCTCAGGACACGGACACCATTCAGTATGCTTCCATTGATCTATCCACTCACACGATGAATGGACCAGTTACCGTTCTAGGTGAAACACCCGGCGCTTGGGATTCGGACTTCCTTTGCAATCCCAAGGTGATTGGCGGAACGTTTCATGATCCGCTAGGTGATGGCCAGATTTACTCGTATGCCTTGTATTATGTTGCAACAAACTCCCCATCCGGAGTCGCCAATAGCATTGGGGTCGCCTTCTCCAACGACGGGATCAAATGGAAGAAGTACCCTGACCCGGTGATAGTCACTTCCACGAAGACAAATTATGGAGTGGGGCAGCCCGCCCTGTACAACAGCGATCAGAAATCCGGAATCGCGATGTTCTACGAGGACAATAATGCTCCGCCATGGGGCAAGCACGTGGAAGCTACGTCGACAGATGGAATTCACTTTTCAGTCGTAGGAAACTTGACCACGAATGGATTGTCGCCGGAAACTACGAGAGACGGGTGGGGCGATATGGCATTTGATTCGGTGACCGGTTACTGGTATGCGGTCTTCAACGATCCTTGGCGAGGTCTTTCCGCGACAGGAGGCGTTGCGGAACGCGGCCAGCGGGGAGTGGAGCTTTATCGAATCCCCAAAGATTCACTTCTCAACGGGACCACTCCATGGCAGCGGCTCAAATCCTTCGACACAAATCTGACTGGGAACGAAGCGAACTTTATCGCGGGGTTTCTCCGCGATCAGTACGGAAATTTAAATGTGGGCCAGTATCCCACGATTCAACTGTACACTTCGATCTCAAATCCGAAGCCGGCTTGGAATGCGTCTCCAGTTGATATAGGGAACTCGGTCTCCGTATCAGATTGGGACATCGGTTCAGTTACCTGGACCCCTGATCAGCAGTTACTACCACTTATTCGATACTCCAATGCAACGGTGCATGAAGTTACCACTGGCTGGATCGATCCTAAAGGTGGCTTCTCCCAGCAATCCGTTCTAGGCCATTTGTATGAAGGACCGTTCGGCGAAGCCACGCAGGCACTGTACGGATGCAAAAGTGGCTCAACCGACTACTTTGTCTCCAACGACATTACGTGCGGCGGAAAGTTGCTTCTAGGTTTGCAAGGGTACGCCTACGCGCATCCTGTCTCCGGCGTCGCCGTTGTGGCGCTCTATAGCTGCAGTACCAACCATGACCACTTTGTCAGTAATGATGCAAATTGCGAGGGGAGCGGCGCAGGCACGTTAGTCGGTTATGCGGTTCCGTAATTCCTGATCGCCCATGTTCTGGTGACTAGGACTCCCGGAAATGAGCCGGTTGTCCTCGGAGTGGCCAGCTCTGGATCGAGACATCGCTCCGGGTGTCGCCGCCACAGTCATGCGGCCAGTACAGAATTGCCATGAGAACTGGCGTCCGATGAAAAAGTGAACCATGACTGTTTATT
>Ga0182030_10027688_pt1 | contig 10179 bp, 7 predicted proteins | sample 812S3MmetaG_FD_121299 | JGI IMG/M metagenome (GOLD analysis project Ga0182030, IMG submission 121299) | Permafrost microbial communities from Stordalen Mire, Sweden - 812S3M metaG (Illumina Assembly) | ecosystem: Environmental > Terrestrial > Soil > Wetlands > Permafrost | place: Sweden... | reverse complement strand
CAACTCCGCGAACAGGTCGGCGAGGACGATGCGTATGGGCGTGTCGGGGATGGTGAGCTCGCCGGAGCGGACCAGTTCGAGACTGTCGCCCACGCCGCGATAGGCCACGCGGGCGTTGGGGTCGATGACCCACGCATGCTCGATGCCGAAGGCGAGATACTCTGCCGACTTCGCGGCGGTACGGCGCAGAGTATCTTCCGGCGACTGAATCTCGATGACCAGCAGCGGCGGGCGCGTGAGAATGCGCTCGCGCGGAAGGCCGACGCGGATGACGGCGAGGTCCGGGACGCGAAACCGCCTCTGCTGGGTTTGAACGCGCTGCTCGGAGACGGCAACCACTCCCCAGTCCACGCGGTGGTTGACGAAAATGCTCCCCAGGAAAAGCTGCAGGAAAGAATGCTCAAACTCGCCCAAGTCGCGCTCCTCGATTACCCCGTCTACAAACTCGCAGTCGTGCTCATAGACCGCCGAGAGGTACTCTTCGGCGGAGATGGGATGGTCGAAAGCGGGCTGAGTTGCCATGGGGACAGTATGCTCCGAATTGGGCGTGTTTACTAGTGTAGGTCGCCGGAAATAGGGGTGATTTGCCGGTGCCCGCGCATGGGCTGAATGTGTGTGAGATGCTTCCCTCTGGGGCTAAAGCCCTGGTCATTCCCCGCCGTTTGCGGCACGACTGAAGTCGTGCCCTTTCAAAACAGAAACGACCATCGGTGTGGCGGACACCGTTAGAGTTCTGTCGATTGCGTTGAGACCAGCTGCTTGCATTTGGCGATGAAGTCGGCCAGCGGCATGGAGCCCTGGTCGCCCTTGGCGCGGGTTCGGACGCTTACTGCACCGGCCGCTTCTTCCTTGTCGCCGAAGACGAGGATGTAGGGCGTCTTGAGATTGGCGAAGTCGCGGATTTTGCCGTTCATCTTTTCGTTGCGGTCGTCGGTTTCGACGCGCAGGCCGGCGGCCTTTAGCTCGGCTTCCACCTTCCTGGCGTATGCATGATGGCGCTCGCTGATGGGGACGAGGCCCACTTGTACTGGCGCCAGCCACAGCGGGAATGCGCCGGCGTAGTGCTCGATGAGCACGCCGAAGAAGCGCTCCACCGAGCCGAACAAGGCGCGGTGTACCATGACGGGCTGATGTCGCTCGCCGTCTTCGCCCACGTATTCAAGTTCGAAGCGCGCGGGGAGATTGAAGTCGAACTGGACCGTTGAGAGTTGCCACAATCGGCCTAAGACATCGACTAACTTGACGTCGATTTTGGGGCCGTAGAAGGCGGCTTCGCCGGGGTAGGTTTGGAAGTCGAGACCGCGTCCGACCAGCACGTTCTTCAGCGCGCTTTCGGCGTGCGCCCAATTTTCGGCAGTGCCGAAGAAGTCACCGGCCTTGTTGGGGTCGCGCGTGGAGAGCTCGACGCGATACTCTTTGAAGCCGAAAGTCTTCAGCACCGCTTCGGCGAAGTCGAGGCAGGCGATCACTTCGCTTTCGATCTGCTCGGGCGTGCAGAAGATGTGGGCATCGTCCTGCGTAAAGCCGCGCACCCGCAGCAGGCCGTGCATCGTGCCGGAGCGCTCATAGCGGTAGACGTTGCCGAACTCGGCGTAGCGCTGGGGCAGATCGCGGTAGCTCTTAGGCGAATTCTTGTAGATGAGAATGTGGCCGGGGCAGTTCATCGGCTTCAGGCGGTACTCGGCGTCATCAAGCTTCATCGGCGGGAACATGTCTTTCGAGTAGACGCCGTCGTGGCCGCTCACCTTCCACAGTTCGCGGCGCATGACGTGCGGCGTATAGACCAGCAGGTAGCCGCGCCGCACGCACTCGTCGCGCATCCAGTCTTCCATGATCTTGCGGATGAGGCCGCCCTTGGGGTGCCAGAAGATGAGTCCGGCGCCGGCCAGTTCCTGAACGCTGAACAGGTCAAGCTGCTTGCCCAGCACACGATGATCGCGCTTGGCTGCTTCTTCAAGGAAGGCGAAGTGCGCGTCGAGATCCTTCTGCGAGTAAAAGGCCGTTCCGTAAATGCGCTGCAACTGCGGGTTCTTCTCATCGCCCAACCAATAGGCCCCAGCTAAGGACAGCACCTTGAAGGCCTTCACGCGGCCTGTCGAAGGCACATGTGGGCCGCGGCAAAAATCGACGAAGTGGCCGTTGCGATAGAAGCTCACTTCCGAACCCGGCTCGGTGAACTTGGTGACGAAGTGTGTCTTCATGAAGTCGCCATCGCGATCAAAGTCGGCCAGAGCCTGCTCGCGCGGTTCGTAGATGCGATCGAACTTCTCGTCGCGCGCCACCACTTCCTTCATCTTCGCTTCAATGGCCGTGAGGTCGTCCGGAGTGAAGTTGGTGGGACGATAGAAATCGTAGAAGAATCCTGCATCGGTGGCGGGGCCGTGGCCCAGTTTGGTCTCGGGGAAGAGCTCGAGTACCGCAGTCGCCATCACATGCGCAGCAGAGTGGCGTACAACCTTTAATGCCTCGGAGTCCTTCTCAGTGATTAGCTGCATGCGCGTGTCGGCAGTGAGCGGCGTGGAGAGGTCTACCAGGCGAGCGGCGGACGCATCTTCAGCGACATACATGGCGGCTTCGCCGGTGGGACTGTCAGAAGGCGCAGCAGCGGCGTTGATGGGCGTAAGGCGGGCCACGACGGAAGCGGCCGCAAGGCGCGGAGAGATGGCGTTGGCGATGTCAAAGGGAGTTGTGCCGGCGGGCACTTCTCGAATGGCCCCATCGGGCAGGTGTACGGCGATTGTCTGCGAGCTCATGGCGGGTTGGAATCCAGTTGGGCCGCAAGGATAAGGAACAGCACGGCTCCATAGTGAGGATAGAAGGACAACGGGCGGTACGTCGAGCGGCAAGGCGGATGAGAACGGGCAAATGACTGACAGCAACCAGTGGCATCCCACAAAAAGGGCAGAAGAAAGTGCTGCGAACGACCGGCAGGCCTGCCGATAAAGGGAATAGGCAGCAGATAAACATAAGGGCTATGGTCACTCTCGTGGAGATGGCCGAGCGGCAGAAGGAGCGGATAGATGCAGGTTCTATGCAAGAGCACGAATGGGAACGCGGAGATGCATTGCATCGTGTGCGGACAGGGTTTCGTGATGTTCTGGGAGCGGCAGTCGCGCGCAGAGCGGGCGGAATCGATCCGCGAGATTCAGAAGACGCTGCGTCATCAGCATCGAATGCAGAAGGGCGCAGACGCGCATCCGAACGGCGGTTTTCTGGTTCCGGAGTGGAACGGTTCAGTTTCGTCCTCGGGCGCATCGGTTCTGGGAGCAGCGCCAAGTTGGGCTCTATAAAGGTTCAGACTTTTCTCATGATTTGCATGTGGAATTGAAGTGCTGAATTTTTGCGAGATGGACTTGAGCCACCGAAGGCCGGATGAAATGGCCGGGAGAAAGCAGATGATGCGCTCAAGCGAGGAGAGATCACTGTACGGTCTGGAGTCTTGCGCGTAGCCGAATGGCACGCGCTCGGACTCATCACAACTTGGTTCTTCCAGGACTTGGTTCTTCGAGGACTCGGTTCTTCGAAGATATTTTTCCGGATGCCGGTAAGCGACTTCACCCTTTGAGGTCATCGCTGCCGGCGTCTTCTTTTTGTGCGCGCCAAGTCCGAAAAGTCTGCATCTCAGTAGGGGTAGGCGCATAAGAGCCCGTGAAGGGCTCTTCAGAATTGCAAATTGGAAGCCGCTGCGTCTCAGGTAGAACCATCAAGAGATTTTTCCCATACTTTCCATCTCAGGGAGCGGACTCATGCAGGTTCTTTTGAAGAGTAGCAACGAAAGTATCGACACGCGCTGCAGCGTTTGCGGGCAGGGCTTCGCCCTCTATTGGGAGCGTGAGCCACAGAACCAGAAAAATGAGGCCCTGCGCGAGGTCGATGCGGTGCTGCGCAATCATCATGCCGAAGCCGACGGCGAGGATGCGCACCCGGAGCGTGGCTTCCTGGTACCGGAATGGAACGGGCCGGTGGCGTTCTCTGGCGCGGCGCTGTTGGGGAATGCGCCGAGCTGGGCGCTCTGAGAGCCTGATGCGCTGGGTGAGTCTGGCCGTGTGTTTTGTGCTTTGCTTCGGGGTGGCTGCAGTCAGCGGCCGCATGACCGCGAGGCAGATTCCTGTGTGGTACCGAACGCTCAATCGCCCCGCGATTTCCCCGCCCAACTGGGTCTTTGGTCCGGTGTGGTCGCTGCTGTATGCGCTCATGGCGATTGCCGCCTGGCGGGTGTGGGTGGCCAGCCCATCGCCCATGCGCACCTGGGGGTTGGCATTGTTCCTAGCACAACTGGCGTTGAACTTCGTGTGGTCATGGATCTTCTTTAGCCGGCACGCGCTTGGAGCAGCGCTCGTTGAAGTTTGGGCCCTGTGGATTGCCATTGCATGTACGATCGCTGCGTTTGCCTGCGCGTCGCCAGTGGCCGCATGGTTGATGGCCCCTTACCTGGCATGGGTTAGTTTTGCTGGTGTGCTTAACGGAGCGTTCTGGCGGTTGAACCGAGGCTAGTGGCAGCTCTCACTCGGCGCCCTTTTCCTCGTGGTACTCCGCCTCGGTGTTGATGGCCCAGATGTTGTCCTTGGTCACGACGCCGTTGACGATGTTCTCGACCGCGGTCATGGCGGTGAGCATGGAGTGGTCCTGGTTGTTGTACTTGTGCATGCCGTTGCGGCCCACCAGGAACAGGTTCTCGAAGCCATCGAGATAATTGCGGATCACGTCAAAGCGGTCATAACTGCCGAAGTAGGCTGGGTAGGTCTTGGGCACGCGGACTACGTGCGCGTCTTCAACGTCTGCGGCGTCGAGGATGCCGATTTTGGCGATCTCGGCGATGGCGAAGCCGGCCATCCCCTCATCGCTCAGCTTCCACAGGTCGTCGGTGTCGTTGCAGAAATACTCGAGGCCGATCCAGACCTTGTCGGGATCGCTCACCAGCCATGTACTCCAGTTATTGAAGATCTGCAGGCGGCCGACGGCAACGTCAGGCTCCTGGATATAGATCCAGTTGTCCTTGAGCTGCGAGCCGTCTTTCTCATGCACGGCGAGCTTTGAGGCAAGCAGTCCGACAGTGATGAAGTCGCGATACATCAGGCCCTCGGCGACTTCAGAAACCTCGGCAGGAACCTGCGCGGGGCTTGTTGCGCGGATGGCACGGACCAGGTCGCGCACCGGCATGGTCGACAGAAAATAGTCGCCTGCAAAGTTGACGCGAGTGCCGGCTTCGTCCAGACCTTCGATGGCCTTGATCCTGTTGCCGTCAAGGTGAATGCGGTCGATCTGGATGCCGAAATTTATTTGGCCGCCAGCGCCGCGCACCAGGTCGGCCACATGCTCCCAGAGCTGGCCGGGGCCGAACTTCGGATAGAGAAACTTCTCGATCAGCGAGGTCTCGGTTTCTTTCTGGGCGATGTCGCCGGCAGGCTTCGCGCTGAACGTCTTCTTGAGGAAGTGCACGACCACGCCGCGCAGGGAGAGTCCCTTAATGCGCTGCGCGCCCCACTCGGCGCTGATCTGGTCGCATGGCACGCCCCATACCTTTTCCGTGTAGGACTTGAAGAAGGTGAGGTAGAGTTGCTTGCCGAAGCGGTTGATGATGAAGTCTTCGAGGGTTTTCTCTTCGCGTTGGGGTAGCAGGGCGGAGCGCAGATAGCTGAAGCCGCAACGCACGGTTCGCGCGACTCCGAGGTTGCGGAATGTGGCCGCCGAGAGGCTGATGGGATAGTCGAAGAAGCGGCGCAGGAAGTAGATGCGGCTCTTGCGCGGGCGTACCAGCATAACCAGGTCTTCAGACTGGGCGTGGGGCGCGGCGGCGGGCACGGGCAGGTCGCGCTGCTGGCCGTGGTAGCGCAGATGCGCGGCGCGATCGGGGCCGCTGGCCGCGTCGGCTTCGACCGGCATCATCTGCAGCCACCAGCGCATGACGCGGTCGGATTTGGAAAAGAAGCGGTGGCCGCCGATGTCCATGCGGTTGCCCTTGTAGCGGACGGTTCGCGAGATGCCGCCGACGTCGTGGCTGGCTTCAATGAGGATGGGCTTGACGCCTGACTGCCTTTGCAGTTCGATGGCGGCTGTGAGCCCGGCGGGACCCGCTCCGATGATGATGGCTGTCCCCTGCTTCAAGTCCTGCACGGTCTTCACTTCCGATAAAACGTAGAGTCTATGGAATCGATTGTGATCTTATCCTGCCCGAGCGCAGGAGCGATGGTCGAACCGCTGTGGGCTGGCACAATCACCGCCCGGTGGCGTTGCCACGCATCGTCAACCAGTTGAATGCGATGAAAGCGATTCAGACTGATTGTAAATAGACCACCAGGCTTTCATCGACGCAAATGGAGGTATAAGGCTGGGTCCGGGGGCGCCCCGGCTGTTTGCCGTCAGACAGCACGAGAGCTGGGAATGGCCCCAGCCCTCGTGTGTTGGTTCAGATGTGTTTGCCAAGATTCTGCTGGAACCCGGCCTGTGGAACTAGAGAGGCTGCACGTCGGCAGCCTGCCATCCCTTGGGCCCCTTCACAACGTTGAACTGCACGGCTTGGCCTTCCTGCAGACTCTTGAAACCGCTGGAGTTGATCGCAGAGTAATGCACGAAGACGTCCTCGCCGTTCTGGCGCGAGATGAAGCCGAAGCCCTTCGCGTCATTAAACCACTTCACAGTACCTTGTTCCATTTGATCGTGTTTCCTGGATTGAATTGCGCTGGAGGAATCGGAGCGACCACCGGCAGAATCTTGCTGGTTGAGGCGAGTACTGCTGCTGCTCTGTTCGATTCTAACGCTGGGGCTAGTGTACCATCGCCCGAAAAAAAGAGTGCAGAATTTCTTGTCGCGCCCCGGAAAGCTGCTCACAGAACCGGGGTTGGCGCGTCGGCGGAAAGATGCGTAGATAGCGCTTCCAGGGGCATGCGCCAGGCTTTTGAACTACAACTTTAGTCGCAGAGAACGTCTTCAATGAATTGCGCAGCAAGCCGTAGGTGGGCGAGCAAATCTGCGCTGGGCGAGCCCGCGCGGCTGAAGCCCCATTGATTTTGTGATACTTGCAGCAACTTCAGAACTTTTTAACGTTTCAAACCGGATTTTTTCGCCGTGGAGTTGAACGGATTGGCTTTTTCTCAGTTGGCATTTCCGACTAAAAGAATTCCCAGATATCCCGATAAGTTCAGAGCAGGAACTTGAATTCAGCCAATGGGATGCAGTTCTCGCCATCGATTGCGGGGCGAGTTTGAAACGCCAAGACGCTCCAGAAGAAATACTTCGCAAAAAGAACGCTGCTCACCGCCGGCAAACTCTGCCCGGTTTCCAATTTGCCGCTCAAGGCCGCCAAGACCGGGAGGTCCACCAGTGTTAGCCGGAAGGTACGATGGCTGGCTTGTAACCGCTTCGCTGTTGATGGCGATGCTGGCCTCTTATACTGCCCTGGATATGGCGGGACGGGTGGCTTCGGCGCATGGGCGTGCCGCGCGCTGGTGGCTGGGCGGGGGCTCGGTGGCCATGGGAATCGGCATCTGGTCGATGCATTTCCTGGGCATGCTGGCGTTCCGGCTGCCGATTGCCATGGGGTACGACCCAACCATTACTTTTCTCTCGCTCCTGATGGCGATTGCTGCGTCGGCATTTGCGCTCTGGATGGTTTGCCGGGAGAGGCTCTCGTGGCTGCAACTTTGCATGGGCGCGCTGGTCATGGGAGCCGGTGTATGCGCCATGCACTACGGCGGCATGGCCGCCATGCACATGACTCCGGCCATCCAGTACGATCCGCTGCTGTTCACCCTCTCGGTGGTGGTCGCGATCTCGGCATCCGGCGCGGCGCTGTGGATCGCCTTTCATCTGCGGCACCGCTCTACGCACCTGCACCGGTACAGGGCCGGCGCGGCGGTGGTGATGGGCATCGCAATCGCCGGCATGCACTACACCGGCATGGCGGCCGCCCGCTTCCCCGCCAACAGCAGCTGCCGGATGGCCGAATCGGACATAAGCGCGGAGTGGATGGCGCTGCTGATCATCGTCGTCGGCCTGGCAGTGCTGTCGATAGCTTTGATTGCTTCCGTGCTCGATTCACGGCTTGAATCCCGCACCGCGGTGCTGGCGACATCGCTGGCGCAGGCCAACACCAAGCTCGAGTTTCTGGCCATGCATGACAGCCTGACGAAGCTGCCCAACCGCGCCATGCTGGTGGAGCGCCTGGAGGAAGAGGTAGGGAATGCGCGGCGGGACAAGGCTCGATTCTCGGTCCTGTTCCTTGACCTGGACGGGTTCAGGGAAGTCAACGAGGCTTTCGGCCACCATGCCGGGGACCTGCTGCTGATGGAGGTGGCTCTCCGCATCCGGGCCGTGGTTCGCAGTGACGACATGCTGGCGCGCATCGGCGGGGACGAGTTTGTGCTGCTGGCCAAGATGGTTGACCCGGCGGATGCGGCCGCATTGGCGGACAAGCTGATCATGACGGTCCGTGATCCGTTTGCGATCGCCGGGGACAAGGTGCGGATAACGGCAAGCGTAGGCATCGCGGTTTACACGGGCAAGGAAAGCGACGAGCAGGAGCTGCTGAGGAATGCCGATGCGGCCATGGATAAGGCCAAGGCCTCCGGGCGCAACAGCTACTGCTTCTTTGAAAAGTCAATGAATGACGAGGCGCACGAGTATCGGCAGACTCTGCATGACTTGCGCCTGGCGCTGGCGCAGGAGGAGCTCACGCTGTACTACCAGCCCAAGTTCGATGCGGTGCACGGGACCATGATTGGGGCCGAGGCTCTGCTCCGGTGGCATCACCCGACGCGCGGATCCATTCCTCCGGATCAGTTCATCCCGCTGGCGGAAAAGACCGGCCTGATTGTGCCGATTGGCACATGGGTGCTGAACGAGGCCTGCCGGCAGATGAGCGCATGGCGCAACGCGGGCAACCGGGACTGGACGATCTCAGTAAATCTGTCGACGGTGCAGTTCAATCATCTGAGCCTGGTGAACATGGTGCGGGCCGCGCTGGAGCGCTATGCGCTGGAACCACGCTTTCTGACGCTTGAGATTACCGAGTCGACGGCGATGCGCGACGCCGATGCGGGAATGATCATTCTTGAGCAGCTCCACGAGATGGGGGTGCGCATCTCGATCGACGATTTTGGCACCGGCTACTCCAGCCTGCTTTACCTCAAGCGCCTGCACGCCAGCGAACTGAAGATCGATCGCGGGTTTGTGCGGGACCTGCCCAACAACAACGAGGATGCGGCGATTGTGGGCGCAATTGTGGCGCTGGGCCGCACACTGAACCTGGACGTGGTTGCCGAAGGCGTGGAGACGCAGGAGCAGCTCGATTTCCTGACCCGCCTGGGCTGCAGCTCTCTGCAGGGGTTCTTCCTCGGCCGGCCGATGGCGGCGGAGCAGTTTCTTGAAGCGGCGTTGAAGCAGCCAATGGTGCGCAGCGAACCGGCGCGGCCGATCAGCCTGATGACGGCTTGAGCTAAAACCCTGCGGCGGTTTTGCGCTGCGGCTTGCTTAAGCTGAGCGAATTCTGTAGAAAACCTAGAGTTGGTGTCGAGCGGAATCGATGCCGATCGAGCCCTCATTATGCGTGGCCGGTTCAAACGAGGCCGATTCAGGCGATTTTGGCTCAAAGGTTCCCATGGGCTCAGATCCTGTTCCAGAACTTTTTCGACGCGCTGCGGAGACGCTGGCGGCCGAGTTTGCCGGTCTGCCGGAGTATGCGGCGGAGCCGGGTGCGGGGTCGGACCCACCGTCGATGGAGCGCGTTCTGCAGGCCACGGCGCATCGGCTGGGCGACAACTATCCATACTTCCATCCTCTGTATGCCGGGCAGATGTTGAAGCCGCCGCATCCGGTGGCGCGCGCGGCCTACGCGCTGGCCATGGCGATCAATCCGAACAATCACGCGCGCGATGGCGGCCGCGCCAGCTCGGAAATGGAGATTGAGGCGGTGCGCGACATTGCCTGTATGTTTGGCTGGACGGACTATCTGGGCCATCTGACTTCGAGCGGGACCATCGCCAACCTGGAGGCGTTGTGGATTGCCGGGCATCTTGCTCCAGGAAAGCGCATTCTTGCCTCGGAGCAGGCGCACTATACGCATCGGCGCATCTCGGCCGTGCTCAAGCTCGATTTTGCGGCGGTTGAGGCAGATGCATGCGGGCGCATGAGCTTGGAAGCGCTGGAGGCAGAGCTGCGCAAGGGCGATGTGGGCACGGTGGT
>Ga0182030_10027687_pt1 | contig 10180 bp, 7 predicted proteins | sample 812S3MmetaG_FD_121299 | JGI IMG/M metagenome (GOLD analysis project Ga0182030, IMG submission 121299) | Permafrost microbial communities from Stordalen Mire, Sweden - 812S3M metaG (Illumina Assembly) | ecosystem: Environmental > Terrestrial > Soil > Wetlands > Permafrost | place: Sweden... | reverse complement strand
GCCTCATGCAGCAGCGTCGTCGGACTGACGAATGCGGAGTCGTTGCGGCGTAGTTGTTTCTCGGCGAGTCGCCGCAGTTCGGTGTAGAACGAGGCGAACAACTCCCGATTCTTGGTGAAATCCGTCGCGTCGGGCAACTGCCCCGCGGCTATCGGTGGCCCAAACCCCATGCAACGGCTCCGAGACGAGAGCCTAAGCATGCCGAATCGAGAGCGCCGCGGCAACCTGCCGCCATAAATCGCGTGGGGCGCCGCAGCACCACACCCCTACTGTTTTTCTCATGTCATGTTTGGGCCCCGTATTCCGATCTACCACACAGGCAACTCGCGATTTAAGGGGTCAACAATATGTATAACCGGACTTTTCACGCTCAGCAGCCGAAGGCGCTGGTTCAGCCGGCTTCACCCATCGCATGCTCGGCGATTTTCGCGCTCGCAATCGCGGCAACCGCACTCTGCGGCGATGCTCGTGCCGATCTACCCGGCACCGGGCCGCCGGAGATGCAGCTCTTCTTCGATCCCACCGGCATCATCGGAACCTTGAACGTCGACGGACCGGTCAACCAGCAGGGGGCGTTCTTTCAACCTCTGGGAACGAACGGGCGCACGTGCGCAACCTGCCATGTCGCCAGTCAGGCAATGAGCCTGAGCGCCAACGGAGTCCAACTTCGATTTGCGCAAACCCGGGGACAGGACCCCCTGTTTGCTGCGGTGGACGGTGCCAACTGTCCGAACGCTCGTAGCGGCAATGCCGCGGACCATAGTTTGCTCCTGAGCCATGGCCTCATCCGCATTTTCCTTCCGCTGCCCGCGAATGCGCAATTCAGCGTGTCGGTCGTCCACGACCCCTATGGATGCGCGCTGGTGCCGGGTGCCGATGGCGCACAACCCGTCATCTCCGTGTACCGGCGGCCGCTGCCGAGCACCAATCTCAATTTCTTGAGCGCCATCATGTTCGACGGCCGCGAGACGCACCTGCCGCTCAACAACGGGTCGACCTTCCTCGCAAACCTGAACTCGGATCTCACCCAGCAGGCACTTGATGCGATCACCATTCACGCGCAGGCCTCTCAGCCTCCGACGGCGAGCCAGCTCGCGGACATCGTCGGGTTCGAGCTCGGCTTGTTCAGCGCACAATCCTATGACGCGGGTGCTGGGCTGCTCAGTGCACGCGGCGCGAACGGAGGGCCGGTCAATCTGTCCCGCCAGCCGTATTACCCGGGGATCAACGACTCGTTGGGCGCGGATCCTACCGGCGCGGCGTTTAACGCGGCATCCATGACCTTGTTCGCTGCGTGGTCGCAGCCGAGCGATGACGACGGATATGGCTCGTACCAGGACGGGCGACGACGCCAGGTTGCAGCCGGCGCTGCGCTGTTCAACAGCGCACCCGTACAGATCTCCAACGTCCGGGGCTTGAACGACAACGCCGCGCTCGGCTCGCCCACTACGTTTGCGGGGACCTGCACCACGTGCCACGATGCGCCGAATGTCGGCAACCATTCATTTCCGCTGGCGCTCGATATCGGGACCGGACACTCGGCCCTGCCGAGCGTCGAGCCGGATCCGAACATCGCAGCCGGGCTTGCAGAGCTGTCCCTACCCGATCTGCCGGTTTATCTCATCAGCGGCTGCCCGAATCCGTTCAATCCGGGACAACCGGAATCGTTCTACACGACCGATCCGGGCAAGGCGCTCATCTCCGGGCTGTGCAGCGACTTCAACCGCGGCAAAGGCCCGATTCTGCGTGGGCTTGCGGCCCGCGCCCCTTATTTCCATAACGGCGCCGCCGCGAACTTGAACGAGCTCGTGAATTTTTACAATCAGCGCTTCCAGATGAATTTGACGGAAGAGCAAAAAGAGGATCTGGTGGCGTTCCTCAATTCGCTGTGAGAACAATCGACCGGGCCTGCCGGGGTGGCGAAGCACGAAGACCTGAACCGCTCAAGGCGGCGCCAACCCACGGGCCACAAACGGTTGCTCTGCCGACTAGGACAACGAGTCGACAAGCCTGTTGATACAGGCGCCACCGACGACCAGCCACGCGAATAGGGCGAACGCGGCCAACAGCGGCCTGATACCCGCCCGCCGCAGCGCGGCGAACCTCGTACCGAGACCGAGGGACGCCATGGCGGTTGCCAACAGTGCGGTATCGATGACATTCAACGCCGCCACCCACCGTTCGTCCAGCAGTCGGAGCGAGTTGAAGGCCACCACCCCGATGAACGCGAGGGCGAACCACGGGATGGCGATCGACGGCTTGCGGTTCTGCGCCGGCATTCTGGCTGGCATTCTGGCTGAGTGCTCGCCGGCGCCCCGGATCGGGCGCCGCGAAATCCACGCCGATACACCGATCAGGAAAGGCGCCAACATCATGACGCGGACCATCTTCGCAATCACCGCCGAGTCGGTCGACTCCGATCCTATCGATCGTGCGGCGGCGATCACTTGCGCCACTTCGTGGACAGTCGACCCCACGTAGATCCCGAAACGCGATTGATCGTTGGGCAAAAAATGCAGGATCGCGTTGATCTCATAGAGCGCCGGATAAAGGAAGACGCCGACCGTGCCAAACAGCACGACAGTCGCGACGGCTACCGTGACCTGGTCGGGCCGCCCTTCAACGATGGGCTCGGTGGCAAGAACCGCTGCAGCACCGCAGATGGAACTACCGGCGCCGATCAGTATCGCCGTTCCGCGTTCGAGACCGAGCCATCGCCCGATGACGCAGGCGATCATGAACGTCGACAGCACCACGAGACAATCGATGGCAACTCCCGACATGCCGACACGCGCCACATCCTGCAGCGTGAGCCGCAGGCCGTAAAGGATCACCCCGGTCCGCAACAGTGTCCGTTTTGAGAAATCGATGCCCGTCACGGATGCATTGCCAAGGCGCCCGCCGGCGGTGTTCCCCACCACGATGCCGAACGCGATGGCGAGCGTCAACGCGCTGAGTCCGTGTTCCTGTGCCCAAGCGACCTGCGCAACCGCAGTTCCCAGCAACGCAAGCAATCCGCTGAGCGCGAGCCCGGGAACGATTGCGGCCATCTCATGGCGGTCGACGGCCGGCAAATGCAGGCGGGTGGAATCGATGTTTGGATCAGGAACCGTCATAACGCAGGCCAACAGTGACGCCGATAGGTAACGATAGGCGCCAGGCAATAACCAGGGAAATCGTTTATATTGGTAACTATCAGCGATTGGATCGCTATACGCGGTGAATCTGCATGAATGTGTTGCGACTAACCTTGCGCCAGCTGCAAATCTTCGCCGCCGTGGCGGCCACCGGAAGCACCACCGCTGCCGGCATGGAAATCGCGCTGTCGCAGTCGGCGACCAGTAACGCGGTCAGGGAGCTTGAGCGCCTGCTGTCGCTTCGGCTGTTCGACCGGGTCGGCAAGCGGCTGCTGCTCAACGACAATGGGCGAACTCTGCTGCCGCGCGCCCGCGTGCTGCTCGACGGCGCAGCCGACATCGAGCGGGGCATCCGCAGCGGCGCCAACTCCCTCGAGAGACTGCGTATCGGCGCCAGTACGACGCTGGGAAGTTACCTGTTGCCCCGCTTGCTGAAGTCCTTTTTTGGATCGAGCGCCTCTCGTGCCGGCGAGACGTGGAACTCGAAGATTGTCATCGGCAACACCGCCTCGATTTGCCAGGCTGTGGCCGGTTTCGAGCTCGACGTGGGCCTTATCGAGGGACCCTGCCACCAATCCTCGCTGCAGGTCCACCCTTGGCTTCATGACCAGCTGGTCATTGTCGCCTCCCCGCACGCGTCGCTGCATGAGTCGGCGCGTCGCAAGGCCCGTGCGAGGCTACCTCTGAAGGTTCTGCGCGATCTGGTCTGGTTGCTCCGCGAGCCTGGCTCAGGGACGAGGGAGGCGACGGATCAGCTGCTTCTTCCGCAGCTGCGAGCCTTTCCGAGGAGTATTGAGTTTGCAAGCTCAGAGGCCATCAAGCATGCGTCCGCGGAGGGACTCGGTATCGCCTGCCTGTCACGCTGGGTTGTCGACGATCTGATCGCTGCCGGGCGCCTGCGCGAGGTTGCGACGACCCTACGCGGGCTCTCGCGCCGGTGCTATTGGGTGGTGCACCGCGACAAGCAGCCGACGGTGGCGCTGGATCGATTCATCGAATGCCTGAATGCGATCACCGGCGCGTGAGCGAACCGAATCCGGCGGCGGTTGGGCGCAGGGGCGGACGCACACCAGGCGCGGTCCCGTCGGTCTAAGATGCAATTCAATGGTGAGCCTCCAGCGTCGGTGAGCCTCCGGCGTCGATAACACAGGTGCCCGTGCATATGTACCGCAAGCGCAGTGAGCGAAGGCCTGGCACGCGAGCAGTTCGCGTGCGCAACGCTTACCTTGCGCTTATGATCCTGGAGCCGAAACTATAAAATTGCAAAAAGCCTGGTATTTATGGTGCCGCAACCCGGATTCGAACTGGGGACCCACGCATTACGAATGCGTTGCTCTACCAACTGAGCTATTGCGGCATTTAATCGAAATCGCCTGGATTTCCAGGGTCTCCGCCGTCTTGGACTATATACCGCGCCGCCGCAAATGTGCCGATTTGCGCCGTTTTTCGACTTGCTCGGTACAAAAACGGGCACAGCGCCCGATAGCCCACCGCCCAGCGTCAACGGGGGCGGATTATACAGATCGTAGGTCGCACGGATAAGCCCCCATGGCTGGCGATCTTGCGATCCTCTGTCCCCCGCCGAGCCTTGGCTGTTACGGCAATTTCCTCGACATTCGGAGGGACGCGCCGCGCTTCTTGCATCACCGCGAATTGTCGTAGACCGGCACCTATTTGCCCGATTTGACTCCCCAACATCACCCAAGCCGACGGTTCTCGAAGGGGAACGGCACGTCTGGAATCGCTTTGCCGAGAAACCCACATAACTTCGTCCAGCCGTCTCCATCAAAGACATTGAATTCTATAAATCTCTGCTGTCGCTCGCCGTCGAAGAATTGACGGACTCTTTTGTCATAGCTGTTGTAGGCATCAGCGGCACTTGCGTGTCTTAGGAACAGCTGGTAGTGAATTTCCCGGAAATAGCTGCCGTAACTGAACTCCATCCCGCTGGCGAATGCGTGCTTGATCTGCTCGAATCCGGCCAAACCATGCACCCTTTGCCAGTGGGCTTCGAAAGAGTTGCGCCAACTGTCGATAGGCCGTGTGGTGTAAATGAATTTGGCGTTTGGATACGTGTGAAATTGCTTTTCAAAAAAAGTACAGATTGGAATGTCCGTAAAGGCGTCGAATAAATGTAAATCGCCCTCTGATATCAACTCGCCCGTCAGCGGATTGTTCCAATGTAGTGTCCGCAAACCCAGCGTTTCGAGCGCCGTGGCCAAAGTTAACGTACCAGTTCTTGACAGACCTATACCAAAGACTTTCGGCCCTTGGAAATCCGGAAAGCGCACGCCTCGTGACGCATCGGCAACGCTCCGCAAGTGCTGATCGATTTCCTGCTTGGTGTCGCGCTTACCGATTCGTCCGGCAGTCATCTGGAGATCCGCGTAGTTCTTGAGTGCCAACTGAATCCGCGCGCGCAAGGTATCCACGGGCGCCGCATCCTCCGAGCTGAGCTTCTTAAGTTCTCGCAAGAGATGCAGGCGGATTTGAGTGAGCGACCAGCCCTCATGCAGACGTGGCGCCTCAGCGAACAGTATCTCGAATACCTCGATGTCTGTGGCGTGCTTCAATAGCAATGCAAAGGACCCCCTAGCCTCGCGAAACGAGCCCAGAGCCGCAAGTATCTGGATTTTCATGGAAAACAGCGCAGGCACTTCTGCGCTACCGAATACGCTGGTACGAAGCTGGGTCAACGCGGCGGCGTGTTGACCCAAACTGCACCGGACGCGAAGCATCAAACGAAGGGCGGGCAGCGCCCATGGATCTGCGCCTAATACCTCGCCGAGATCCCTTTCGGCATCGTCGTAGCGGCCGAGTTCCAGCAAGGCGGTAGCGCGTCCGGTCCGCCGGTGCATGGCTCCGGGATGACCCTCCGGCGTGCTTGCAAGGATTTCGTTCCAGAGGGCCAGCGCCTCATCCCAGCGGCGGCTGCGCATCTCAGCTTGGGCCATGCTGATCTTCGAGGCGGCAGCCCCATCCTCGGCAACCTCACTCGGGCGTCCCAGTTCCTCCAAGGCGCGGGCTCGGGCATTTATCCAATTTACTTCTTTCCTCTGGGGAAATGTCGAAATGAGTGAGTCCCACCGGAGCAGTGCTGCATTCCAATCTTTCCGATTCATGGCTAATTGCGCCAAACCGACGAGTCCCACGGGACTGTCAGGGACATGTGCGGCCAAATCGGCAAACAATCTCTCGGATTGACTGACGAATCCGAGGACTTGCAGCAGTTCTGCGCATCGTCGCGCGCCATCGACGGTTTGCGGTTTTGCAAGAACTTGAATTCGCTCGGAAATAGTCGCGCCGATCAGCTCCGGTGGAACGTCGCGCTGCGCGCGCTGCAGAGCTGCCAAGATTGCGTCTTGCTTGCTGACAGGACTAGCCATTTCATAGTCGCCTGCGGTTCAGGACTTAGGGCCCGCGGCCTAGGCGCTGTGCAGTACCAATGCGCTGCTCTACCAACTGAGCTCTTGCGGCATGCCTCGAAAGGGCGCGCATTCTAACCCGTGGTGGTCTCCGACGAAAGGCTCCCGGTGCGCTTGTGAACCTCGCGCAGCGTGCGGGGCAGCGCAAAAATCACGTGTTCCTCCCGGCCCTTGAGCTCCTCCACCACCTCCCCGCCCCAGTCGCGCAGCTGCGCAATGACACCCTGTACCAGGATCTCGGGCGCCGACGCACCGGCCGTGACTCCGACGGTCTTGGCGCCGTCGAACCAGTCGCGATGCAGATGTTCCGGCCCGTCAACCAGATAGCCGGGGATTCCGGCCTTGTCGGCCATCTCGCGCAGCCGGTTCGAGTTGGAGCTCGACTTCGAGCCCACCACCACCAGTCGGTCGCAGCGATGGATGAGGTCCTTGACCGCATCCTGTCGGTTCTGGGTGGCGTAGCAGATATCTTCCTTGACCGGCGTCTTCAGGCCGGGGAAGCGCGCACGCAGGGCCTCGACGATGGAGGCGGTGTCGTCCACCGACAGGGTGGTTTGCGTAACGAACGCCAGATGGCCGGGGTTTCTGACCTGAATCTTCTGCACATCCTCAACGGTCTCGACCAGGTAGATGCTTCCTCCGAAGGAGGTGTCGAACTGGCCGATCGTGCCCTCCACTTCGGGATGCCCCTCGTGCCCGATCAAGAACACTTCGCGAGCCTCGCGCGCGTAGCGGGTGACTTCCATGTGCACCTTCGTCACCAGCGGGCAGGTGGCGTCGAACACCGTGAGCGCGCGGCGCGCGGCCTCCATCTGAATGACGCGCGAGACGCCATGGGCACTGAACACCACCGTCGCGCCGTCCGGCACCTCGTTCAACTCCTCGACGAACACCGCACCGATGGTGCGCAGCCGGTCGACGACGTACTTGTTGTGCACCACCTCGTGCCGCACGTAGATGGGAGCACCGAACAGGTCGATGGCCCGCTCCACGATGTCAATGGCACGGTCGACGCCGGCACAGAAGCCGCGCGGATTGGCAAGCAGTATATGCATGATTAAGCCTTTACCTTGGTGCCTTTGGGCTCGAACAGCGCGTCCAGCAGCAAAAACGCCGCCCCGACGGTGATCGCGGAATCCGCGACGTTGAAAGCCGGAAAATACGCGCGATCCCAGTGAAAGTGGATGAAATCGACGACATATCCCAAGCGAATGCGGTCGATCACGTTGCCGATGGCCCCACCCAGCACGAGCGAGAGGCCCGCGGCCAGCAAAACCTTGGACCGGGGCATCCGGAACAGCCACACGACGATCGCAATGCTCACTCCCACCGCAAGCGCGATGAACAGCCACCGCTGCCATCCGGACGCATCGGCAAGGAAGCTGAACGCAGCCCCCACGTTGTGCATGCGCGTGATGTCGAGAACCGGCAGCACCGTGGTGAACTCGAACTCCCCATAACGGCGGGAGATATAGCCTTTGGTGAGCTGATCGAGCAGCACCACGATGGCCGACAGCAACAGCCATTTTGCAGCTTGGCCCCGATTTTCCTGGTCGGTCATGCGAATCTCCGCTCCTCGCCGGGCCCGTCAATGTTGACGACGCAGCGTGCGCAAAGTTCCGGGTGCCTGGGATCGCTCCCCACATCGGCGCGCAAATTCCAGCATCTCACACATTTCGGCTGCGAACTCGGCTTGACCTCGATCCAGACATTCTCCGCCTGGCTCGGTACCGCATCCGCCGGCGGCCTGTCGGACTCGATCACGCGCGCCTGGCTCGTGATCAACAAAAAGCGCAGTTCGTCGCGCAGCGCAGAAACCTTTTCGGCCTCGGCGGCGGGCGCATAAATGGCGACCTCCGCCTCGAGCGGCGCGCCGATTTGCCCGGCGGTCCGCAGGCGCTCGAGCTGGCGCGCGACGTCCGCTTTGAGCGCGATGAACGCCGGCCAATCGATCTCCGAACCGCGCTCCGCGCCTGCCGGGAATTGGTGCCACGCGTTCAAGAACACCGACTCGTTGCGGTCCCCGGGCATGAAGCTCCAGACTTCCTCGGCCGTGAAGCTCAAGATGGGCGCGAGCCAGCGCACCATCGCATCGGCGATGTGATACATCGCGGTTTGCGCCGAGCGACGCGGCAGGCTGTTCGCGCCGGTGGTGTAGAGGCGGTCCTTGATGATGTCGAGATAGAAGCCGCCGAGCTCGACCACGCAAAAATTGTGCACCTCCTGGTAGATGTCGTGGAATTCGTAGTTGCGGTACGCCGTGACCACGTCATTCTGCAGGCTGAACGCCGCGCCGATCGCCCATTGGTCGATTGCCACGAGATCGCTCCAGCCGACGGCCTGGGTGGCGGGATCGAATCCGTGCATATTGCCGAGCAGAAACCTCAACGTGTTGCGGATCCGCCGATAAGAATCGGCCATGCGCTTCAGGATCTCGTCCGATACGCTCATTTCGTTGGCGTAGTCGGTGGCCGCGATCCACAGGCGCACCACGTCCGCGCCCAGTGTGCTCGTGAGCTTCTGCGGCACCAGGGTATTGCCGATGGACTTGGACATCTTGCGGCCCTTGTCGTCCACCGTGAAGCCGTGCGTGAGCACACCGCGGTAGGGCGCGCGCCCATGCATGGCCACCGACGTGAGCAGCGAGCTGTGAAACCAGCCGCGATGCTGATCCGATCCCTCGAGGTAGAGGTCCGACGGCGAGACGATCTCGGGGCGCATCTGCGTGACGGCGTGGTGTACCACACCGGAATCGAACCACACGTCCATGACATCGGTGGCCTTGTCGTATCGCAAAGCATCAGGCCCGAGAAGAGTGGCCGGATCCAAGTCGAACCACGCGTCGATGCCGCCGCGCTCGACCATCTTGGCCACGACCTCGATCAGCTCGGAGGTCTTCGGATGCAGCTCGCCCGTCTCCCTGTCGACGAACAGGGGAATGGGCACGCCCCAAGTCCGCTGCCGCGACACGCACCAATCGGGCCGGCCGGCGATCATGCCGCTGATGCGTTGCTCGCCCCATGCAGGCATCCAATCGACATGCGAGATCGCCTCCAGCGCCGCCTTGCGAAGGCCCGCCTGATCCATGCTGATGAACCATTGCGGGGTGGCGCGAAAGATCACCGGCGTCTTGTGACGCCAGCAATGCGGATACGCGTGATAGTACGGCTCGCCCTTGAGCAGCCGGCCCCGCTCTCTCAGGACTTCGATGACGTGGGCGTTGGCATCGAATACGCCCTCGCCCGCGAACAGCGGCGTCGATGCAAGGAAACGGCCGTCTCCGCCGACGGGATTCTCCACCTCGAGCCCGTAGCGGCGCCCGACGATGTAGTCCTCCAGACCGTGTCCCGGCGCGGTGTGCACGGCGCCGGTGCCCGCATCGAGCGTGACGTGGTCGCCCAAGATCACCGGGACTCGCCGCTCGTAGAAGGGGTGCTGCAGTTCGAGGCTCTCGAGCACCGCCCCTTTGGTCTCGGCGAGCACGGTCCAGCCGTTGATTCCGAGGGTCTGCATCAACGGCTTGATGCGTTCGGTCGCGAGCACCAGCCGCTCGCGGCCGCTGCCCTGGTCGAATTCCACCAGGGCGTAATCGAATTGCGGATGGACCGCCACCGCCTG
>Ga0182030_10027686_pt1 | contig 10180 bp, 8 predicted proteins | sample 812S3MmetaG_FD_121299 | JGI IMG/M metagenome (GOLD analysis project Ga0182030, IMG submission 121299) | Permafrost microbial communities from Stordalen Mire, Sweden - 812S3M metaG (Illumina Assembly) | ecosystem: Environmental > Terrestrial > Soil > Wetlands > Permafrost | place: Sweden... | reverse complement strand
CAGACCACATACCTCGCTCGGTAACTTGACGCCGAACGAGTTCGCACGCCAAACTCAAACAGCCCGAGAAATTGCCTAGAACCTGGACCACAAAATGGGGCAGCTTCAAAGCCACCTCTCAACTAACATTCAAACTGGATCACTCGATGGGGGCCGATCAATGGCCGACGATATCATCATGGAAACGCGAGGCCTGACCAAGGAATTTGCAGGTTTCGTCGCGGTCAGCAATGTTGACCTGAAAGTCCGTCGGGGTCAGATCCATGCCCTGATCGGGCCGAACGGCGCCGGCAAGACGACATTCTTCAACCTCCTCACCAAGTTCCTGGTCCCGTCGCGGGGCCAGATTCTTTACAACGGCGAGGACATCACGTCGGCGAAACCCGCCCAGATCGCCCGGCGGGGTATCGTGCGGTCCTTTCAGATCTCGGCCGTGTTCCCTCATCTTAGCGTCCTCGAGAACGTGCGCGTCGCGCTGCAACGGACGCTGGGCACGTCCTTGCATTTCTGGAAGCCGGAATCGAGCCTCGACGTGCTCAACGCGCGCGCCATGGAATTGCTCGAAGCCGTCGATCTCGGCCTGTTCGCCGCGTCATCCGCCGGCGCGCTGCCCTACGGGCGAAAGCGCGCCCTGGAAATCGCCACGACCCTCGCCATGGATCCCGAGCTGATGCTGCTCGACGAACCGACCCAGGGGATGGGCCACGAAGACGTGGACCGCATCACCTCGCTGATCAAGAAGGCCGCCGACAACCGCACCGTGCTCATGGTCGAGCACAATATGAACGTGGTCTCGACCATCGCCGATACGATAACCGTGTTTCAGCGCGGCCAGATCATCGCCGAGGGTACCTACTCCGCGGTGTCGAAGGACCCGCAAGTGATGGAAGCCTATATGGGGACCACGGTCGGCACGCTGGAAGGGGCGCATTGATGGCGCAAACCGAAGTCTTGCGCGTCAGCAACCTGCACGCCTACTACGGCGAATCGCATATCCTGCATGGCGTGGATTTCGCGGTGAACTGCGGCGAAGTGGTGACCCTGCTCGGCCGCAACGGCGCCGGCCGCACCACGACCCTGAAGGCGATTCTCGGCCTGGTCGGCCGTCGCAGCGGATCGGTCATGATCAACGACCGGGAAGCGATCGGCCTCGCGCCCCACCGCATCGCCCGTCTCGGCGTCGGTTATTGCCCCGAGGAGCGGGGTATCTTTTCCAGCCTCTCGGCCGAGGAAAATCTGCTTCTGCCGCCGCGGATCGCCAAGGACGGCATGACGCTCGATGAGATCTACGGCATGTTTCCCAATCTGAAGGAGCGCCGCGCCAGCCAGGGCACGCGCCTCTCAGGCGGCGAGCAGCAAATGCTTGCGGTGGCCCGCATCCTGCGCGCCGGCGCGCAGCTTCTGTTGCTGGATGAAATCTCGGAAGGCCTGGCGCCGGTGATCATGCAGGCCTTGGCGCGCATGATCAGTACCTTGCGCAAGAGGGGCTATACGATCATCATGGTCGAGCAGAATTTCGCCTTCGCCGCGCCTTTGGCGGACCGGTTTTACGTGATGGAGCATGGCCGTATCGTTGAGGGTTTCGCCTCGGCGGAACTCGACAGCAAGAGGGCCACGCTCCATGAATACCTCGGAGTTTAGGTCAACGCTTCATATGAGGAGGAACTGATGAATTTCGCGAAATGGACGCTCTCCGCCGCCGCCGTCGCGCTGGTGGCGGCCGCGGGGCCGATGGCCTACGCCGCCTCGAACCAGGTCGTCATCGGCGACATCGACGATCTCTCCGGGCTCTATGCCGACGTCATCGGCAAGGGCGGCGAGGTCGCCATCAACATGGCGATCCAGGATTTCGGCGGCACTGTGCTCGGCAAGAAGATCACGGTTCTGACCGCCGACCACCAGAACAAGCCCGATATCGGCGCGTCCAAATTCCGCGAATGGGCCGACCAGAACGGCCTGACCATGCTGCTCGGCGGATCGAACACCGGCGTCAACATCGCCATGGCGAAAGTGGCCGCCGCCAAGAAAATTCCCTTCATCTCCATCGGCGCGGCGGGCGCGTCGCTGACCAACCAGGATTGCACGGCCTATACGGTTCACTATGCCTACGACACCACGGCGCTGGCCAACGGCACCGCGACGACCATCGTCAAGAATGGCGGCAAGACCTGGTTCTATCTGACCGCCGACTACGCTTTCGGCACGCAGTTGCAGGAGGCGGCGTCGAAAGTGGTCGAGGCGAACGGCGGCAAGAATATCGGCGCGGTGCGCGTGCCGCTGTCGGCTTCCGATTTCTCGTCCTTCCTGCTCCAGGCGCAGTCGTCGGGCGCGCAGGTTCTGGGCCTCGCCAATGCCGGCGGCGACACTCAGAACGCGCTCAAGGCGGCCAAGGAGTTCGGCCTGACCAAGACGATGAAGCCGGCGGCGCTGCTGGCCTTCATCACCGACATCCACGCCCTCGGGCTGGAAAGCGCGCAGAACCTCATCCTGACGGCGGCTTGGTATTGGGACCTCAATGACGATACGCGCGCCTTCTCGAAGCGGTTCTTCGCCAAGGTGAAGCGGGAGCCCACCTGGAACCAGGCGGCGTATTACTCGGCCACTCTGCATTACCTGCAAGCCGTCAAGGCCGTTGGCTCGACCGATCCCGACAAGGTGATGGCCGAGATGAAGAAAGAGAAGATCAACGACATGTTCGCCAAGGGCGGCTATATCCGCGCCGACGGCCTGATGGTGCATGACATGTACGTGATGCAGGTCAAGACCCCCGCGGAATCGAAGGGTCCGTGGGACTATTACAAGCTGCTACAGACGATGAAGGGCGAGGACGCCTTCGGTCCGATCACGGGCCTGTGCCCGCTGGCCAAGCCTTGATGGGACCGCGCCCCGGCGCCGCGCCGGGGCGCATCTCCCCCTTCCGAATCCGCGGCCGGCTCCCATGACGCTCGTCTTCGGCGTACCCCTCGTCGCGATCCTTGGCCAGCTCATGCTTGGGCTGGTCAACGGCTCGTTCTACGCGATGCTCAGCCTCGGGCTCGCGGTGATCTTCGGCATGATGGGGGTGGTGAATTTCGCCCATGGCACGTTCTACACGCTCGGCGCGTTTGCGGCGGCCGTAAGCCTGTCCTGGCTCGGAATCGGATACTGGCCGGCGCTGATCCTGTCGCCCATCGTGGTCGCGGTCATCGGTGTCGTCGTCGAGCGCCTGTTGCTGCGGCACCTTTACATGCTCGATCCGCTCTACGGCCTGTTGCTGACCTTCGGTCTCGCTTTGATGGGCGAAGGAACGCTGTTCCAGTTCTTCGGCTCCTCCGGCCTTTCCTATCCCGTGCCCTCCGTGCTGCAAGGGACATGGAATCTGGGTTTCATGATCCTGCCGATCTATCGCGGCTGGGTGATCCTCGTGTCGCTGGTCGTCTGCTTCTCGATTTGGTTCGTCATCGAGCGCACGCGGCTGGGCGCGACCCTGCGCGCGGCGAATGAGAACGCGCCGCTGCTCCAGGCCTTCGGCGTCAATGTGCCTCTGATCGTCGTCACCTGCTTCGGCGGCGGCGTGGCGTTGGCGGCGCTGGCCGGGGTCCTGTCCGCCCCCATCATCCAGGTTAGCCCGCAAATGGGTCAGTCGCTGGTGATCGTGGTTTTCGCGGTCGTGGTGATCGGCGGCATGGGTTCGATTCTGGGGTCGATCGTCAGCGGCCTGATCCTCGGCCTCGTCGAGGGCCTCACCAAGGTCATCTATCCCGAGGCCTCCAATATCGTCGTGTTCGTGATCATGGCTCTGGTCCTGATCGTCCGTCCCGCCGGCCTGTTCGGGAAGGAGTAGCGCATGCGCCGCACCCTTCCTGCCTATCTCGCGGTCGGCCTCTTCGCGTTGTGCTTGCCGATGCTCGGCATCTATCCGGAGTTCATGATGCAGGTGCTGTGCTTCGCCATGTTCGCCTGCGCCTTCAATCTGCTGCTCGGATTCAGCGGCATGCTCTCCTTTGGCCACGCCGCCTTCTTCGGGGCGGCCGCCTACGCCACCGGCTGGCTGGCGACGGCGCACCACTGGGGCAGCGTCGAGGCGATCGTGGCCGGCGTGGCGGTCGCGACCGTGTTGGGGTTCGTGATCGGCGCCCTGGCCATCCGGCGGCGCGGCATCTACTTCGCGATGATCACGCTGGCGCTGTCGCAGCTGGTCTATTTCGTCTGTCTTGAGGCGCCGTTCACGGGCGGCGAGAACGGACTCCAGGCGGTGCCTCGCGGATCGCTGTTCGGGATCGTGTCATTGAAGTCCGACGTCAGCATGTACTATTTCGTCCTTGCAGTCTTCGTCGCGGTCTTTTTATTCATTCGCCGAATCGTGCACTCGCCCTTCGGCCAGGTGCTCAAGGCGATCCGCGACAACGAAGCCCGCGCCACCTCGCTCGGCTACGACATCAACCGCCACAAGCTCGTGGCCTTCGTTCTTTCGGCCGCCTTGTCGGGCCTGGCGGGGTCGCTGAAGGGCCTCGTGCTCAGCTTCGTCACGCTTTCCGACGTGCTGCAATCGACGTCGGGTCTGGTCATCCTGATGGCATTGCTCGGCGGCAGCGGCACGTTCTTCGGCCCGGTGATCGGCGCGGCGCTGATCATCACGCTGCAGCAATATCTGTCGGATCTGGTGGGCGGCTGGGTTACAGTCATCATCGGCGGCATCTTCGTCGCCTGCGTGATGGCGTTCCGCCGCGGCATCGTCGGCGAGATATCCGCGTTTGTCGAACGCACGGCCGGAACCGGTTGAATGCCGCGGCCGGACTCCCGGCATTGTCTGCAATGCCGCCGGCCGGATCGCACTCATTTACGACGAGAAGACCGAAGAATTTATCGGCGGAATGGCGTAAAGGCATTGCGAGATATCGCCCTAAGCGTGTAGGCCGTGTTGAACCGCGGCGTCTACAGCGTGTATCACTCGTTGCAACGGTATGTAGCCGAGTTCGCTTAGCCCTCGCATCGTGGCACCGCCGGTCGAGTCGCGGCCCAAACCGCATCCCAAGTCGCGCCCGCGTGGCGGCGATAACGAGGAGCAGGCGAGGCTTTTCGGATCATAGTTTTGGTCTTCACAGCTTTTTCGAAACTCCGACGAAATAGCCGCGGCGTTCTCCGTATTGCGGCGCGAATACGCCGACGCCCGACCCGTTCCTGAGCTCGTAGATGGTGTCGAAGACGTTGACGACATCAAAGCGAACCGTGACCGGCTTGCCGTCGGGCTGCTTGACCTCGCGCGAGATGCCAATGTTGGCCGTCGCGTAGGGCGCGACATGGTCGCCGTTGGGGATATCTGTCCCGTCCGGCAAGATGAGACTGGCGCGCAGCCCGCTGCCGTACACCATGCTCACGCTGAAGCGGGTGCCGTTCCAGAGGTAGGACGCTCCGGCTGAGCCGGTCCATTGCTGTGCATGGTCGGTGCTGATGTAATGGTTGGCGATGTAGGCGAGATCGGCGGCGCTGAACAGATATTGGTTCGACACGATGTTGGTAGCGACCTGGCGGCCCCAGCCGAGATTGCCATAGGCGCTGAAATTGCCGTCCTTGTAGTTGGCGCTCAGCTCGACGCCGTCGTTAAAGGCTTTTTCGTAGTTGAAGCCGCTGAGGATGAGGGCCTGGCCGAATTGTCCATCGTCCAGCAGGTCTGTTGAGATTTTGTAATAAGCGTCAATGCCCAACTGGAGATTGGGCGTGATCTGTTGAACGAAGCCGGCATCGAAGTAATGCGACCGTTCGGGCAGGATCGAATCTTGCTGGAACGTCGCTGGCGCCGCAGACGTGCTGGCGAAAGGGGTAATGCTGGCGGGTGCGGCGACCGCCTGCGGTGGTGGCGTGAAATAGCGCGCGTAGCCGGCGTGCAAGGTCGTGCCGTCGAGCGGCTTGTACACGACATTGAAGCGTGGGCTGAGTTGGTTGGCGTCGACGAATTGCCACATCTGGTCGAAGCGCAGCCCGGCATTCACCGTGAGTTGGTTAGTGATCTTCCATTCGTCCTGGGCGTAGACACCGGCCACCCATCCGAGCTTCGAACTGTTGTCGGTAATCGTGAAAGGTGCGTCGACAAGAGTGTCCGGCAGTACGGTCGAAACATTGCTGTTCATGGTGCTTTCGCCGGTGACGGTGAAGCCCGCACGCAAAGTATGCGCGTCGCTGAGCTGATAGGCGCCGTCACCCTGCAGGCCATTGGCGAAGCTGCGGCGGTAGACATCCGAAGCGATGCCGTTGAAGAGAAGGTCGCCGACCGTGTCCGGAATGAAGTGAAGAGTGCTATAACGGGAGAAGGCCGATAGCTGCAGATCAAAACCGTTGACCGATTTTTGCAAGGCGAGCACGGCGAAGGTGTTCTGCTCGGCCTGCTTCTCATTGAGCTGTGAGGAATCGAAACTGCTGACACCAAAGGCGCTGGTTATTCCGGGGGCGAAGGGCTGCCCCGGATTGTTCGGTATCTGAAACCGGTTGGTGGTGTTGCCGAAGATCGTGGCGAGCCGCGTCTGCGCGTCGAGGACCGTCGAGGTGTAGCTGAAGAAGTTGCCCTGATAAGTCCGGTCATGAATCGCGTTGATGCTGTCGGTCGAGTTTTCAATGCCGAGATTGCTGGTGAAGCCGCGACCGGTGACAAAATATTCCGTGTTGCCGCTACGCCCGCCGTAGTCGAAGCTCGGCGTCAGGGTACCGAAACTGCCGCCATAGATGCCAATATTGCCGCCCTGCTGCAGCGAATTTCCGCTTTTGGTCTGGATGTCGACGACACCGGAGGTGTGCAGACCGAACTGCGCCGGCAGCGCGCCGGTGATCAGCGCGAGAGAACCGACGAAGCTGGTATCGAGGACGTGGCCGAAACCGGAAATCCCGTCGGGCAAAGTGATGCCGTTGATCCGGTACTGGACGTTGGCGTGCTCGTTGCGCACGTGAATGTCGCCGTTCACGGCGCTGTCGGCCGCAACGCCGGGCGCTTGCAGCAACACGCTGTTGATCGGCGCGTCGGTGCCTTGCGGCAGTGTCTCAATGAATGCGCGGTTCATATCAAAGCTGCTGGCGCCGAAACGCGGCGACAGACTATCGCGTTCAATGTCTAATTGCGTGTTCTGGTTGGCGAGGGTCGCATCGCTGTCAGGTTGTGGTGACGGGGCGGCAATGGGGCGCGGCGGCGCCGGGCGCTGCGATTGTACGACGATTTCCGGGAGGGCCACTTGTGCCTCAGCTAAGCCCGGCAACACGCCAATGACTAAAAACGGCACCACCGCTCGAAGCGGAACCCGGTAACAACTCATGAGATGGAACCTCAGGAACGCCTTGACAGCGAAATGTGATACTATAACATTACACTAATTTTCCAATGTCAACAGCGTTTCCACGACCAGCGGGCCCGCTGGGCAATCAGGAAGGACAGCTCCATGAAAACAGTCATCGGATTGGCGCTTGCGTTCGGATTAACCGTCGTAGCAACACCAAGCGGCTACGCCGCCGACGGCAAGCTCAACGTCGTTGCGGCGGAGAATTTCTACGGCGACATTGCCCACCAGATCGGTGGTGATGGCGTCGCGGTCACCAGCATCATGAGTAATCCCGACCAGGACCCGCATCTGTTCGAGACCACGCCGGGCGTAGTCAAGCAAATCGCCGACGCGCAGATCGTCGTCCTAAATGGCGCCGACTACGACCCGTGGATGGATAAGCTACTCAAGGCGTCGCCTAACGCTGGTCGCGTCGCAATCGCCGCTGCCGACTTGGTGGGAAAGAAGGCCGGCGAGAATCCGCATCTATGGTATGATCCGGACACCATGCCGGCGACCGCCAAGGCGATGGCGGAAGCTTTCGCCAAGGCCGATCCCGCCCACAAAGACGATTACAGTGCGCGACATAAAACTTTTCTCTCTTCGCTCAAACCGATCGATGACAAGATTGCCGCTATTCGCGGCAAGTATGCTGGTACGACGGTCACCGCGAGCGAGCCGGTATTCGGCTACATGGCAAGCGCACTAGGGCTTAAGATGCGCAATGAGCGCTTTCAGCTCTCCATCATGAACGATACCGAGCCGAGCGCGCGTGACGTTGCGTCGTTTCAGAATGATCTTAAGAACCACAAGGTCCGCATCATGTTCTACAACAAACAGGCATCCAATAAAGCGGTCCAAACTCTCGTCGATCTCGCTTATACCTCTAAAATTCCGGTGGTTGGCGTAACCGAAACCACCCCGCCTGGCTTGTCGTACCAGGAGTGGATGCTGACGCAGCTCAACGAAACCGAAAAGGCGTTGGCGGGTCCATCTTCGTGAACGAAGTCGAAATTGGCGCGACCGTTCGGCCAAATTCCCACAACTTGGAGGAGCCGAAGTTGTGCTAACCTCGCCCATGGACGGCTCCCCTCAATGTGGTTGCGTTTCGACCCAACCACCCTATGGCACTTCGATGCCGCAGAGTGGGCGCCGTCCACAGCATCATTCGCGACCGAGCCAACCCGCACCAATGCCGAACAATGTCCGCTATGCCTCCGATAGCAACCATTCACGGCACGCGACCGAATTGACACGATGTGCCCATTCGAACGGAAGCATGCGTGATATGGCCAAGCATCGCGCTCGGCGTCAAAACAGAAAAGGCCTTATGGGAACGCTTATGGGAACGCTATGGGCACAATCACACTGACTAAGCGCTCGGGTATTGAATCTAAATGAGGAAATGGCGCGCCCGGAGAGATTCGAACTCCCGACCCCCAGATTCGTAGTCTGGGGTCGGCCGTGGCATAACACAGGCTAGCTGGCGGACTAGTCTACTATGCTATTCTACGATTGTCGTGACCCGCGTATTTCGCTGCAACCGTTCTTTTGCGTTTCACCAGCCCCGCCGCCCGCGTCTGCTCCAGAGCGGATTTTCGAGCCTCAATTGCCCTAACAAGTCTGGGGTCGTTCTTTGCTTTTTCGTATGCCGGCAAGACTACGGCAAGCCAAAGCAAAAGACCTTCGGCTTTAAAAATAACCCTGTCGGCCGCGCTATACACACCTTGCGTGACAGCAGCCACTTGTCGGGACATTTTATCCTGCCCGGATACCTTGTGATCCAGTAGCGCGGAGGCGTATGCGCCCTCGCCGGTATTCTCAAAAAACGAGCTTACCGATCTTCTGGCATCGTGAGGTCCTATACGCTCAGGAAGACCTACAATGGCTAGAAGATTCGGCCAGCCAGGCTTTCGGCCAGCCAGGCTTTCGGCCAGCCAACGCGTCCAGCGCATGGTTTAATGCCGACGCGGTAATGTGCTTGTCCCATTTTGCAGCCTTGTCAGGTGACCTTGCGCACGCCCGGGCGAGATATTTATTTCTGGTCTGAGGGAAAGCCCAGCGTGACTTCACACTCGTGACACTAAATGCATTTTGAGCAACACGTCCCATGATTTCAATCGCAACTGGCGGGATGCTGAGTTTGACCTGCCGCTTCGCCTTGACGTCGTCCGCCCGCCAAGTGTAGACGCGCCAGCCCTTTCGTTCAGGCGCCGGATCAGTCTGCCAACTTGTTGAGCCGATGCTTTGCATGCCGACGAGCGCCGCGGACCGTTGGGCGATCATCCAACCTGCCTGCATCGCACCGAGTACCGAGTCATTTGCGCGCTTTTCAAGCGGCCGGACCGCCTCCAGCAAAGCAACCAACATTCCGACCTGATCTGGGCTTAAAAATCGATCGCTGCGACTTCCAAGCGTGTGTTCGTGCGACAGAGCCTCCCACCAGGGTTCGGTGGGATTCAGCGCAACCTGTAGACGACGGTGGCGCGCCGCCCATCGCAGTATCCGCTTGGACAAGTCTACGAACTTGGCGTGGCCGGAGTCGTCCTTTGCGTGGTTGAGTTCTACAACGTCCGGTTCTGAGAAAAATCCTGCCATTAGCTTCACTCCCGGAATTTGCCTTGGCCTTCGACCGTCTCAAGAGCGCGGCATTTTGGGCCTAAGAAGATTCAGAAATAATGAGCATCTAAGCATGTAGCCCCGTGTAGCCCCAAAGGCCTATTTCGCGAACAAAATAGGATTCCCTCGGGCTACAAATCAAGAATTGTCATTTAGAATTATGGCGGTCCCGAGAGGAGTCGAACCTCCGACCTTCGGTTTAGGAAACCGCTGCTCTATCCTGCTGAGCTACGGGACCGTAACGCGCGATCTAGCACAGGTTCAAACACGGCGCACCGGCT
>Ga0182030_10027685_pt1 | contig 10180 bp, 7 predicted proteins | sample 812S3MmetaG_FD_121299 | JGI IMG/M metagenome (GOLD analysis project Ga0182030, IMG submission 121299) | Permafrost microbial communities from Stordalen Mire, Sweden - 812S3M metaG (Illumina Assembly) | ecosystem: Environmental > Terrestrial > Soil > Wetlands > Permafrost | place: Sweden... | reverse complement strand
GCCGGCAGCGGCGAACCCGGGCTCGACCTTACGGACCTCGAATGGAGAGCAGCTTGACGCGCAAGCGGCACAAAATCGTTCTTTACAATCCACAGGCCGTGTTTTTCACCATGCCTCTGGCCTTGCTCGCCATCGGTTCCGAGCTCGATCCGGATCTTTACGACGTGGTGATCATCGACGCGCGGCTCGACGCCGATGCCGAGGCCACGGTCGTCTCGCACCTGCACGATGCCCTGTGTCTCGGGATCACGGTGTTGACCGGCGCACCCATCTCGGATGCCCTGCGCATCTCGCGCGCCGCGAAGCGCGCCCGTCCGTCGATCCCGGTGGTGTGGGGAGGCTGGCACCCCTCCATGTTCGCCGCGGAATGCCTGGCTGAGCCTTCGGTCGACGTGACGGTGCGGGGCCAGGGCGAGGAAACCTTCGCCGACATCGTGCGCCGCCTCGCGGCGGGTGAATCCTTGGAAGGATGCGCAGGCTGCACGATCCGGCTGCCCGACGGCAGCATTCGAGAAAATCCGGCCCGGGAACTCGCGCAGGTGGAAAACTTTCGGGCGCAAAACTACGGGCTCATTCCGGTCGAGCGCTACTTCGACCTCAAGGGCAAGCGCCAGCTCGATTTCATTTCTTCGCAGGGATGCAATTTCCGCTGCGCCTTTTGTTCCGATCCCTTCGTCTACGGACGAAAGTGGGTGGGCCTCGAACCGGTCCGCATGGCGCTGCGGCTCAAGGAATTATGGGATCGCTACCGCTTCGACGACGTGAATTTCCAGGACGAGACCTTTTTCACCAAGGCGGACCGCGTTCGCGCCCTGGCCGATCGCATCGTCGCCTCCGGCATGAAGATCACCTGGGCGGCCACCATGCGCGCCGACCAGGGCATCCGTCTTCCCGATGAAGTCTGGCTGCGCTGCAAGGAATCGGGCTTGAGGCGGCTGCTGGTGGGCGTCGAGTCCGGCTCGAACGAGGTGCTGAAGCGGATCCGCAAGGACATCAAGATCGAACAGGTGTATGAGACGGCCGCGAAGATGGTCAGGTTTGGAATTGCCGGACATTTTCCCTTCATCGTCGGATTCCCGGATGAGACCGAATATCACATCCAAGCCACCCTGGACTGCGCCAAGCGCTTGCGCTCGATGAGCCCGGATTTCCTGACGCCCATTTTCTATTTCAAGCCCTATCCCGGAAGCGCGCTGGTCATCGAAGCCGTCGCGAAGGGATTCCGGCTGCCCGAGACGCTCGAGGCGTGGGCGCAATTCGACTACGTCGCCGGAGAGCCCGGACCCTGGGTCTCGCCGGAGAAATACGAACTCATCGAACGTTTCAAGTTCTTCCACGAATTGGCCTGGAAGCGCACATCCCGCAATAAGCGGTTCTTGCAGCGCCTCGCCCGCTACCGCTGCCATACCGACAATTATCGCTGGCCGGTTGAAATGCTCTTCACGCGCTGGCTGGTTCCGGCCCAGGTATTGTCGTGACCGCGCAAAAACATGTTCTCCTGGTCAACCCCACCATTACGTCGCGGCGCAGCGCCCGCTTTCCGCTCGCGGTTCTCAATTTGTCCGCCTCGCTGGACGGAAAGTATGCTTCGAGGATCATCGACGGGAATGTCGATCGGGATTTCGTATCCACCACCTTGCGAACCCTCGAGGGCGGCCAAGTCGACGCGTTGGGGGTGAGCGTGATGGGCGGTCCGCAGCTGCCCACGGCCATCGCGGTGTCGCGCGCCGTCCGCAACCGGTTTCCGGCAATACCCATCATCTGGGGCGGCCACTATCCCAGTATCTGCGCGGAGCCCAGCTTGAAGTCCTCGTACGTCGACTATGCGATCCGAGGCCAGGGGGAGGCGACCTTGAGCGAGCTGCTCGATGCCGTTGTGGGCGGGGCCGGCAAGGCGCTCGCGGCCATCGACGGCCTCTCCTGGCGCAGCGGCGATGCCATCGTGCACAACAAGAACCGGGCGTTCTCGGCGGCGGGCCTGTCGCGAACCCTGCCCTACGAGCGGCTCGGAAACCCCCGGCAATACCTGTCCAAAACTTTTCTCGGGCGCCACACCACGGGCTATCAAGCCGCCCTGGGATGCCGCTTCCGCTGCACTTTCTGCGGCGTGGCCTCGATGTTCCGGGGCAAGACCGCGTTACCGGCGCCGCAGCGGCTGGAGAAAGATTTGAACTTTCTGACCCGGCAACTGGGCGTCGATGCGGTTCAATTCTTCGATCACAACTTCTTCGACCGCGAAGAGGACACGCAGCCCTTGCTCGAAGTGCTGGCGAAATTCCAGCTGCCGTGGTGGTGCTTTGCGCGGTCGGACGCGCTGTTGAATCTCTCCGAGCGGTCATGGGCCTTGGTCCGCAAGAGCCGTCTTCGCATGGCATATATCGGCGCCGAATCCCCCAGCGATTGGCTGCTGCACGACGTGCGCAAGGGTACGAGCACGGATCAAACTCTCGCTGCCGTCGAAAAATGCCGCAGCAACGGCGTGATTCCCGAGCTGTCCTTCATGCTGGCGCCGCCTCAGGATCCCGAAGGCGAGACGGAAAGAACCTTCGAGTTCATCCGCCACATCAAGCGCGTCCACCCGACCACCGAGATCATGCTCTACATCTATGCGCCGCTGCCGTCCGGTCCCGGCAGCACCCTGCCTCAGGTCGAACGCGCCCTATCCGGCCTTCGGGACAGCGACGGCGGGCCGCTGGTGTTTCCGGCCACGGCCGACGAATGGGCCGAGCCGCAATGGATCACTTATTGGTGCCATACGGACGTCCCGTGGTTGACGCCGAAGCTGCGCACACGAATCCGCGACTTTACGACCGTCCTCGGGTGCCGGTTTCCGACGGTGACCGATGTTCGATCCGCGTATTGGGGAAAGTCCGCTTTGCGCACACTGGCGTCGTGGCGATATCGATACCGACGTTACGCGCGTCCCTGGGAACTCGACTTCTCGAAGCGGTTCATCCGGCTGTGGGATCCGCGCGTTTCCGGGCTTTGACCGCCGCCCGCATCGGCATTCGAAGAATCGCCCTCATGACGCCCCACCACCATCGCGGATAGGGCCACGAAGCCAGAAGTGCTCTGGCCAGGGTCTTTGTCGCTCCTCGAAAGTCGCCTGCGGCGCCCTGTGCCCTCGCCAGCCTGAGCGCCGTCTCTTCGCGCATTTTCCAGCAATGGGCGCGCAGCGTCGGAACCGCGGTGAATCGTTGCATTTTGTCGTACAGACGCATCCAACCGGCATGGTCCGCAACGGCGTCGCTGCTGTAATGTTCGTGGTGAGTGCGCACCGAACATAGCGGCTCCGCGAGCGCGGCGACTTCGCCGTGCATGGCGAGCCGCAGGCACAGGTCATGAAACTCGGCGAATCTCTGCTGTTCATCGAAGCCGCCGGCTTCGGCGACGAGCGCTCGCTCCGCCAACACCGTAGGCATGGCGATGCCGATCCGCAGAGTCAGCAGTTCCTCGAAGATCCAGCCCTCGGGACGGACTATGGGGCGCGAATGCTTCTTGGCGAGAGCCTGTCCCTCGGCATCGATTCGATTGCAAGCCGTGTAGCTCCAGCGGCTGTTGGCCCGGCCGCGCAGCGCCGCCATCTGCCGTTCCAACTTCGACGGCGCCCAGAGGTCGTCTGAGTCCAGGAATGCCAGATAGCGGCCTCGGGCGCTTCGAATGGCGGCATTGCGCACGCGGGATGGATTCGCGCAATGGTCGAGCCACACGACTCGCACGCGCGCGGATGCGATGCTGCGCAGGTAGTCGCGTGTTTCCTCGGCCGAACCGTCATCCGCGAGCACGATCTCCCAATCTTCATAGGTCTGCGCGAATACCGATTCCACCGCACACTTCAGGAATCGGGTGCGATTGAACGTCGGAATGATGACCGACACGGTGGGCGGCGCCGTCGCATCGCCGGGCTGCCCCGAATCGCCCGACCGATCCGGCTCGCCGGTCATGCGCCTCAGCGGCAAACGAGATGCCGCCCGCCCAGCCTCATCCTGCGAGGCGGCACGGCGCCGCAGGTCCGAATATTCTTGCGCGCACTCTTCCAAGCAACGCAAAGTCGCGGCCAAAGGCGGCGGCCTTTCCAGCGACCGGCCGCCTGCCTTGCCTAAGCGCGCGATCTCGAGGTTGAGCTTCTCCACGTCGATGACGCGGGCGCACCCCCGTTCCATGAGACCTGCGAACGGCCCTTCCGCCTCGGCGCTCAAGAAAAGCGCCGGTACACCGAACGCCGCCGCCTCGGCGGCCGCCCCGGAGGCCAGCGACACGAGCACGCTCATATGGCGCAAAAGCGCCGGCAACGGCATCGACGATGCCTCGTCCGTCTCGACATTGGGCATGCGGAGCGACAGCAACCTCCCATACTCCTCGTCCTGATGGGCGCCCGCCGCGGGATGGCGGCGAATCCACCATCGCCAATCCGGCGGCCCCGCTTCGATCTGTTGAGCAAGCGCCTCCCACTGCGCGCGGCCCGCGCCGATGGGCTGAAGCGCGATCAGAATCTCCCGCGCGAAGCGCCGGCCCTTGCCCGCAGCCCTGAACCGCTCATCCCCCGATTGAACAGCCGGATCTCGTTCATCCAAGAACGCCGCGAGCTGCGTGTGGCCGCCGTGGACGCTGCCATGCCAGGGAACCTCGAGCCTGTTGGCCCAATCTCGAATATGGGCCGCGTCCCGCTCGCTCCAGGTCCAGAACACCGCCGGCAACACCGAATACCCGTTCGATGGCAGCACGTGCCAGCCATAGGCCTTGTGTGCCCCGTCTTGCGGGCAATGCTGCAGATCCACCGACAGAATGCCGCGGCGACGGCAGGCCACGAGAAATGCCGCGCCCAAGCCGGCGTAGTAGGTGACGACGAATGCCAGCCTCGGCTTCACGATCCGCAGCACCCGCTCGAACGCCGACGCCGTGGCGAGAACGATCTTTGCGCGCCGCTCCAAACGCGGCCGACTGAGCGAGGGCGCAGGCACATCGCGATCGGCAAGATACCGCAGCAGCCGCTCGTGATCGGGCAGTTCGGCGGACGGACCGCTCCGCGATCCGCCCAGGGCAGCCGCGTGCGCCGCCACCAGTCCCCAGGCACCAATCCTATTGGCGGAGAACGTGGGCCGGCGCGACGGCTGGCGGTGGCGCTCGCCGCTCTGCATCACGAATGAAGCGAGGCCGCGCCGCTCGAGCTCCGCCATCAAAGGCTCGCCGAAGCGGTCCTGCCACTCGCCGTTCACCCGGTCCAGCGACACACCGTCGCCAAGAAAGATCGCGTGCGCGGGTCTGGGGCGCAGCACCCAATGCTTGAAATCGCCTCTGCTCCTCCATCCATTGCGCAGCGGCGTCGCCAGGCATGCCAAGGCACGCAGCAAAAAGGGGCGCGTCCGGGGCGGCGAGCCGCCGACATGTTTCCAATGCATGTCGAGATAGAGGTCCATCCGGGCCAATGGCCAAATATCCACATCGCCGCATTTCCAATGCGCCACGTCGAAATTTCGCTCGATTTCCTCGACCAGGCTCAAGAAGCGGCGATGAAAAGATTCCGCCACGGTTCAACCGCCGGCGGCCGGGCGAGCGGTTCCGCGGAGTTCCGGCGCCGACTCGGGATGCGATGCCCGCTTGCGGAAAGCCACGGCGCGGTAGCACTCGCCTTCCATCAATCGATTATGGCGATCGAAAAGCACATCCGCCGCCATCTGCCCAGGCTCCGCTTCGAGTACCGGAATGAATTGCTCGAACACGGACGTGTCGCAGAACCGGAAATTCGTCGTGTGCAATAGCAGCAGGCCGCCCGGCTTCAGGCAGCGCGCGAAATCGGCTGCCATCGATTCAAAATCCTCGAAGCGCAGCAGCGGGTCGCAGCGCCGGGCGCCGTAGGTCGACAGATCGCCGTGACACAGCACCGCGAGACAGAATATCGCGTCATAGGATTCGGGCGCTTCCGCCCGCGTCGTTGCCGCGGCAGCAAAAGACAGCCTCGCGCAGCGTGCCGCGTTCGAGCGCACAAGGCAGCACGCGATGTTGGCCGGGTCGATGTCGATTCCGCGGATGGTCGCCGCCGGAAAGCACTCTTGGAGCGCGAACACCTCATCGCCCCTTGAACAGCCGAACGACAGGAGCTTGAGCTCATGGCGGCCGGCAAAGAAATCCCTCGCAAACCGGAACAGCCACGGATAACGGTTCGGCAGCGTGTGATTGTAGGGCTGAAACCGGCCTGGCACGGGCGGCGCCATGCCGCGGCGGCGGCCGGCCAACGCGCAGCGCAGAGTGTCGCGGCCTTTGCGCGACACGGCACTCAGCAGCGTCCATGTCCGGGTCTTCATCATGTCATGCTGCGCAGCTGCCGAACCGAAATGGATTCGACGTCGCCGCCTCCCAGATAGTCGGCCACTTTGCGCACCACCTCTTCCGCGGCGGCGACGTGCATGTCGCGGGACCCGCCGGCGATGTGCGACGTGAGGAATACATTCGGCAGCCGGCGCAGCGGATGCGAGCGGGACAGAGGTTCGTCTTCGTAGGTGTCGAGGCAGGCGAAAATGTCGCCCCGGCGAAGGCGCGCCAGGAGCGCACCGGGTTCGATGAGGGCTCCGCGGGCCACGTTGATCAGTACTGCGCCGGATCGCAGCTTGGCGAGTTCGGCCGCGCCCAGGAAGTGCCGGGTCCTCGCCGTCAGGCCCCGATGCAGGGAGACAATGTCGCATGCCAGCGCTTGACTCAACGATACCGGCACGGCGCCGGCCCCCGCGATCGCTTCCGCCGGCGCATTCTCGGAGTACACCAGGACCTGCGCACCCGCATCGATGAGCAGCCGCGCAAAGCATTGTGCGATTCCGCCCCAACCGATCAGTCCAACGCTTGCTCCCTGCAGATCGCGTGCCTCGACGCTGCTCTCCCTCGGCACATCGATCAACGGTTCGGCCGCCCGCCAGGCGCGCAACAACAGGCGCTCCAGCCCAACGGCCTTGATCGCAGGACGCAACTCACGCGCCGCCCGCTTCATCCGGCTCCGAAACCCCGGAGTGCGAAGCGTCACCCCCCAGCCGCCCTCGCGCATCAGGGCGTGCGAGCTGAATGCCCGCCGGCGCGCGAGAATGGCCAGTCCCAGGGCGAACTCAGCCGCGCTCCGCGCATAGGAAGCTGCCGCGTTCACCAGCGTCACTCCGCGCTCCAGCAGTGCGTCCGGCGCGTGATTCGCGAGCGACAGGCCCATCACGCCGACGATACCAAGCTGCGGAAGCTTGGCCAGCAGAGCGGGCTCAAGCGCGGCGGAGCCTCGGCCCAGTATGGCCGCCACGACATCGGGACGCGCGCCGGGCGACGCCCCGATGTCCTCGACGGATACCAGCCGGTAGCGGGGCAGCAAGCGCGCCAGCGCAGGCTGCAGGCTGGCGGGCCGCGCGATCAGGATGGATTTCTCCCGCCGCAGGATTGGGCCTGCATCATTCGCGGCGGCAGGACCCGGCAGTCGCACCGGTCCGCTGTAACCTCGTTCGATCAGTTCCATCAAGAACAGTGAAGGCGCGAGCGCCGCAATGCTGTGCGGCGGGTCGACTCCGCAACGGATCGCATTCACAAAGCACTCGTGCTCCGCCGCGAAGCCGTCACCGGTCGCAGGAAAGGCGGTGCGCTCGCTCTTTCCGTCCCTCTCGACGGTGAGGCCCGATGCGGTGACGCTGCAGGTCTCGCCGAGTCCGTGAAAGACATACTCTTCGCGGCGCGAACCCGCATTGTTATTGCAGAGGAAGATCCCCTGCCCGCCGTCGGCCCAGCGCATGACCGCAGAAAACGCACTCGGCTCCGCCGCCCCCGATTCTCCCGCGAGGGCGGTCAACTGCTCGGGCAGTCCGTTCATCATGAACAGCAGCGCGTCGAGTCCATGGATACCGTTGGCGCCGAGCCAGCTGCGCGCCCCGAACGGCACCGGCCTTCCGAACTCGGCCTTGTGGAATACCGCCTCCGCGGACCGCCATCCAGCCTTCCCCGCGCGCGCGCGCGCCGCGGCAAGGGACTGATAGAAACGGCGATTGTGTCCGCCGACGGCGACCAGGCCCGCCGCGCGCGCAGCCTCCGCCAGGGCAGTTGCCATGGCGTAAGTCGGCGCGATGGGCTTTTCGACGAATACATGCTTGCCGGCTCGAAGCGCCGCCATGCCGTATTCATAGTGCAGCTGCGCGCTGCCAAACACATAGACGGCATCTATATTGTGCCGGTCGATTGCGCCCGCGGCGTCGCCCCCGAATTCCAGAAATCCGAATTTTCGCCCGGCCTCCGCGGCGCGTTGAACGTCGATATCGCAGACCACCGACAGTGCCATTTCGCCGCGGTCGCGCAGTGCCGCCAGAGCGGGCAGGTGCATCATGACCGTGGCCGGTCCTGCACCGATGACGAGCGCCCGGACCGGATGCGCGGCCCTCATGCCAAGGCCTTCATGAAACGCGGCCGCGCTCATCGCGCAAACCGATCTTGCGCGCCAGTACGCCGAAAGCGCGCCGCGCGAATCGCGCAGGCCATACCGGATCGTAGCGGGTGCCGGCCGCCGCATACCACAGCACCTGGCGAAGGTCGTGCCGGCTGACCGAGTACAGGGCGCCGCTCAGCGTGTCACGGATGCGCGCCCGCTTGATCAAATCCCGCGCAGGTCCCGGCACGACGGCCGAGGCGAGATAATGACCCGTCATTCTGCCGTGCTCGCGCAGTATGGCGTGCCAGATTTCCTCGTTGCCGCCGAAGGTGGCTGATCCCGCGTGCGCCCGGTAGCGGCAAATCAGCCTGTCGGTATCGACATAGCGCAGCCCGCTCAGGGCAAAACGAAGCATGAACTCCCGGTCTCCGGCGATTCTGTAAGCCGAGTCGAATCGGCCGATCCTCTCGAACACGGACGCGCGGAAAAACCAGGCGTTGATCGACGGGTCGCCGAGCGTCGAGCGGAATATCGCGTCGCCTCCGGCCGCCGCGGGTGCGGCCGTAAGGGCATCGCCGGCCGGCGCGGTGTCGACGCGAAACGTAGCCGCGCGCCCCGCCACCGCCATGACGCTACCGTCGCGGAACAGCTCGAGAATGGGCAGGAACACATCCTCGGCGTAGCAATCATCGCAATTCAATATTCCGATGACGCCGCCACGGGCGCGGGCGAGCGCTCCGTTCAATGCGTCGTACATGCCCTGGTCCGGGGCGCTTTGAAACTTCAGATGAGGATGGCTCGCCAGGATGTCCAGGGTGCCGTCGGTCGAACCCCCGTCCGCCACGATGTGCTCGGCGTCGGCGCAGCCTTGGGACACCACGCTGTCGATGGCCTCGCCGATGTAGCGCGCGCCGTTCAAGCAGGGCGTGATCACCGAGATGCTGGGATTGGGGCTTGCCGGGGGCGTCATTTCAAAACCAGGTCGACGGTTCTTTGAGCGGCACGAAGCGAAGCTTCCGCCGGCGCATCGTGTCGATCACGAACTGCGTCGCCTCGATGACTTGATTCTCGCCGCGATCGGTCAGCGCGGCTTCGTTGGCCGGAACGCCGTCGTGCATGAGGATTATTCCGCGGCTCATCGCATCGAGCGCCGACTCGAATCGCCGGCGAAATTCCTCCATGCGGATTTTGTCCGGGTTTCCTTGCTTGCGGTGAAGCCGCCAGTCGGCCGCATCGACGTCCCATCCGTAGCGTCCAACGTAGCGTTTCGCGAATGAAAGCCTGTTTGCAATCTTCGTGAAATGGGGATTCGACCACGCTCCGCCGGGGGCTCGAAACGGAATTCGGCCCCGGCTGAATGCTTCGATGCGGATGTGGCACCTGCCGATCTGCTCCGGTATTTCGATGCCGTGATCGCCGGCAAATGAGTCGAGGTTCTGATGACTGTAGGTGTGATTGCCGATCCGGTGGCCGCAGTCGACCAAACCACGCAGGATCTCATCGTCGGCGCTTTCCCCCAGCACGAAAAACGTCGCGGAAATTCCTTCCGCTTGCAGCAGGCGGCCGAGTTCGATCGTCACGCCCTCGGTCGGCCCGTCATCGAAGGTCAGCGAAAATTCCTTCTCGCGGTATTTCAAGCGGCGGCCCGTCAGTTCCTTGGCGAGAAACATCGCGGCGCGCTCTCAGACGATTCCGTGCAGATCGAGCCCGGAGAATCTTTCCAGGCCGTGCCGGGCCGCAAGATTGCGGGCCTCGCTTGCGTGCCAGGACGGGGCGTCGGGCGTGAAATGCCGCAGCCAG
>Ga0182030_10027683_pt1 | contig 10181 bp, 7 predicted proteins | sample 812S3MmetaG_FD_121299 | JGI IMG/M metagenome (GOLD analysis project Ga0182030, IMG submission 121299) | Permafrost microbial communities from Stordalen Mire, Sweden - 812S3M metaG (Illumina Assembly) | ecosystem: Environmental > Terrestrial > Soil > Wetlands > Permafrost | place: Sweden... | reverse complement strand
TTTTGGGGTGGCGGAGTGGACACTCAGCACGTGTTGCCCTTTGGCACTCCGGAAGAGGTTCGCAAGCAGGTTCTGGAGCGTTGCCGCATCTTCTCCAGCGACGGCGGTTTCGTTTTTAGCACCATTCATAATGTGCAGGCGCGCACGCCCGTGGAGAATATTGTCGCCATGCTGAAGGCCGTGCATGAGTTCAACGGCGTGCGCATGGACGCCGCTTGAACGCGTTGTTTTCGGTAGTTTTGGAGGGCAGATATGGAAACCGTAACTCATGTGTCTCGCACTTTGACCAGCAAAGATCGAGTTCTCACCACCCTGTCGCATCACCAGCCCGACCGCATTCCCATTGATTTTGGGGGTACCGCAGTTACGGGCATCCACGTGAGTTGCGTGGCCGAGTTGCGCGATTATTTCGGGCTCGAAAAGCGTCTCGTCAAAGCTCATGAGCCTTACCAAATGCTCGGCACTCTGGACGAAGATCTGAAGCAAGCCATGGGCATTGATGTGGACGGCGTTTACCGCTCGAAAACCAACTTCGGCTATCGCAATCGCGACTGGAAGCCTTGGCGCATGCCCGACGGACTTGAGGTCTTGGTTTCTGAGGAATTTCGTGTGACTACCGATACAAGTGGCGACATTCTCATCTATCCTGAAGGAGATTTCAGCGCGCCTCCCAGCGGGCGCATGCCTAAAGATGGGTATTTCTTCGATGCAATCATTCGCCAGCCCCCCATTGTCGAGGAGCAACTGAACCCGGAAGACAACCTGGAAGAATTCAAACTCCTCGACGACGAAGATCTTGAGCAGTTGCGCCAAGCCTCGGCTGACGTCCAGCGTACCGGCCGTGCCGCGATCACCAGCAGCGTTGGTACTGCCCTCGGCGATATCGGTCAAATCCCGGCCACCGGCCTGAAGTATCCCAAAGGAATTCGCGATGTGGCCGAGTGGTACATGTCCACGACCAGCCGCCGCGATTACGTGCACCAGATATTCACTCGCCAAGTCGAAATCGGCACGGAGAACCTGAAGCGCATTTATCAGGCCGTCGGCGATTCTGTCTGCGCCATCCTCGTTTGCGGAACCGACTTCGGCACGCAGACGTCTTCCTTCTGCTCGGTCAAAACCTTCCGCGAGCTCTACTTGCCCTATTACGTGAAAGTGAACGGCTGGATCCACGAGAATACCAAGTGGAAGACCTTCAAACATTCCTGTGGATCAGTGGAGCGCTTCATTCCGTCTTTTATTGACGCTGGCTTCGACATCCTGAATCCGGTGCAGTGCTCGGCCGTCGGCATGGATCCTGAGCACCTGAAGGCCACCTACGGCGACCGCATCACATTTTGGGGTGGGGGAGTGGACACGCAACAGGTGCTGCCCTTTGGCACGCCCGAGGAGGTCCGCAAACAGGTTCTGGAGCGCTGCCGCATCTTCTCGCGCAACGGTGGCTTCGTATTTAACACGATTCACAACATCCAGGCTCGAACGCCAGTGAAGAACATTGTCGCCATGCTCGAAGGCGTGCATGAGTTCAATGGCGTGAGAATGCCGGCTGCCTAGAGCGGTTTTGGGTGCCCCATCCTTGTCGCGGTTTTTGCGACAGGGTGGGGTTTTGTCAGCGAACGATGTCGCGTCAGCGACTTGATCCGCTGCGCATCCCTAACCTCTGTTCGCCCCCATACACGACAAACCGCCTGCCCCGCAAAAATCCCACCAGCGTCATCTGAAATTCCCGCGCCAGCCGTACCGCCAAACTCGACGGTGCGGAGACCGAAGCCAGCAGCGGTACTCCCGCCACCAGGCATTTCTGCACGATTTCAAATCCGCCCCGCCCGCTAACCAGCATCAGCCAGTTGCCTAAGTCGCCTCTCTGGTTCAACAGCGCCCAACCAATCAGTTTGTCCACCGCGTTGTGCCGTCCCACATCCTCGCGCACTTCGATAAGTTTTCCCTGATCATCAAACAATGCCGCGCCGTGCAATCCGCCAGTACGGCTGAAAATGGACTGTCCCTCCCGCAGGCGCTCTGGAATTTCGCACAACACTTCCGGCGTGATCCTAAAATCGGAATTCGGCGCACGGATCCCGCGCACCCGCACCGCCTCAATGGATGCCTTCCCGCAGATGCCGCAACTGGAAGCGGCAAAGAAGTTCCTGCGCAGATTTTCACTATCGAATTCCGCATCCTCTGTAAGCCGAGCGTCCACCACGTTCTGCTTCGGCTGCTTTTCTTGGGGCACGTAGTCCAGAGATGCGATCTGCTTTCCATTCTGAATTATGCCTTCGGTCAGCAGAAACCCTGCCGCCAGTTCCAGATCATTTCCAGGGGTGCGCATGGTCACGCTCAGCGGGGCGCCATTCACTCGGATTTCCAACGGTTCTTCCGCCACCAGGGAATCCAGGGTCTGCTGCACCACCCCGTCATTCCACTCCTGGACTGTGGTCATGTCTATCCCCTTGCCAGGTGGCTTACTTTTCCCCGGACGCTGTCCCGCAGCCTCCATAGAACCTCCCTGAATCTCAACCGTAGCAGAATACTCGCATCCCTTAGGGAAGGTCCTAATTTCAGCCGTCTCCGCGTTCTCATGGGTGATTTCTTCGCGATCTTTGCGCTTAAAGGCTTGTCGATTCCAGCAGGATCAACCCTTGCAGCCCCGCATTACATTTCCTTGACGCACTTGCAGGCGGAATGTGCTCTAATAACTTTAGAGTTGTGCCGGGAGGCGCCCAATGTGGAGCTATAAGCAAGGCGTCCGATTCGTTTTGCCGGTTCTGACCGGCCTACTGCTCTCCGTCCCCGCTTTCGCCGACTCGCAGGTGCGCATGGTGCGCCTCAGCGATGTCGAAGGCGCCGTGCAAATTGACCGCAATACCGGGCAAGGGTTCGAGAGAGCTTCGGTGAACCTTCCCATCACGCAAGGGGTCACGCTCCGTACCCGCCATGATGGTTTTGCCATCGTGCAGTTCGAGGACGGCAGTACCCTCCGCCTGACTCCCGGAACGGTTGCTGGGTTTACTGAGCTTAAGCTGCGCGATTCCGGCGCAAAAGCCTCGGTGGCAAACGTGCAACAGGGCATGGCCTATGTGAGCTATGTGGGCACCAAGAACGACGAGTTCGCGCTCACCTTCGGTGGCCAAACCTTAAAGCTCGACAAAGCGGCTCATCTCCGTCTCGATGTAGGACGTTCAGAAGCCGCGCTCGCCGTGTTCAAGGGAGACGCGCAGGTGGAGGGTCCCTCGGGAGTGGCGGATGTCAGCAAGAAACAGACGGCCACTTTCTATCTCACCGCAAACGGTCCCTACAGTTTGGCTAAGAATGTTGCAGACAATCCCTATGACGACTGGGATAAACAACAGGAAGAATACGACCAGCGCTACGCCAAGAGTAACTCCTATACCAGTTCGCCCTATACCTACGGTGTGAACGATCTGAACTACTACGGCAACTTCTTTAACGTCGGCGGCTACGGCATGATGTGGCAGCCCTTCTTCGCAGGCGCGGGCTGGGATCCCTTCATGGATGGCACGTGGGCTTTCTATCCTGGCATGGGCTATGGCTGGGCCTCTGCCTACCCTTGGGGATGGCTGCCTTACCACTACGGCTCTTGGATGTTCCTCCCGTCTTACGGATGGGCTTGGCAACCGGGTGGCTCTTGGATGGGCTTGACCAATGCGCCGAACGTTGTGAATCCACCGCGAGGTTTCCAACCTCCGCTGGTTCCCAGCACCCCATCGCGCAGTCTCATCGCGGTTGGCCGCGGGTCGACGCCTTTCGTCGGCGGTGGTTCTGCAAATCAGTTGCTCATCCGCAATAACTCTGCTGGCTTGGGCATTCCGCGCGGCAGCATCCGGAACCTCTCTGGAATGTCGCAGCAAGCCGGACAGCGTGGATTTGTCGCGGCGAGAATTCAGCCGCAGGCCGCGAATCCGATAATGTATAGAACGATGTCGAATGGCTCAGCCTACTCGTCGTCACATCCGGTCGCTTCTTCACGGAGCGTGTCGCCGAGTTATTCTGCGCCTAGCTCCAGCCCCTCGATGGCGCCCATGTCATCGCCGTCCGCCGGCGGCGGGCACAGCAGCGGCGGGCACAAGTAACCGCACCGCAGCACCAGAAAAGGCGGCCTGTCCTGGCCGCCTTCTCCAACTTTGTCATCCCGAGCGGAGTCGAAGGACCTGCTTTCCCGTGCAGCGCGGACAATCTCATCCGCGAACGTCGATATCTCCACAGCTCACGTAGGGACGGCCACCCTCGGCCGTCCAGCCGAGCATAGCTCGGCAGTCTTCTCGGAATCCGCGGCAGCCTGTCCTGGCCGCCTTTTCTTTTGGCATCAACACGCGTGACACACAGGCCAAGTTCGGTATACGCTTGGCCGCCATGCCGTGTCGCACTGGTGCTGCAATCATTTTCGTTCTGATGGGCTTGCTCTCACATTATTTTCACGAAAGCAGCAATATGGGGACACCGGCTCTATCAGGATTGCTTCGCCGACTTCGCAAAGAGATTAGGTCGTATCTCGTGCTTTCGCCAATGCAAGTGGGCGCCAGAAAAAAGAAGAGAAGAAATAAGCGGGAAATCTGGGAAATCATTATCGCCTTTCTTAGCATGGCAGTGACGAGTGTAGGACTGTCCGCTCTATTGAAATGGGGTTTCTGGCTAATCAGTTGGTCTGGTGTCGTAGTGTTCATCGTTGGTGAGTTGCCATATCGTCTCCCAAAGAAGACCAGACTTGCGGGGTGTTTGATCCTCATTGTCTCGTTCCTGCCGGCCTTCAAGAATCTTATCGGGTCTCAGTGGCGAACAGAGCAGGCGGCGAAGTTAGAAGGCGATTTATTGGGCGGCCCGCGTTTTGCTTACGATAACTATGTCAACATGGGCATACCGGCCATACAAATCGGAAACTCGAAAACAATGCTATTTAAGACCCCGAACGGACAGGTGCCAGAAGACTCGACCTGGCGATGGTTTGAAGACGCTGGACTAAAGCTTGAATGGGGAAAGCGCGGACCGCTTGTTACTACACCCATAAGGGACAGATTTGGGGATTTGGTGGTGGATGTCAAAAGGAACCACTGGAAAATCTACCCTCCGTACTGTTCCGACAAGAATTACAGGGACGATGCGTTAGAGGTTCTTGATAACGCAGGTCACGTCGTATTGCAATTGAAGCTGCTTAGTAAGGGCTACCAGACAGTCCAAATTCAGGGTGAATGGTGGAACATTCAAGGTCAAGGTAGGAGGCTTATTGAAGAAAAAGGTGAGAGCGGGGCTTACATATTGATTCTGATTCCGACCAACCAATATAACGACAAGTTGATACAGCCGATGTTCAATTATCCCAGCAGCGACAATTGGCAGGTTTTGGCGGATGCCACGCAATAGACTTGCGTTAATTAGCAAAGTGAGTATATAGCGAGGATACGTGACCATCCTGTCGCTTTGAGCCGTCCCTATCTCACCACGATCCCCGCGTACCCCACTACCATGTCGCGATCTCCGGAAACATCCCCGGAAGTCGCATACTTGACCAACTTGGCTGAGGTTGCACCCAGTCGCTTTGCCGCCGTAAGCATCGCAATTGTCGGTCCGAATCCGCACATGCTGATGTCTTCCTTCGTCACGACTTCATGCAATCCGGCCGCATCCAGCGCCAGGATGCGCTCGATGGCTTTGCCATCCTTCACTCGCGTGACGCTTTCACTCTCGTAGTGATTCATGTCGCTGGAAGCGATGATCAACACTCGCTCCTGTCGCACTACTTCCGCGATCGTCTCTCCCAAATCTGCCAGTACTTTGAATTGTCCGGTGCCCAGCGCGATCGGAACAAAGGTGAACTCAGGCTTCAACGCCTGAAGAAATGGCAATTCCACTTCGATGGCATGCTCCGCGCGCTGCGCTTCGGCGTCCTCAGTTAAAAGCGGGAATCGCCGCTTCAGCTTTTCTGCCAACTCTTGGTCAATGGGCACTTGCCCGAGCGGCGTTTGCCAACTTCCCCGGCTCATGATGGAGAGCGGAGCGCCTCGGCCCGTATGATTCGGACACAGAATGATGATGCGCTGCGGCAGATCAAGCTGGGCGAAAACCGCACCGGCAACATGCCCTGAATAAACGTAGCCAGCATGGGGAACCACGCAACCGAGTGCAGGCAGAGTCTTTTCTCGTGGCGAGAGAAAAGATTGAATATCGCTGAGCAGAATTCGAGGATCTCCGGGATAAAAACGTCCGGCCACTGCGGCAGGGCGTACTGTTGAGGCCATAACCACCTCCACTTTGCCCTAAACCAATTTTCGGCAAATCTCCGCGCACTCCGCGAGCCCTCGGCGAACTTTGCGGTTAAATGCTTTCCCGCCCATTCCTCAGCGCCCGAAACAACGCGGCGCTCTTCTCCAGCAGCAGCGTCTCCGCCCGCGCTGTAGCCTTGACCCCAGCCTTCGTCATCGCCTCGCGAAGAACGTCTGGCTCGTACTGCTCCTTCAAATTATTCCAAAGGGTCTTACGTTTTTGGCCGAAGGAGAGCTTCAGAAAGTTGATAAAGTCTTTCTCCGGCACCTGCAGGCTCTCCAAGCGCGACGCGAGATCAAGCCGCACCACTGCGGAATGCACCTTCGGCGGCGGGGAGAACGACTCCGGTGGAAGCGTGAACAATGTCTCTACGTGACCGTAAAGCTGTGCGGTGGCTGAAAGCAGACCGTAGTCGCTTCCCCCGGGCACGGCTGCGAGCCGCTCAGCCACCTCGCGCTGCACCATCAGCACCAGGGTGTCGAAGTACCGGCGATTCTCCCACAGCCGCAACAAGATATCCGACGTGATGAAGTAAGGAATGTTGCCTACGACCCGCACCGGCTCCGGTTTCTGATCCAATCCCGGCCGCATGCTGCCGGGCTTCGGCCCAAATAGAGTCTGGAAGTCAACCGCGAGAATGTCGCCTTCGATGATCTCCACATTGTCAGCGGTCAAATTCATCCGTAATTGAGCGGACAGAACGCGGTCAAGTTCGACGGCAATCACCCGGCGCGCGCGCCGTGCCAGCAGGGAAGTCAGAGCGCCGCGGCCAGGTCCGATCTCCAGCACGGTCCGCTGCGACAGATCGCCCATTGCGTCCACGATGCGCTGGGCAGCACCTTCGTCTACCAGAAAATGCTGGCCGAGCTTCGGTTTGCTGCTCAAGCGCGGCCGCGCTGCGGAGACCTTTGCCACGTTGACCCCCTCCTCGCCCGCGTTTAGACTTGGACTTCACCCGGCAAGTCCTTGTAGCGCGGTAACGATGTGCCTGTTGGGCACGCTCCTATCATAGCTTGCGCCACTGGATCAGGGCTGAAAGTCTGGAGATTCCAGTCCCATGCACATCGCTTTCGCCGCTTCTGAATGCGTGCCTTTTTCCAAGACCGGAGGCCTGGCCGACGTGGTAGGCGCGCTGCCCGGCGCGTTGGCCGCTCTCGGCCACCAGGTGACCGTCTATGTTCCCCGCTATCGCCAGACCAAGCTGGCGGATGCCCAGAAAGCAGTCCGCAGCATCACCATCCCGTTCGATGACCGATACCGCTTCTGCTCGGTGCTCGCGGGCGGCAACAACTCCGGGGTGCGTTATTACTTTGTGGAGTACCCGCCGTTCTTCGACCGGGATGCGTTGTACGGAACCTCGGCGGGCGACTACTCCGACAACGCCGAGCGCTTCGCGTTGTTCTCGCGTGCCGTGCTGGAGGCTTCCAAGATCCTGGGTGTGCCGCAAATTTTTCACTGTCACGACTGGCAGTCGGCCCTGATCCCGCTGTTGTTGCGCACGCAGTACGCGGAGGATCCGGCGTTCCGCGAGGTGGGCACCGTCTTCACCATTCACAACATGGGATATCAGGGACTGTTTCCGCCAGACATATTGCCGCTGCTCACGCTTCCCTGGGATCTGTTCACCATCGCGAAAATGGAGTTTTTTGGCCAGGTGAATTTTCTCAAGGGCGCTTTGGCCTATTCCGATTTTGTGACCACAGTGAGTAAGAAGTATGCGCAAGAAATCCAAACCGCGGAGTTTGGCTTCGGTCTCGAGGGTGTACTGCGCGACCGCTCCGCGACGCTCGCGGGAATTTTGAATGGTGTCGACTACAAGGAATGGAGTCCGCAGACCGACAAATTTATCGCGGCAAACTTTTCGCCATCCGATCTTAGCGGGAAGGCCAAGTGCAAACAGGATTTGCTGAGCGTCTTTGGCATGCCCAACGCCGATACGAAAATTCCCGTCATCGGGATCGTTTCGCGCTTCGCAGCCCAGAAAGGATTTGATCTGATCGCCCAGGTCATGGACCGGCTGGCGCGTGAAGAGCTGATCATGGTGGTGCTGGGAAACGGCGACAAAGTATATGAAGAGATGTTTGTGCGCCTCTCCCGGCAATTTCCGCACAAGATCGCGTTGAAAATTGCCTATGACAATGTGATCGCGCACAAAATTGAAGCGGGCAGCGACATGTTTCTCATGCCCTCCAGATACGAACCCTGTGGACTCAATCAGATCTATAGTCTCAAGTACGGCACCGTTCCTGTGGTGCGCGCCACGGGAGGGTTGGACGACACCATCGAGCACTGGAACTCGCGCACAGGGAAGGGAACCGGCTTCAAATTCAGTGACTACACCGGCGAAGCGCTCTTGATGACCATCCGAGAAGCGCTGCGCGCGTTTCAGGATCCGACTTCGTGGCAGGCGCTGATGCGCACTGGCATGATGAAAGATTTTTCCTGGAATGCTTCGGCGCGTGAGTATGTGAAGGTCTACGAACGCGTCCGCCAACTGCAAGCCGCGCCCTTGGCGACCATCTAAATATTCGACGAAGTGTTCCAGTTGGAACACTTAATACGAAAATAGCTATAAGTTATAGCTAGCATCCCATTGCACCGAAAGGGCTTGCGGAAAGTGGTGTGGTTTTCTTGCCACAGGGCCCCAGCTTGTTACTATCATGGGAAGTCCTTGAGTGCTCCCATGCCCCCCGCCTCTAAAACGATCTTTCATGTTGACATGGACGCGTTCTTCGTCTCCGTGGAAGAGCTGTTTGACCCTTCGCTCAAAGGTAAGCCGGTGGTCGTTGGAGGTCAGCGCGATGAGCGTGGCGTGGTCTCGGCGGCTTCCTACGAAGCGCGCAAATTCGGCGTGCATTCCGCCATGCCACTGCGGACGGCAGCAAAGGTTTGTCCTCAGGCCATTTTCGTGGACGGCCATCCGTCAAGATATCGCGAGTGTTCGGAAAAAGTGTACGGGGTATTGTCGTCATTCTCGCCGCAGGTGGAAATGGCTTCGATCGACGAGGCATATCTCAACATGACGGGCACGGAGCGCTTGCACGGGCCTCCGCTGCGGGCGGCGCATGCGTTGCATGCCAGGATGAAGGCGGAGACGCAGCTCAATTGCTCGATCGGAATTGGAGCCTCGCGGCTGGTGGCTAAGGTGTCTTCGGCAAAAGCCAAGCCGAATGGAATTCTGTGGGCCCTTCCCGGGGAAGAGGCTAAGCTGCTTGCGCCGCTCGACGTGCGCGACATCCCTGGCGTGGGCAAGGTGACGGAACAAAACCTGCACGCGCTGGGTATCAACCAGGTCGGCGATCTGGCTCGCTTCGACGACGCTTTTCTGCAAGAGCGCTTCGGAAAATGGGGATTGGCGCTGGCCGGCAAGGCGCGCGGGGAGGATGCCGGGGGATGGTTCGACACTGAAGTTGGAGCGGATACAGAGCCCAAATCCATCAGCCATGAGCACACCTACACCGAAGACACAGCGGATGTGGAGCAAATCGAGTCCACGCTGATGCGGCTTTCGGAGATGGTTGGCCGGCGTCTGCGCGAAGGCGGCTTCCACGCGCGCACGGTCCAACTGAAGCTGCGCTACAAGGACTTCACCACGATTACGCGGGCGCATACGCTCCCTTCGCCCACGCAACTGGATACCGAAATCTTCGAACAGGCGCGGGCCTTGTTTCGCAAGAACTGGCGCAAGGGCGCGCAGGTGCGACTGCTCGGAGTTCATGCGGCGTCGTTCGACGAAGCAGCGGAGCAAGGAAACTTGCTGGAGGACGGCCGGCGTCAGCGCTGGCAGCGAGCCTTATCGGCTGCAGACCGGCTGCGGGACAAGTTTGGCGAGGCGAGTGTTTCGCTAGCGACGGGACTCAAAGGAGGCTTCCGCGAGCGAACCCACGAGAATCCCGCGAGCCTGC
>Ga0182030_10027682_pt1 | contig 10181 bp, 14 predicted proteins | sample 812S3MmetaG_FD_121299 | JGI IMG/M metagenome (GOLD analysis project Ga0182030, IMG submission 121299) | Permafrost microbial communities from Stordalen Mire, Sweden - 812S3M metaG (Illumina Assembly) | ecosystem: Environmental > Terrestrial > Soil > Wetlands > Permafrost | place: Sweden... | reverse complement strand
GCGGCCAAAGTTCTTGGTCTTCAGCATCTCGGCTTCGGTCTTCTGCACCAGCTCGCCGATGGACTGAATGTTCGCGTTCTTCAGGCAGTTGTAGCTGCGAACCGAAAGCTCCAGCTCTTCAACGCTGCGATTCAGATTGTCGTTGCGCAGCAGGCCGGTTCTCTCTTCGCCACGCGCTTCCGCTTCAATTTCTTCCTCGAAGTTGATGAAGATGTTCATGTGGTCTTTGAGCAGCTTGGCGGCCAGGCCGACGGCATCTGCCGGGAGAACTGCGCCGTTGGTCCACACTTCGAGAGTGAGCTTGTCATAGTCCGTGATCTGGCCGAGACGCGCAGCTTCGACCACGTAGTTCACGCGGCGCACAGGCGAGTGGACGGAGTCAACAGGGATAAAGCCGAGGCCCAGATCGGCGTCGAAGTTCTTGTCGGCAGAGATGTAGCCGCGGCCGCGCTTCAGGCGCATTTCCATGTCCAGCTTGCCGCCCTCAGACAGCGTGGCCAGATAGATGTTCTTGTCCAGGATCTCGACGTCGCCATCGGCTTCAATCATGCCGCTGGTCACAACGCCCGGCTGATCGGCGCGCAGATAAAGCGCCTTGGGTCCGTCGCCGGCAAGCTTGAATGGAACCTGCTTCAGGTTCAGGATGATGTCGGTTGCGTCTTCTACAACGCCGCCGATCGACTGGAACTCGTGCAGCACGCCCTCGATGCGGATCGCGGTAACGGCGGCTCCCTCGATGGAACTGAGTAAGGTCCGGCGCAGGGCGTTGCCGATGGTGGTGCCAAATCCGCGCTCAAACGGCTGTGCGCTGAACTTGCCAAAGGTGTCGGTAAGCGTCTCGGCATCCACTGCCAAACGCTTCGGCTTTTGAAATCCTCTCCAAAGCATATCGTTATCTCTTTTCCCGCTCGGCATGTACGTCGCGAAGCATTCTGCGGCGGCCGCGCAAGTTCTCCTTCGGGTTGAATTGCAGGGATTAGTGATTAGTGGCTAGTGGCTAGTCAGCCTCGTCGGGACTCCAACAATTCAACGAATCACTAGCCACTAACCACTAATCCCTGTACTGCTTACTTCGAGTACAGTTCCACAATCAGCTGCTCATTGATGGGCAGGTTGACGTCTTTGCGCTTGGGCAGCGAGAGCACGCGGCCGGTGAAGGTGTCGAAGTTGGCTTCGAGCCATGCCGGAACCGGGTTCTGCGCGGCGTACTGCGCGCCCTGCTCCACGATCAAAAGCTTGCGAGCGCTCTCGCGGATGGCGATCTCGTCGCCCACCTGCACCTGGTAGGAAGGAATGTTCACCTTCTTGCCATTCACAATGACGTGGCCGTGGCGAACGACCTGGCGAGCCTGGCGACGCGAGATGGCAAAGCCAAGACGATAAGCCACGTTGTCCAGGCGCCGTTCGAGCTGCTGGATCAGCAGTTCGCCGGTGACGCCGGTAGCGCGGTTGGCCTTCTCGTAGTACTCACGGAACTGGCCTTCCAGCGTAAAGTACATGCGCTTGGCCTTCTGCTTCTCGTGCAGTTGCAGGCCGTAGCCCACGATCTTGGCCTTGCGGTCTTTGCCGTGCATGCCCGGCGGGAAGTTGCGCTTCTCAATCGGGCAACGGTCGGAAAGGCACTTGGTGCCCTTCAAAAAAAGCTTGGTGCCTTCGCGGCGGCAAAGGCGGCAGACTGCTCCGGTATAACGTGCCATTTTGCTTCAATTCTCCTGACTTCGGATGACGGCCGGTTTACGCTGCTCGTGAGAGCATGCTTCGTCCCGGCCCTTGTTAGTGATGAGTGGATAGTGGTTAGCGGTCAGTAAACGCCCGGGGCTGTTCACTAACCACTACTCACTAACCACTGCGCGTTAGACGCGCCTGCGTTTCGGCGGCCTGCAGCCGTTGTGCGGAACCGGCGTCACATCGCGGATGGAGCGCACCTCAATGCCGGCAGCCGCAAGCGCGCGGATAGCCGACTCGCGGCCCGAACCCGGACCCGAGACGCGCACATCCACGGCGCGCAGGCCGTGATCGCGAGCGGCGCTGGCCGCGTTCTGCGCTGCCTGCTGCGCCGCGAACGGCGTGCCCTTGCGCGAACCACGGAACCCCAGCGAGCCCGAGCTCTTCCAGCTCAGCGTGTTGCCCACCGGATCGGTGATGGTGACGATGGTGTTGTTGAACGTGGCCTGAACGTGCGCAATGCCAAACGGCACATTCTTGCGTTCGCGCTTCTTGAACTTCTTGTTCTTGCCGGCCTTGCCGGTGGCCGGCTTGCCTGCTCCCGACTTCTGCTCTGGTTTCGCCATTTAGGTTTTACCCGTCGCTTTCTTCTTGCCGGCAACTGTGCCCTTGCGCGGGCCCTTGCGCGTGCGGGCGTTGGTGTGGGTACGCTGACCGCGAACCGGCAACGAGCGCCGGTGACGCTGGCCGCGGTAGCTCTGGATGTCGATCAGACGCTTGATGTGCATCGAGACGTCCTTGCGCAGGTCGCCCTCGACGTTACCTTCGTCCTCGATCACCTGACGGATGCGGTTGACCTCGTCTTCGCCGAGATCCTGGATCTTCTTGAACGGGTCAACGTTCGCCTTCGCCAGAATCTTCGCCGCACGCGGATCTCCGATGCCGAAGATGTATGTGAGCGCGATCCGTACCTGCTTGTTGCGGGGCAGATCGACGCCAGCAATACGTGCCATGGTTATTCCTTTTGCTGCTTCAGGTTGTGTGCCCCCGGCCTGAAGCCGGTTCGCACGGTGTGGGTTCAAAAGCTTCCAGAGGTTCATCGCAAGCCTTGACTCAAGCTAACTAGCCTCTTGTGCGAGTGATTAGTGGCTAGTGGTTAGTGTTTAGTCCGGTTTTCAACTAATCACTAACCGCTATTCACTAACCACTGCTCGTGAAAGCTTCCACTTACCGCCAGACTCACTTAGCCCTGGCGCTGCTTATGCTTTGCGTTCTCGCAGATCACCCGGACTACTCCCTTGCGGGTAATGACCTTGCACTTCACGCAAATCTTCTTGACCGATGCACGGACCTTCATTGGTTTGCTGCCCTTTTCCGCGCTCCAACTTCCGAGCGCTACTTACAAAGCTTAGTGAACAGTACGCAGTGATCAGTGGTCAGTTTTTCCTTGCTCATCTCAGTCAGTTCGGCTTTGCCCGCACCGTCGACTGTTCACTGCCCACTGTTCACTGCCCACTGTCCACTGATCACTTATATCGGTAAACAATTCGTCCGCGGTTCAGGTCGTAGGGACTCAGTTCCACGGCCACGCGGTCGCCGGGAAGGATGCGGATGAAGTTCTTCCGCATGCGGCCTGAAACATGGGTCAGCACCTCGTGATTGTTCTCGAGTTTGACCTTGAACATGGCATTTGGCAGCGTCTCTGTAACCACCGCCATCACCTCAATCGCGTCTTCCTTCGACAAACCGCATCCAATTCCGCCGGCGCAGCCTTATCTTGCAAGGCGCCTACCGGCCTGTTGACCCAACCTTAGTCGGTTAAAATCCGCGCCCCGGTTGCGGTTACCGCTACCGTGTGCTCAAAATGAGCGCTCATGCTGCCGTCCTTGGCAACCGCCGTCCAGCCGTCCTTCAGCACTTCGACGTCCGGGCCGCCGGCGTTCACCATAGGCTCGATGGCGATCACCATGCCCACTTTCAACTTCATCCCGCGTCCGCGCTCGCCGAAGTTCGGCACCTGCGGGTCTTCATGCATGTGGACGCCGATTCCATGGCCCACAAAATCCCGTACCACCGAAAAGCCCTGGGCTTCCACCAGTTCCTGCACAGCCGCGCCCACATCGCCCAGCGTGGCACCCGGCTTTACCGCTGCAATACCCGCATGAAGCGACTCCTCGGTCACCTTCAGCAGCCGCGCCGCGCCCTCGTCGATGGAGCCGACTGGAACGGTAATTGCCGCGTCGCCGTAATAACCATCCACCACCGCGCCGAAGTCGACCGAAACGATGTCGCCTTCCTTGAGCACACGTTTGGGCGACGGAATGCCATGCACCACTTCGCTGTTCACCGACGTACACAGCACGCACGGATAGCCGTGGTAGCCCTTGAACGCGGCCTTCACGCCCAGCTCTTTCAGGCGATCCGATGCGGCCCGCTCCAGATCGAGCGTCGTTGCGCCCGGCTTCACTTTGGAACGCACCAGCTCGAGAACCTCGCGAACCACCTGGCCCGCGCGGCGCATCTTCTCGATCTCCTGCGACGACTTCAGTACAACAGCCACAAAAACCAGCTTTCAGTGTTCAGTGGTCAGTGAACAGTCTTCAGTTGCCGCGGAGGGCGAAACTGACCGCTGATCCCTGACAACTTGCTTTCAAACGCAAGCACGCCGCTCGGCTACGCTCCCTGGCGTAACCGCTCGACGGCGGCAACGATTCCGGCCGCGATCACCGCTATTGGCCGGTCTCCATCCACTTCCGCAAAACGGCCCAGTGCCCGATAATGATCGATGACCGGAGCGGTCAATCCCGAGTAAGCGCGCATGCGCTCCTTGAAGACGGCCTCCGTATCATCGGCTCGCTGGACCAGCGCCGCGCCCTCTATATCGCAGAACCCATCCCGTTTGGGCGGATTCATGTAGATGTTATAGATCGCAGCGCAGACCGGGCAGTTCCTGCGTCCCGCGATGCGACGCAGTAGCTGATTATAGTCTACCTGGATGCTGACTGCAATCACCGGCAGGCCGGTGGTGTCGACAGCCAGCCGGCCATCCAGCCAGTTGGCCTGTCCCAGCGTCCGCGGAAACCCGTCCAGGATGTAGCCGCCGGCCGTGTCGGGCTCGGTGAGCCGCGCGGCCACCATCTCATCCACCAGGGAGTCGGGGACCAACTGCCCGCGTCCCATCAGATCCTTGGCTACTTTGCCCACCGGCGTGCCTTTGGCCACGTTAGCGCGCAGCAGGTCGCCAGTCGAGATCTGCGGGATGCCCCACAGCTTCACCAGTTCCTTGGCCTGCGTCCCTTTACCCACCCCAGGCGCACCCAATAGAAGAATGGGGCCGGGAATGGTTTTTGCAACCACTTCCCGGCCCTGTTCGACAGCGATTACAGGCGACGACATTACCAGGTTTTCCTTCCGCGAATACGACCGGAACGAGGGGAAAAGCCATCATAGTGCCGCATGATTAGCTGCGATTCGATCTGGTTGACGGTATCCATGGCCACACCCACCACGATCAACAGTGACGTGCCGCCAAAGTAGAAGTTGACCCCCAAGCCATGCGTAGTCCAGTTTGGCAGGCTCTCAAACACCTTGCCGATCAGGAAGACCTTGTCAAAGCGGATGCCGGAAAGCAGGAAGGTGGGCACCAGCGAGATCACAATCAGGTAAAGCGCACCCACCAGCGTAATGCGGGTGAGGATGTCGTTGATAAAATCGGATGTCCGCTTGCCGGGGCGGATGCCGGGAATGAACGAGCCCGACTTGCGGAAGTTGTCGGCAATGTCGTCCGGCTTCATCACGATGGAGATGTAGAAGTAGGCAAAGAAGATGATGGCCAGCATGTAGAGCACTTCATACCAGGGATAGCCCGGCTGCAGCGCCTGGATGATGGGCTGCAGGAAGCGGCTGTTCTGGACCCACTCCACCTGCGCAAACAAGAGCGGCGCGGAGAGGATGGAGCTGGCGAAGATGACCGGCATGACGCCGCCAGAGTTGACCTTGAGCGGCAGGTGGCTCGATTGCCCGCCCATGGTGCGCCGCCCCACAATCCGCCGCGCGCTCTGGATCGGAATGCGCCGTTCGCTGCGCTCCACAAACACGATGAAAGCCACGACGGCAGCCATGCCTGCGACAAGCAGAACTACGGCGATGACCGTGAACGAGCCCCAGGCGTTGGTTTTGACCTTGTCGTAGAGTTCGCCCACGCCGCGCGGCAGCCCGGCGACAATTCCAGTGAAAATCAGCAGGCTCATGCCGTTGCCGATGCCGCGGTCGGTGATCTGCTCGCCCAGCCACATGATGAATGCAGTGCCGCAGGTCAACGTGAGCACCGTCATGAGAATGAAGCCCATGCCGGGGTTCAGCACCAAGCCCTGCTTGGTGAGAATGGCGGCGATGCCGATCGACTGCAAGGCAGCCAGGATCACCGTCATGTAGCGGGTCCACTGGGTAATCTTGCGCCGGCCCAGCTCGCCTTCCTTCTGGATGCGCGCCAGCGGCTCATAGACCACCGTCAGCAGTTGGAAGATGATGGACGCCGTGATGTACGGCATGATGCCGAGCGCGAACACCGTCATGCGCCGCAGGCTGCCGCCGCCGAACATGTTCATCAGGCCCAGAGCCGAGCCACCCTGCATGTCGAACATCGCCCCCAGCTTGTGGGTGTCGATGCCGGGCGTGGGAATCCATGCGCCCAGGCGGTAGACCGCGAGAATGCCGAGCGTGAACAGCACCCGCTTGCGCAGGTCGGGAATCCGGAAGATATTGAGGAATTTCTCAAGCATGTCTGGTTTATCCGCTTCAGGCGTATGAACGCCAATTGAGATCCTGATGATGAGGTACTGGTGACTTACTCCATCTTAGTGCATTCCGGATTGGAAAGGATCGTACGCCGAGCCGCACTGGGAAGAATATGCTGGCCGTCACAGCCTTAGGCACCCGCCAACCCGCCCTCGCGTCCCGCCGCCCCTATCTTTCTCAACTTCGCACCGAACCTGTCATCCTGAGCGAAGCGCTCTTCAGCGGAGTCGAAAGCCTGCCCTGAGCCTGCCGAAGGGGACCTGCTTTTGCGATTCAGCTGAGCGTACAGACCCCGGGTGCCCCATCCATTCCGCAGCTTCATCGCGGAATGGGTGGGAAAGCACTAACCCAAACGAGCCGAGCTTACGCCGCCGTCGGAGACGCGCCCAGAACCACAGCCTTGCCGCCGGCCTTTTCGATCTTCTCGACAGCCGACTTGGAAAACTTGTGCGCATGAATGGTGATGGCGGTGGAGATCTCGCCCGAACCCAGAATCTTGATCAGCGCGCGCTTGCTCGAAACCAGGCCAAGCTTCTTGTAGTCCTCAAGAGCGATCTCGGAGACAGTGAGGCCTTCAGTCTGCTGCGCGATGCGGTCCAGGTTGACCACGGTATATTCGGTGCGGAAGATGTTGGTGAAGCCGCGCTTGGGCAGACGGCGATGCAGCGGCATCTGGCCGCCCTCGAAGCCGCGCATCAGGCTGGTGCCGGTGCGCGATCCCTGGCCCTTGTGGCCGCGGGTTGAGGTCTTGCCCATGCCGGAACCCATACCACGGCCGACACGCTTGCGCCCGGTATTTGCCTTGCGGGGCGCGCGTAAGTTGGAAAGATTCTTTGCCATTGTTTCCTCGCTGTAGCGCCGGCGGAGTTGAGCTCTGCCGACTCGCGTTTTTGGAGTGGCCAGTGATTAGTGGTTAGCCGACGGGGTGTCGTGATCTAACCACTAAACACTATTCACTAATCACTAGTTCTCAAGTATCCGCACCAAGTGCGGAATCGCCTTGACCATGCCGCGGGTGGATTCGCTGTCCACGCGCTCGACAATCTGGTTGAGGCGGGTAAAGCCCAGGCCCTTGACCACCAGCTTGTGCTTCACCGGGGTCGAGATTGCAGAGCGGTAGTACTCGATGCGGATATTGCCCGCCGTCGCCTTGATGGGTCTCTTGATGCTCGCCATGATTAAAGCTCCTCGATAGACTTGCCGCGGGCTGCAGCCACATCGGCCTTGTCGCGCAACTGGATGAGGGCGTCAAACGTCGCCTTGATCACGTTGTGCGGGTTGGGCGAGCCCAGGCTCTTGGTGAGCACGTTCTGCACGCCCACCGAGGTCATCACCGCGCGCACTGCGCCGCCGGCAATCACGCCCGTGCCTTCCGGCGCCGGCTTGAGCAGCACCTGCCCGGACCCAAAACGCCCCAGCACTAGGTGTGGAATCGTCGTCTCGGTCAGGTTGATGCGGACCAGGTTCTTCTTGGCCGCTTCGATACCTTTACGAATCGCCTGGGGAACTTCCTTGGCCTTGCCCGACCCGTAGCCCACCACGCCCGAAGCCGCGTCGCCGATGACCACCAGCGCAGCGAACGACATATTCTTGCCGCCCTTGACGACTTTGGTCACGCGGTTGATGGCCACCACCTGATCCTTCAGGTTGTACTGGTTGGCATCGATCTTCTTCTTCAAAATTGTCATTGCTTTCTCCAGTGGACAGTGATCAGTGAACAGTGATCATTCTGATCCGCGCCACATCGGCTTCTCTGGCTCACCCTGGACTGTCCACTGTCCACTGTGAACTGTTCACTGCTTTTAGAACTCCAGGCCGCCTTCGCGGGCCGCGTCGGCCAGCGCCTTGATGCGACCGTGATAAAGGAAGCCGCCACGATCGAAGACCACCTTCTTGATGCCCTTGCCGACAGCCGCCTCGGCCACGGCCTTGCCGATCTCCTTGGCCGCCGCCACATTGCCGCCGGTCTTCAGCTTGATGGACGAAGCAGACACCAGCGTCGTGCCGGTCTGGTCGTCGATCACCTGCGCGTAGATGTGGTTGAGCGAGCGGTAGACGTTCAGCCGCGGCCGCACCGTGGTGCCCGACAGCTTGCGCCGGATGCGGTCGTGGATGCGCTGCCGGATTGCGTTTCTCTTGGTCTGCGTAATCATGGTCGTCTCTTTTCCTAGTAGCGGGGCCGCCCTGCGGCGCCGTTCGGTTGTCTTTCAATGGTTTGTGTTTAGTGGCTAGTGGTTAGTCTGTAGAGGACGCCACCGGCGTCAGTCACTAACCACTAATCACTATCCACTAATCACTCCTGTTTACTTAGATCCCGTCTTGCCGGCCTTCTTCTTCAGCTTCTCATCCGAGTACCGGACGCCCTTGTTCTTGTACGGATCGGGCTTGCGCAGCGAGCGCATGTCGGCGGCCACCTGGCCCACCTTCTGGCGGTCGATGCCGTTAATGATGAGGTGCGTCTGCTTGGGGTCAACCGAGGCTTCAATGCCGGTGGGGAGTGGGAACTCGATGGGGTGCGAATAGCCCAGCGTGAACACCACCATGTTCTTGCCCTTCAGCTCGGCGCGATAGCCGATGCCGACGATGTCCAGTTCTTTCTTCCAGCCAGCGGTCACGCCATGCACGGCGTTGAAGACCAGCGCGCGGGTCAGCCCATGCACCGCGGCAAACTTGTCGCTCTCACGGTTCACGTGCAGCACGCCGTCCTTGGTTTCAAGCGAGATGCCCTCGGCAATCAGCGCCGAGACCTTGCCCTTGGGCCCTTCGACGAGAACGGTGTTGCCCTCGACCGTGTACTTCACGCCCGCCGTCAGCGGGATCGGTTTCTTTCCAATTCGCGACATCGATTCAATCCTTCTTGGTTGGCTTGCGAGTCCCGCCGGCCGGTTTGAGGCCTGACGTTCCACTGCAGCCGGGAAAATAGTGGTTAGTGATTAGTGGATAGTGGTTAGTCAAAACCGCCGAGTAGTCACCGATACAAAAACTAACCACTAATCACGAACCACTGATCACTGCCTTTACCACACTTCACACAACAGCTCGCCGCCTACGCCTTCGCGGCGGGCCTGCCGGCCGGTCATGACGCCCTTGGGCGTGGTCATGATGGAGATGCCGAGGCCGCCCTGCACGCGCTTGATCTCGTCGCGGCCGATGTAGACGCGGCAGCCGGGACGCGAGATGCGAGCCAAGTCGCGGATGGCCGCTTCCGTGCCACCGTACTTCAAGTACACGCGCAGCACCTGCTTGCCTTCTTCTTCCTGCGTCTTGTAGTTCGAGATGTAGCCCTCTTCCTTGAGGATGCGGGCGATCTCGGTCTTGAGCTTCGAAGCCGGTACATCCAGCTTCTGATGGCGAGCCCGGATTGCGTTCCGGATACGCGCCAGAAAATCTGCTACTGGGTCGGTCAGACTCATTCCTTCTCCTTCATTCCCCGTTCGTCCGCCCGTTCGTTCTTGCCCGAGCGGAAACCAGCGGGAATGCGTACTACAGTGAACAGTTGTCAGTGAACAGTGGACAGTGACGAAGCGGCTCTTTAGGTTCTTGCCGCAGCGGCCGGTTCAAACAAGAAAAAACTGACCACTGTTCACTATTCACTGGCCACTGTTTTGCTACCAGCTTGACTTCACCACGCCCGGGATCTCTCCCTTGAGCGCCAGCGACCGGAAACACAAGCGGCAGATGCCGAACTTGCGCAGAAAACCGCGCGGCCGTCCGCACAG
>Ga0182030_10027679_pt1 | contig 10181 bp, 8 predicted proteins | sample 812S3MmetaG_FD_121299 | JGI IMG/M metagenome (GOLD analysis project Ga0182030, IMG submission 121299) | Permafrost microbial communities from Stordalen Mire, Sweden - 812S3M metaG (Illumina Assembly) | ecosystem: Environmental > Terrestrial > Soil > Wetlands > Permafrost | place: Sweden... | reverse complement strand
TGAATTTCCGGTTACGAGGTTTTATCTTTGCGGCCCTGCTGGTGCCGCTCACTCACGCATGCCTGGCACAGAACGCGCCCGAAGTCTCCCTGGACACGAGCGAGACTCTGTTTACCGTGCTGACCGCTATCAATACTTGTGGATTCGATGCGGAACTCGATACCTCGCTTCCCGTACGGACGCAAGTGCGCGACGAAGTGGCCAAGGCAGTTCAGGCTTCTAAGGACGCCCCAGAAGTAACCCAGAACATGTGCAAGTTGTACAGCGATCATCAGCAACCGGAGCCATCGCGGACGCTGGCAGAATATGTTTCGCTGTCTCTGTACCTTAATCCGCCACCGGCGCTAACTCCCAAGGCGAAGGAAGCCGACCTGCCGCCGGACGCTGTCGCCGTGGTGGGTATTTTGCCGGCGCTGCAAAAGTTCGCCGAATTGGCGGGTCTGCATGAAATCTGGCAACGGCAAAAGGCGGGATACGAGGCTCTAACTGACCGCTATCATGCGCCGGTAGCCAAGATGCTGTTCGACACCGAGGTCTATCTCAAACTGCCCTCGGCGGGATACTTGGGCCGCAAATTTACCGTGCTGCTGGATCCTATGGGTGCGCCGGGGCAGACCAATGCCCGGAACTATGGTTCAGACTATTACGTGGTGATCTCGCCTGGCCGGGGGTCAGGGCTCAAGATGGAGCAGATTCGGCACACCTACTTGCACTATCTGCTCGACCCCATGGCATTGAAATATCCGGAAGAGATCAAGCGGTTACAGCCACTGCTTCTCTCGGTGAAGGCTTCGCCCATGGACGAAGGCTTTAAGCGGGATGCGGAGTTGTTGCTAACCGAATGTATGATTCGCGCCGTCGAAGCGCGCATGATGGGATCCGGCAAGGATGTCGAGGCTCAACGGCAGCGTGCGGTTGAGGATTCCGAAAAGCAGGGATACATTTTGACCGGCTATTTTTATGGCTCGCTGGAGCGGTTTGAGAAAGACCCGGCCGGGTTGAAGGCCGCATACGAAGATATGCTGTCGAAGATTGATGTACGCAAGGAGCAGAAAGAAGCGGCTCAAATCCAATTCGCCGCCAAGGCCGACCCTGAGGTATTGCATCTGGCGCGTCCGGTGGGGCCAAGATTGCTGCTGAGTGCGACACAGCGCCTCTCTGCTGGCGACCCCGACGGCGCGCAAAAATTGGCGCAACTGGCGCTCGACGAGCATAGCGGGGACGCAGGACAGGCGTTATTTATCATGGCTGAGGCCGCCACCATGAACCGCGATATGCCGGGCGCGCGCAAGTATTTTCAGCAGGCGCTGGAAGTCGCGCACGAACCCAGGGTGGTGGCGTGGTCTCACGTTTACCTGGGGAGAATTCTTGATTTGCAGGAAGATCGTGAGGCGGCGTTGGATCACTATCGGGCCGCGCTAACGGCAGGTGCTACAGTGCCCGAGGCCAAAGCAGCGGCGGAACGGGGAATCCAACAACCTTACGAGCCTCCCAATCATCAGCCAAAAGAACCGTAGTTGCTGGAGAGTAGAGCAGTTCGCAGTGTTCAGAATGTAACCTGACAAGGAGAAAGCATGAAGCGAGCAGCGATGGTAGTCGTGATCCTGGGTTTGGCCCTTTCAACTTGGGCCCAGCAAACGCCCGCCCCACAGAACCCGCCAGCCGCGCGAACGGGCGCGGCCCAGACCACCACCCCACCAGCGGCGAAGAGACTGCCGCAGGCCAAGACGCAGCCGGAATACCAGGCCTACCAAGCGGCTATGGCAAAGGTCAATGATCCCGCAGGCTTGGAAGCCGCAGCCAATGATTTTGCGGCGAAGTTTCCGGACAGTGAGTTACGAGTCCTACTTTTCAAGACGGCGATGGGCGCTTACCGAAGCGCCAACAACGGCGACAAGATGATGGAAATGGGACGTAAGGTACTGACGATTGATCCCGACAGTCCCGAAGCGCTAGTGGGCGTGGCTGAGATCCTGGTGGAACGCACCCATGATTCTGACCTCGACAAAGCGCAACGCTGGGCGGACGCCGAGAAACTGCTGCAGCACTGTCTGGAGACGATTGATACCGACATCGTGACCCCTCCTAACACACCGCAAGAGAAAGTGGATGCATACAAATCAGATCTGCGATCCACCGCCTACTCCATTCTGGGTACGCTGTCTTTCAATCAGGAGAAATATCCGGAAGCGGAGGGTTATTACCGCAAGTCAATCGATGCGTTTCCGTCGCAGCCCGATCCGGTCGTCGTATTGCGTCTCGCCCTGGCGCTGGACAAGCAAGGGCGCTACGGAGACGCTCTGAAGGAAGCCGATCGGGCGGTCGAATTGACGCAGCAAATTCCATCGCTGGCGGAACCGGCCCGCAGGGAGCATGACCGGCTCGTGCAGCTTACGGGGGGGATTCCGGCTTCAAACTCCACTCCGCCAGCCAACCCGCCAGCCCCAGCTGCGCCCAAGAACTAGGCGGCCTCTGCCGCAAGAGAGTCCCGTTTGGGCTTTGGCCCATAGGTACGGGAAAGCGACGGATGTTGGCACCAGGTGAACCGTATTCTCTTCATGACAAAGCCACGGGACATTGCGGCTCTGCAAGAGGCTCTGGACCACCGCTTTACGCGGGTGGAACTTCTCGAGCAAGCTTTGACTCACACTTCGCAGGCTCGCGAACAGGAGGCTCAGCAAGCCGCGGGAGCTTCCCGCGTCGGGGACAATGAACAGCTCGAATTCCTGGGAGATGCGATTCTTGGATTCATCGTTAGCGAGGAGTTGTTCCAGCGCTTCCCGCACTTCCGGGAGGGTGAGCTTTCCAAGCTGCGCGCGCACCTGGTAAGCGAAAAGCACTTAATCCAAGTAGCACGAGAATTGAATCTCGGCGCTTATCTTCGGCTGGGACGAGGGGAGGAAAACAGCGGCGGCCGCCATAAGACGGCTTTGCTCGTGGATGCGCTGGAGGCTGTGCTTGCCGCTCTGTTTCTAGACGGACGATTGGCGCCCGCGCGCACCGTCGTGTTGCGGCACATCCTGGAACCTGAACTGGAGAGCCTGGCCAGAAGCGGTCAGGGGCTGCCGCTGACTGACTATAAGTCCGCATTGCAGGAGAGATTGCAGGCTGCGGGCCGCTTCCAGCCGGCCTATGTTCTGGTGGAGACGCAGGGGCCGGAGCATCGAAAAATCTTTACCGTCGAGGCTCGGCTGCGGGCCCTAGATACGCCGGGCACTGAATTCGTAGGCCGCGCGGAAGGGTCCACTAAGAAAGACGCGGAGCAGGATGCGGCGCGGCAAGTGCTGGAATACCTGGTGGCATGCTCGACGGAACGAGACCTCCCGGTGCCGGACAACGGGCGTAGAGTGTCCAAGTCGTAATGCAAGCAACGAAAAAACACCGTGAAACAGATTGGACGGACTCGGCTGAATCCCTGCTGGCCACGGTCGTCATCGCGGTTTTCATCATCACGTTTGTGGTGCAAGCTTTTCAGATTCCGTCGGAATCCATGGAAGACACGTTGCTGATCGGCGATTACCTTCTGGTGGATAAGCTGCGCTACGGCGGGGGAGACGGTTCCCTGTCCTCTCTCATGCCATACCGTCCGGTGCGGCGGGGTGAGATCGTTGTTTTCAAGTACCCGGTCGATCCCACGCAGCATTTTGTCAAACGAGTTATCGGGGTTCCCGGGGATCGAGTGCAGCTCATCAATCGGCGAGTCTATGTGAACGGAGTACTACGGCAGGAGCCCTATGTGCGCCACATCGGGGTGGTGCGCATTCCCTTTCGCGACGACTTTCCCCAGCTCGACTCACCGGATACCGGAGTGCAGGCGGACTGGTGGCTGCAGATGAAGAAACTGGTGGAGGACGGCCAGCTCATCGTGCCCGCCAGAAATTACTTTGTGATGGGCGATAACCGGGATGACAGCTTGGATAGCCGCTATTGGGGGTTTGTGCCGCGCGCAAATATTGTAGGGCGGCCTTTGCTCATCTACTGGTCAATGCGCGACATGAACCCGGACTTGCCGGTGCCTCCTACGGCGAGTGATAAAATTTTTCATTTCGCTTATGCGGTGACCCATTTGTTCCAGATTACCCGCTGGGACCGGACGCTGCGACTAGTGAATTAGCATGAATGGTGAGTATGAATACTTATTAAAATTGTCATTCCGAAGCGCGGCAGTATGGCGCGAGGAATCTGCTGTCTTGCTGGCAGAAACAGATTCTTCGCTGATAAAACTGGCTCGGAATGACAATGGTCAGGAATGCATTCACGAAACTGCACTACTACGTAAATTAGTGTCACTTTGAGGGAGGAACGATTCTTGGTAGCCAAAAAAATAGAAACCCCGCAGGAACAGCCGCGCGAAACCACGGTGGAATTCCTGGCTTCGCTGGCTGCCGTGCTGGTTACGGGGCTATTCATCATCACATTCGTAGTGCAGGCTTTTGAAATCCCGTCCAGCTCCATGGAGACTACGCTGCTGATCGGCGATCACGTGTTCGTGAATCGGGTGCAGTTCTCGCCCCCGACGAAGTGGCTCGGACCGGTCCTTCCCTACGGGCAGATAGGGCGGGGGGACGTCGTTGTGTTCCTTCACCCCGCCGAGCCAGGATTGTATGTGGTGAAACGGATCATTGGAATTCCTGGGGATCGGATTCACCTACAAGATGGAGTGGTATATCGCAACGGGGAGAAGCTGGTTGAGCCGTACCTGAACCACAGCATGGGTGACTTTAACCCGTATCGTGACAACTTCCCGGCGGTGGCGCCCGCGGAATCCAATGAGAGGGTCAACCCGGACTGGGTGCTCGCCCTGCCGCAGCATATTGAGCAACGGGACTTGATAGTGCCCCCGGACAGCTTTTTCGGAATGGGCGATAACCGCGATGTGAGCTACGACAGCCGCTACTGGGGATTTATTCCGCGGGAAAATGTCATTGGCCGGCCGTTATTCATTTATTGGTCGTTCGAAACGCCAGCCGGCCAATATCTGGAAACGGGGATGGGGCAGCGGCTGGGAATTCTGATGCACGTAATCATCCACTTCTTCGACGAGACCCGCTGGCGGCGCACGTTTAGGATGGTTCGTTGAAATTTTTCCGCTCCAAACGCGGCGCTGCGGCCATCGCCGTGGTTGTGATCCTGGCGTTATTCCTGGTACGTCCGGGAGCGGACCAGTTGCGGACTCGGATCGCGCGGGCAATCAGTCTCGCGCTCGGACGGCAAGTCGAAATCTCATCGGTCAGTATCCATCTGCTGCCCCGGCCCGGTTTTGATCTTCAGAATTTCGTGGTTCATGAGGATCCGTCGTTTGGGGCGGAGCCGATGCTGCGGGCGAGCGAAGTAACGGCTGCACTTCGCCTGACTTCGCTTCTTCGCGGCCGCCTGGAGATCGCCCGTCTAAGCCTGACCGAACCGAGTGTCAATCTTGTCCGTAACGGTGCCGGCCTTTGGAATCTGGAGAATTTGCTGGAGCGGGCCGATCAGACGCACGTCGCGCCCACTAGTAAGAGCAAGACCGAAGTTCGTCCCGTCTTTCCCTACATTGAAGCCACCCTGGCCCGGATCAACTTCAAGTTCGGACAGGAAAAAAAGCCGTACACTTTGACCGACGCGGACTTCAGTGTGTGGCAAGACTCGGAGAATGCCTGGGGAATGCGGCTCAAGGCGCAGCCAGTGCGGACCGATTTCAATCTCTCGGATACCGGCACAATTCGCATACAAGGATCGTGGCAGCGGGCAACGAGCCTGCACGACACGCCGCTTCAGTTCGCACTGCAATGGGACCGGAGCCAGCTCGGCCAGGCTACAACGCTGTTATATGGCAGCGACCAAGGCTGGCGGGGCACGATCACGCTTTCCGTCACCCTGACCGGCACGGCGGCTGATCTGGCCATCCGGGCGAGTGCTGCAGTGGACGACTTTCGCCGCTATGATCTGGATGGTGGTGCCCCTCTGCGGCTCGCCGCCGAGTGCAGCGCTCACTACGCGCCTCTGGATCGCACGCTCTCCGCGCTTTCCTGCCTGGCTCCAGTGGCTGGCGGCTTTGTCGCATTGGACGGCGGCATGAGCGGCTACAACAATTCTCGGACCTACGACCTGCACTTTGCGGCTCAGAATGTTCCCATGCAATCCCTGGTTGCCTTTGCGCGCCATACCAAGAAAAATATTCCTGAAGACTTGGCCGCCACTGGCACGCTGGACACGGATTTCCGGTTCCGGCGAGAGAATGGTGCAAAGGAGCCCCACGTCACGTGGACGGGTCAAGGCGAGACCAGTAATTTTGGAATCAGTTCGCTGCTGACGGCAACCACTTTGTTCCCGGACAAGATTCCGTTCTCGCTAACTCTGGGGACGGCGCAGGATTCGCGCAACTTATCGCATGGCCCACCGGTGGAGGCGCAGATCGCGGCAGGACCTCACCTGGAAGTTGGCCCGTTCAAGCTGCTCCTAGGCCGGCCTGCGCCGGTAGTGGTGAGTGCCTGGGCATCACGCTCGGAGTACGGGTTGTCAATCCAAGGGGACGCCAGCATCCAACGCGTGCTGCAGTTGGCTCGGAGCGTGGGTCTGCCAGCCGCGCAGCCCAATGCGGAAGGGATCGCCAAAATTGATTTGCAAACCGCCGGCTCCTGGTCGGCATTCAGTCCGGCGACAACCCTGGGCCAGGCGCAGTTGCGGTCGGTGCGGGCGGAAGTTCGAGGCTTGAATCAACCGCTGGAAATTGCTTCGGCGAATGTCGCTCTCCTGCCCGGTGAGGTCGAGGTGAAGGATGTGACCGCATCGCTGGGCGGAAGCACGTGGCGTGGATCGCTGGCTCTCCCGCGACAATGCAGTGTGCCGGCGCAGTGTCTGGTTCGCTTTAATCTCCATGCCGACACAATTGCAACCGACGAATGGAGCGACTTGCTGACCGCTCATCCCCGAAAAGGCCTGTGGTACCGCCTCTTCACGTCCAATCCGCAGCCAGGGAATTCTTATCTGCTCGCACTCCACGCCACCGGGCAGCTCACCGTGGACCGGCTGGTGCTTCACAAATTGTCTGCGTCGCGGGTGTCGGCGAAGGTAGAGATGGAAAACGGCGTTCTGCGCCTATCGGATCTCGAAGGAGACGTCCTGGGCGGAAGACACTCTGGCGAGTGGAAAGCAGACTTCACGGCGAAACCGCCGGAATACAGCGGGAGCGGCAGCTTCCAAGACATTGATCTGGAACAGATGAGCCAAGCGATGCATGACGGCTGGATCACGGGAAGGGGAGGCGCAAGTTACCGCGCAACGGCTGCGGGATTGACCGCGTCCGAGTTGATGGCTTCAGCAAATGCCAGCTTGCAGGTGGACGAACTCGAGGGAACGCTGCCGCACATTGTGCTGGACAGTGGGATGGGGCCGCTGCACGTACGAAGATTTACCGGACGTGTGCTCCTGCAGGGTGGCAAGTTCGAAATCGCTGCCGGAAAATTTGACGCTCCGGGCGGAGCCTATCAGGTAAGCGGGACGGCCTCCCTCGGTGGCGTTCTGAATCTAAAACTGACGCGCACTCACGCTGGCGGCTTCACCGTCATGGGTCCGCTCGCCGCTCCCAGCGTCGCGCAGGCGGCGGAGGCACGGGCGGCTCTGAAGCCATGAGAATTTGTTCTGTTGGGATGCTGGTATTTATGTTTGTCGCGAGCAGCCTTCGTGCCGCTGACGGCCGCCGCGCAGCCTCGGGCGCCGTCACGAGCATGGAAAGTAAGCTGCGACATGTCGAGAAAAATAGGGTTCAGGCACATCCTGACCCGACGCCGACGGAATTTGCGGAGAGTGAAATCAACGCCTATTTCGCTTCGGGACGCATGGATCTACCCGCCGGGGTCGAGTCCATCCGCCTGCAGAGCGAGCCGGGAGTGGTAACGGCAGACACGCGCGTGGATTTCGACCGGCTCAAGGGAGGAACGAGTTCCTTCAATCCTCTGCTGACGATTTTCACGGGAATTCACGACGTCGTTGTCATCGCCCATGCCCATGGCGCCGGAGGCGAAGGCTTCGTGCATGTGGATTCAGTCTCGTTCGATGGCGTGGAGATACCGCGCTTCGCTCTGCAACTGTTTGTGGAGAAGTATCTCCAGCCGCAGTATCCGGATGTCAGTCTGGATTCAAGATTTCAGTTGCCCGACCGCATCGAAAGCGCGACCGTGGGAGAGCACAAGCTGGCAGTTGTACAAAAGTAGCAGGCCTTCACAATTCTCACGAAAGGCGCATCCAGCCCTTCGAGCACGGTATTTCAATGTTCTGCGTGTTAGTATCAAAGCCGACTTGGCATGACTCTCGAGCATGTTGACATTTTGTTGAAGGTTATTGCCTTCTTGTTCGCGATCAGCGTGCACGAGTCGGCGCACGCGTGGATGGCGAACCGTTGCGGTGATCCGACGGCACGCATGCTGGGACGCATTACACTCAATCCAATCAGGCACATTGATTTGTTCGGGACCGTATTGTTGCCGCTGATAGCGCTTTGGCAGCACATCCCAATTTTGGGCTGGGCCAAGCCCACGCCGGTGGATCCGCAAAATTTCAAGAATCCGGTGTGGGACGACATTTTGACTTCTATCGTGGGGCCGATCAGTAATTTTCTGGTCGCTAGCGGTGCCACAGTGCTCCTCCTTATGATCGGTCTGACTTCGTCGTTCGGAAGAGGCGTGGTCCGTGGCATCCCGATGGGGTACATCCCCTCGGATTCGAGCTCTGTTCTCGTGCCATTGTGCCTTTTCGTTTACGAACTGATGGTGATCAACGTCGTGCTTGGAGTGTTCAATCTCATCCCGGTGCCGCCTCTGGACGGCAGCCACGTCCTGCGCCATTTTTTGCCAGACCCGATACGGCGCGCTTATGACGCCATCGGCTGGGTGGGATTGCTCGCGCTGATTTATCTGGCTCCCGGTCTATTGGGTCGCCTGCTGAATCCGGTTCTTGATATTTTCAGATATGTTCTGGTGACCGCCTGATGCTCTCTTCCCCTAGCAGCAAGAAGCGCGTCCTCAGCGGCGCGCGCCCCACCGGCAAACTGCACCTGGGAAATTATGTTGGCGCCGTAAGCAATTGGGTGAGGATGCAGGATGAGTATGAATGCTTTTTCTTCATTGCGGACTGGCACGCGTTGACTACTGACTACGCCGATACGTCCAAAGTGAAGGAGAACTCCTTCGAGGTTCTCCTGGATCTGCTGGCTGCTGGCCTCGACCCGGAACGTTGCACCTTGTTCCTTCAGTCCCATGTGCCACAGCATGCGGAGCTGTATCTTCTGTTTTCGATGATCACGCCGCTGGGCTGGCTGGAGCGCGTGCCGACGTACAAAGACCAGCAAGAGAACCTCAAAGAAAAAGATTTGAGCACTCACGGATTTCTCGGCTATCCCGTGCTACAGGCTGCGGATATCCTGATGTACAAGGGCGATTTCGTCCCCGTAGGTGAGGATCAGGTGCCGCATGTAGAGCTGACGCGAGAGATCGCGCGGCGGTTCAACAGCTTATACGGCGGGATCGTCGCGAACCCGTTCTACGAGCCCGGAACGCCGCTGGGCGTGGTCCCCAGCATAAGCACACCTGTAAGAGGAGTTTTCCCCGAGCCGAAACCACTGTTGACTCCGGCGGCCAAGCTGCCGGGAACCGACGGCCGGAAGATGTCGAAGTCGTATGGAAATACCATTCTGCTCACTGACCCTGAGTCGATCGTGCGTCAAAAATTGAAGACCATGGTGACCGATCCGGCACGGATCCGGAGAAGCGATCCTGGTAATCCTGACATCTGTCCCGTGAGCGATCTGCACAAGATCTTCAGTAGCCGCGAAACGTTGGCCAGGGTGGACGCGGGCTGCCGCTCCGCCGGTATTGGGTGCATTGAATGCAAAAGCTGGGTTGCCGATGCCATCGTGACAATTCTCAATCCCATCCAAGAGCGCCGCAAGAAATATGAGGACAATCCGCGGCTGGCCTGGGATATTCTGGAAGCAGGCTCCGCCCAGGCTCGAAACGTTGCCGATGCGACCATGAGCGAAGTGCGAGAAGCGATGGGTATGTCGCTACAGTACGAAGCTCCGGGATGCAATCCCGCCGCAAAATAGAGCAGCCGCCACAACGCTAATGTCCGAGACATCCAAATCCATTCCGGAGCCGGCGTCCCAGGGTGAACCCTCGCGGCTTACGCCCGCACAAGAGAAGCGT
>Ga0182030_10027678_pt1 | contig 10181 bp, 9 predicted proteins | sample 812S3MmetaG_FD_121299 | JGI IMG/M metagenome (GOLD analysis project Ga0182030, IMG submission 121299) | Permafrost microbial communities from Stordalen Mire, Sweden - 812S3M metaG (Illumina Assembly) | ecosystem: Environmental > Terrestrial > Soil > Wetlands > Permafrost | place: Sweden... | reverse complement strand
GTTTTGAGAGAGACCGTTTTATCGGGTTATCAGGAACTTTGTGGATAGCTCAGGGAGCAGGACACTCGCTTCACGAGTCCTTGAGCGCTTCGTAAATCCAGCGAGCAACATCCGGGTCCGCGAGGTAGCTCTCGATGCCATGATGATTTTCCGAGATATTGTGAATGTTGTTCTTTGCTGTAATGGGTTCAACCGGGAACCTGGTTGGAGCAAGCGAAAATAGGGCCACCGTGTCGCGATCGTCCCGGCCGTTGAACCAGTCTCTGACGCACGCCGGTCGATCAAGAGGTCGGATGCGGGCGGCGACGGCGCTGATGGCGAGCGGCGAACCAAGCGTGATCAGAGTGGGCACCTTCCAGGATTTCGCCTCCTCGGATTTCAGAAGAGTGTACGCAACGATAGTTCCGAGCGAGTGCGCGACTACAACCGTTGGCTGTTCCCGGATCGCCTTCCTGATGCCTTTATTGATTTCTTCGCGGATGTCCTCATCGGTCAGGTAGACGTACACGTCGTGGGTGAAGGTAGACGTCGTCCAGGCCCCCGCCTTTTTCGATCGATCGAGCACTCTCAATCCAGCAAGCACCCAGGGCCAGTTCAACGGACCCTTCTTGGTCACGACCTTGCTCGCGTCGCCCTCTGCTAATTCCAACTCGATCTGCTCTCCGGTCACCCCGTTTTGCACCAGCACCTCGCGATAGACTTCCATGCTGAAGGACTGTTCCGGATCAGAGGCATTGGAGACGCCCTTCACAACGATTGCCGGGACGTCTTTGTCGTCATCCATCATGGCGATCAGCGTGTCGCCATAATAGGGAAAGTGGATCTTCTTATCATCAAGCCGAAGAGCCAGGCCTGCGTCATCGAGTCCCTTCTTTAGGGCCTCAACCCAGACCTTCTTGAGCTCTGACGCGTCTTTCTTCTGTTGAGAACGCCCGTGTATCAACACAAGATCTTTCATCGCATCGTTCCTCCAGGCAGCCAGCTCAGTACGCCGCGACGGCTACCGCCTTGCCCTTTTCTTCTTGGTGGACGTAACGCTTGCAGATCGCAACCCCCGTTGGCGTCAGCACGGTCCAAGGCGAGGCCGTGACCTCGTCTCGAAGAAGGATGGTTTCCTCGCGGAACAAGCCGCTGGTTCGAGAAAGAAGAGTCCAACCCAGCCCGATCAGCGGAAACGGCGGGAATGTCTCCTCCGTGGCCACACGCCGGCGGTACGGACTCAACTCGGTCAGCAGCTTGAGGTCAAAAGGCAGGAACTTCAGCCGTTCGATACAGAGATTGCAGAGTTCGGGCAGCCACTTCTGTTTGCCGGACGTGACGCAGGCATAACCAAGTAGCACGAGCAGCATGGGGTCCACCTCTTCATCCGCATACTTGGCAATCTCGACGATCCTGCCGATCTGCTCATCCGAAACAGCAGCGATCAGTAAATTTCCCGTCCAGACCGCAGTAGCCAGAACCTCTCGTACTCCCCGAATCAGTCCCTTATTCGGCGAGAATCGCGCATACCGGGCCTCCTGGCGCACATAGTCCGGCCCATAATTCGCTGAAGGCTCATATGCGATATCTTCGATGACTCCCTCTCGGAATCGGATGAAGCCAATATGATCCGGAATCACCGGCAAGAGAACTCCAGTCTGATCCTCGAGAGTGATTAACGCTAGCTGCGGTATGGCAGTGACGACCCGGATCAGTTCCCCCTCCACTCTAATGTTTCCTTCTCTCGTAAGCTTTGCCTCAGTGGTATGTGCACCGGTGAGATGAAATCCGCAGGAGGTCTCGAAATGGAAGCCCTCGGGTATCCAGGATTGCGGCTCATCCGCCAGCGATGCGGTAGGTGAGGCGTAAAGCGCGGCGTTCAGTAGCTGCTGAAATCTTGCACTGGGAGGAGGTGGCACATCCGGTATCTTGCCACCTCCTGGCTGAGGAGGAATGATTGTCTGGTGGCCCTCCGTTAGCGGGATCTGTTCGCTCTTGCCGAGCGGCTCAATGACGTTGGTGAACGGTGGAGGGTCATCGTTGAAGGTTGAAAGCCAGCGAATGGGATCCGATGTCACGATAGCGTCCGGCTTAACATTTCGATTGATTCCGTTCCTCTTCAGCCGTGCGCGGACCGCCTTCGATAGTGCTTCCTTCAGGGCATGGCCTCGAACAACTTTCGGCAGGGCGTCAGGAGCGCGCTCCCGCTCCAGAATTGAGGTATCACTACCGCGGAGAAATTCGGAAAGCTGCAGCGTATAGATCGATGTCGGCTTGTTGTCAATACTCACCTCGAGCGCAGGAGTACCAACCGTAGATGCGAAAAAGATGTCGACGTAGTTTGATTCTCGCTCCTCCTCGATTGCGTTTTGAAAGATTGTGTCTCCCTCAACCGAGGCAAATTGATTGTCGTCAGGACGGACCCGGCAGGCGTCGCTGATCATAACCACATGCTTAAAATATCGGTTAAAGGCGCCGGGCAGGCAGGCATATATACTTACCGCCTCCTTTCGCTGATTCGGAGCCTTTGAAAGAAGCCAAAGATCATTCGAGCCATTACGGACTCCATGGCCGTTGAAATAGACCACAAGCTGATCTGGCGGGGTCGGTGAATCATCGAGGGTCTGGATCAGCTCTGCGATATCGCTCAGCCTGACCGGCTTGCCTCCCAGATCTGAGATCTCATGGATTTGTTGAGGATCAAAGCCTTGCTCGTTGGCCCAGGCCCGCATCTGCCGAAAAGAGTTTTCAATCGACTTCAGTTCCTCGAGATTTCCGCCTGTACGGCTGACGCCGATCAGCACCAGTGTGCGTCTCATTTTTCAGGACCTCCTTACTTCAAACAGAAGCGGCACCCACTCTAGCAGAGATATACCCCAGCGTGGCTTGAAGGAGATGTCAGGAGGACGCAGGTAGCCAAAAACCTGCTGAACACCTGGCCGACTCATGAATCTTTCTTAGCCCAGTTTGAGAGGCATTCTGTAGTTGGAGCTCAGCAGAACCCGACTCGATTTCCAAGGCGACTCTAAAAGTACGGAAACTCGTCACCAATTCGTCACCAAAATCAGGCTGTTTTACGGTGTTTTCGCGGAGGCGTGAAAGCGGAAAAGCAAGGCAAGCAAAAGGTTTTAGGTTTATGACTTCAAAATTCACACGTTGGTATTCGTCGATCTGCTGATTTGTCCGAATGAGCAGTTGCCGTGAATGTTGGCGAACAGTACGTTGCCCAGAAGCCGCCCCGCTGGTCCTCGGCGGGAAGACGATGTGGGCGCGGCTGACACACCGTTTCTTTATGTCAGAGTGGGGTATGCTCTAACTTGACGTCAGCCGTAGAGCGAGATTCCGTCAGAATAGGATAGGTTTTGATTTTGTTGACATATGTCCTGCGACGGTCTAGACTCCATCTTGACACTTCGTTTGGAGGCCAAGATGACCGCAGCAGCCGCAGCACGAAAGCACAGTAAGCGAATCGCATACATTCGCGTTTCCTCGGTTGACCAGCATACAGATCGACAGATTGAGGGCATCAAGACCGCATCGCCAGACAAGGTCTTCACCGACAAGTGCAGCGGCAAGGACACCAAGCGCCCGCAGCTTGAGGCGATGCTTTCTTACATCCGCGAGGGCGACACGCTGGTGGTTCATTCGCTCGACAGGCTGGGGCGCAGCCTGGATGATCTGCGCAAGGTTGTCACTGAGCTAAACAGCCGTGGTGTTGTGGTTCAGTTCCTCAAAGAAAATTTGACTTTCGCCGGTGACGACAGCGATACCTCGCTCAGCAAGCTGATGTTCAATATGCTGGGCAGCTTTGCTGAGTTCGAGCGATCGTTGATAAGGGAACGTCAGCGCGAGGGAATCGCCGCGGCTAAGAAGAAAGGCGTATACCGGGGACGCAAGCCTTCCCTGACTGCCGAACAGGCCGGCGGTCTACGCAAGCGGGTAGCATCTGGGGAAAAGAAGGCCGTCTTAGCGCGGGAGTTTGGCATCAGTCGGGAGACACTCTATCAGTACATCCGTGCGTAACTACTCCTCCAGATTGCCAAGGCAGCGGCCCTCTGTCGCGTGATCGAATTGCGCCGCTACAAACCGCCCCCTTCTTCGACTCCCAACTGCAGGGCCTCTGCAATTGAGGGCTTCTGTAGATCGGCCACAAACAGTTTGACTTTGATCAACCCGTTTGCGTTCCGAGAGGCGTCCACCCCGGCACTTTGCAACTTAGGAAGAATCGTATCCACATTCACCTCACCAACTCGTATCTCCAGCATGCAGTGCTTCGCTCGTTTGTTGGGATAGAACCATGCAAAGTTCTTTTTCTTCCCGCCGATCGCAATATAGCCATCACTGTAGGTCACTCTCGGCGCTCCGCCATTAGCAGATAGGAGCTTCGAGGATTCGTCGAATACTTTGAGGGAGTCGGCATTAGCGTAGGCTTCCCACGTTTGCCGGGTAGAGGCCCCGCTCTGGATTGGATCACGGCCTTCTGGCACTTCGTAAATGTCCAAAATCTTGCTGAGGTTAATGGTGACCTTCCCATCGACCACCAGCGTGTCCAACTTGATGGCGATGATCGGGATAGAACGGTTGAGAAGCCAAATCACGTTAAAAAAGCGGTTCGTGATCTCTTCTGCAACAATGACAGCGCGATGCTCGCGGTTGGGCCAGCGGCGGCTCTCTACATCCCAGTACTCGAGCGTTCGAATTATGTGGCTTTCATCAGTTGCGCCAAGCATCACCTCCACCTCGTACATTCGTTCTGCATCGGGATCAAAAAATAGAAAATCGAGTCTGCCGCCCGAGTTCTGCCGGACTTCTCGACCTGCCGGTATGAGATCCCCGAGCCCAAGGATTCCCGGGTTCGCAAGGATTGTTCTTTGAAGCCACGACTCGTCGTAGCCTGCCACTCGAAGAGAAATTCTCCGCGATTCAACATATGGGTAAGGCATAGTGACGATTCCTCCATGATGCAGTAGCGAATTGCGGCGGGACTTGCCCCATCAGGATTGCTTACGATATCGCCTGATTGCCAGAGTTAGTTCCGGATGGCCCGTCACTCTGTCTCGTTCCCGCGACCTACATTCGAGGCTCGTGGACTATCTAATGCGGCTAGACGTTAGTCCCGGAAGACTTTCATCTCGGACGAATCATGAAGTTTCGCGGACGGTAGATGCGGCCCCACTCAGGTCTTTCCTCGACCACGCAGGATCTTCATGTAGGTCTTGGTCGAATCTCGGTTTTCCCAGGCTCCCTTCATGAAATCGCGGAGATTTGGCATGTCCTTCTCGACTGTGGTCGCCCAAAGGTTCGGGCTGTATTCAAAGACGCGGAGCATGTTGTCAACGTCAAAAAGTGGGCCGGTTCCCTCAGCCTTCATCAGAACGACCGGCTTATCGTGCGCCATCCTTACACCCAATTCGAACATGACGTTGGGATTGTGTTCGGTGAGATCGGCGACGACGAGATCGGCCTCGATCAGATCGCTGATTATCGTCGACTGAATCACATCACTGCCCTGCCGGTTCGCGGTCTTAACCTTGAAGTCCTTCGCAGCTGGCGTAATGATGCTGCGCAGGACTTCCGCGAAGAAGCCCTTAGGGTGCTTGGGATCCCGTTCTACGAATGGCAGAATCACAAATGCAGTCAAGCTGGAGTCGGATGAGCCCTCCGAAAGCGTTACGGTATCGGGAGCGCTAGCAACAGTTTCTCCGTCACCCCCGTTCTCAGCCGTGACCGTTGGTACGCCCGACTCAATTCCGAGGTACTGGCAGTTTTCGCGGAAGATTCGCGCAAATTCCGCGTGCGTTTCCGGCTCAAGTTCGAACTCCTTTGTCAGCGTGTTGCCTAAATACTTCATGTCCGGCAGGTTGCTGCCTTTGTAGTATTCGAGAACCCGCTTGAAGATATCGATTTTCAGGAAGGCTTGTTTCTTGGCGGTGAGTTCGGCTTCGGGGTTGGGAGCGTAGACGATGTCACGGCCAAGTTCTTCTAGGCTGATCTTAGGGGTGTCACGAGTTCCGCTCGTCAGTCCGTAATCCCGAGAGGCGGCGGTTAAGTAAAACCAGGCGTTCCCAGCCGACGCACCGACGGCCTTGCGTACTTCTTCCGTGTCCCACGGATTTCCGCCATTGTGTTCCTTAATGGCAAGAGGAACCTGCAAGGCCTTTTCCAGAGTGGCGCGCGGAAAGGGCCATTTAACTTTTTTGAGCGGCTTACTGCCAGCGGCAGCTTTCTTCTTGCTCGCCATGCCCGCCCTCCTTAAGGTGCAGGACATTCACAAATGCTTTGAAACAAAAACGCTCAACGTTAGCAGAATAGCACCAGTTCTGGGGAGCGCGCGATCTGGCAGTAGAACCGCATACCAACACGACATTTTGAAAAAAACTGTAGTTTTATGCGGTTCATATGCGGTTGCCTTGGGCTAAATGGCTGTCCTTGCCGTCAGTTAGCCCAATTCCTAGAACCGCATATCAACCGCATACCAACACGACATTTATGCGGTTGTTATGCGGTTCATATGCGGTTCATATGCGGTTTTATGCGGTTGCCCGATGATTCCCCGTAGCTGGAGCAACTGGCTGGTGGGCACGCTGTTCGTGTACCTGTTCGCCCTGCTGGCGATGCTGAGCTACGGTCTCAGCCACTGCCTGGCACTGCCGCTAGACGTAATGCTCAAAGAAGGCTGCCACCACCGCGGCAAACAGAAAATCCTTCATTTGCTGCTCTCAAAACCGGGTTCACTTGGGTCAGTAAATCAGGGGGTGGCACCCATGCCGCTTAAGCGGCAAAAAGCGGCAAATGGCAAGTGTCGAGCGGCAAGGAAAGCGGGCCGTCAATGTGCCGCTCCTACAGTTCGCGGTGGCATGTACTGCGCTCTCCACAATTTCCCGCCGCCCCAGAATGACTGAGACGTGAAGAATCTCCTGGCCGAGGCGATGGCTGAGACTCGTCGATCACGGAAGCCAACATCCTCTTCGAAACGCCAGCGGTAGCCGGCACGCACCGACCGGGCAGGGTACGGAACCGGCCTTGTCCACGGCTGGGCTCGCAATCCGGCAGAGGATGAAGCTTCTCGCTGACGGTTTTCTAAACCGTCAGATCTATTTGACCGTGAGCGGCAACCATTCTCCAATTCATGCACTTAGCTCGGTATTCTCAGATATTGGGTGCAGATTAGGTGCAGATTCAGACGGCGCTTTCAGCGCCCGATTCGCGCATGATCTGACAACTGCTTCATCGCCGTCTGGAACGTCTCAACGGATTAGTCCGGGGCAGGTTGACTCTCACTGGCGATCATGAGTCCGGTGCGCCGGGACCCGACCCGGTAAGTCTCGTACAAATTTCTGCCGCATCAGCATCGGTCTGGATGACGATTCCGTCGAGAACTTTCTCCTTTGGCTTTGCTTGTGGTTATCGGGTCACGCTGCTGACCTGACCAGCGTTGGTGACTTCGAATTGCCAAAAGGTTATCTCATTACCGCGACTCGGTGGGCTGCATCACTGCTATATAGTCGCGGCACACCGGCACGGGCGCGCTTCGCTTTGTGTTCAGACGGTTTTCTTGCGACCTCGTCCCTTCCGGTAATTCTCGTGCTTATACTGCTTCACTCTATTCAGGTCGCCTTCGGTCCACAGCCGAAGGTCTTGTCCAGCATGAGTGATGCGCCGTGGCTCGCGCAGCTTGCCAGTGTAAAGCCAACGCAGCAGTGTCGTCTTGTCAACGCCCACTATTCGCGCCACTTCGACTGTAGAATACTCGGACATTACGCATATAGTATGTGTATATTTTAACTTTCCGTCAAGCGCATTACGCGAATCCCCAAGGATTGGATGAATGCCAAGAAAAGCCGCAAAGAACAAGTCCTCTGTCCCTGTACCGCTCGATCATCGGGTGCCTGCTGAAGTCCAAGGGCTTGTCCGCAACAAAGTGATGGACCTCAGAGGCGTGAGCCTATTTTGTCGAGAACAAGCCGAATGTGCGACCTCGTTCGGAAAAATCGTAGAAATCAAACCGGGCATGTTTGCACTCAAGTCTCCTTTTAAGGAAAGCTTTATTCGCTCTCTCCACGCTTACTTATGGCCAAATGCGCGTTTCAGTCCTGAAGAAACGATCGCCAATGCACTCGTGCGGCATGCCAAATGGTACTTGTCGATACGTGACACCGACGCACTTCGACAAAGATCAGGGAAGCCAATAAGACCGCGCTTGATTCGCAACTCAATGGAATGGATGGAGGGGATAATCCGGCCGACGGGCGAATTCACCACTGACCCAGAAGCAGAAGGGAAACCGGCAATTTTGGCGTGGCAAGACAGTCCCGGAGATCCTCCGGCGATCGCAATCGAGGTTTGTGGCCCCGGCGTTAGCATAACGGACCCAGCATTTCACCGAACTCTCCTTGAAAGCATGATCGAGTGCCTCTGTATTGCACTGAAGCTAAAGCGCGCAACCGCGGGACGGCCGCCTCTGGCGGCGGTTGCCGAATCGGCAGCGTATCACCGGGACCACCTCAGGATTGGGAGGGCACAAGTTGCCAAGATCCTTTGTTCGTGCGGCAGCTCACGACACACGCAAAAATGTTTCGACAGATTGAACAAACTGGCTGACAGCTTTTACCGCAAACAACGAGCAGAATTCGCAAAGCTGGTTCGTGAGCAAACAAGAAAATATCCAGAAATAAATTCTTAGGGATTTTATTTCGGAATTCTTTCCATCTTCCCCCAGCCGCCCGGTGTGCCCTATAAATGCGTTCGAGCGCATCATTTTGCCGCTGTTTACGAATGTTCGCGCCGAAGAAACGCAATGGAACTTCCCAAACTCATCACCGAGAAACAGGCATCCCAGCAGTTTCAAATCTCTCTGCACACGCTCCGACACTGGCGGAGCTGTGGGGACGGACCAGATTTTCACAAATTGGGCACAGGCCGACGAGCGCTAGTGCGGTACGATGTTGCCGTACTCGCAGAATGGCTGCGGGCACATTTGCGTGTCCAAAAGGCGAGAGCGACTGCGGAGGATAAGCATGCCGCTCTATAAACGTGGGTGCACGTTTTGGTACAGATTCCGCTGGAATGGCCAACAATATCGGGGTTCCTGCAAGAGCTCCAAATTGTCTGAGGCTAAGAAAGTGGAGTCGCTGGTACTGGCCCAATTGCTCGAATACAACAGCCCGCCCGGCTCGCAGAAGATCCCGAACCTGGCGGAATTTTCAAAACGCTTCTTTGAATGGCTGGATTCCCTGCCGACGGATCGCCCGCCGAAACAGGGAACCCGCAGGTATTACCACGTTGGCTGGAAACTGCTGGAGAGAACCACGATAGCTGGACGGCGGCTTGATCATATCGAGCGTCACCACGTCGCGGCGCTGGAAGTGGGAAGTTCTCCGGCCAACACCAACAACGCTCTGCGGACGCTTCGTAGAATGCTGAAGCAGGCTCAGGAGTGGAGATTGATCCATACGGTTCCCAAGATCCAGCTTGTCGAAGAACAGGGCAGGGAAATGATGTTGGAGCCCTGGATGGAGGCGAAGCTTTTGGCTGTCACGCAGATTGCGCGCACGCCAGATAAAAAGCATTCGCCAAAATCAGCAAATTACGGCTGGCAGCCCTTGCGGGACATTCTGCTGATCATGCTCGACACGGGTATGAGGCCGGCAGAGGTCTTCTGCATGGAATGGGAGCACATACATTGGGACCGGGGATCGATCTTTGTGCCTCGGAGCAAGTCGCGTAAATCGAAGCGGTATGTGCCGCTGAGTGACCGCGTCCGGGCAGCGTTACAGGTGCGGTCCAAGGACTCGCGATTCGTTTTTCCCTCGGATCGCAGTCGCTCCGGGCACATTGAAACCGTACAGAAGCAGTTTGTCCGTGCCAAGAAATTGGCCGGTTTACCCGACCCGGTTGTGCTCTATTGCGCTCGGCATCGGTTCAGTACCGACGCGATGGAAGGGACGGGCAATTTGATGGCGGTGATGAATGTCATGGGCCACAGCAGGGCGGACGTGACGCGCATTTACCAGCACCCCGATCTGGCGCAGATCGGAATGGCCATCAACAAACGAAACCAGGCTGTGCAATGAGCACAAAAGCGAGCACAGCGTAACAATTGTGGTCGTCGGAAGAGGAGCGGTAAGCAATTGATTGCAGGAACGTTAAGAGTTGGTAGCGCTACCGGGAATCGAACCCGGGTTTGAAGATTGAGAATCTTC
>Ga0182030_10027677_pt1 | contig 10182 bp, 9 predicted proteins | sample 812S3MmetaG_FD_121299 | JGI IMG/M metagenome (GOLD analysis project Ga0182030, IMG submission 121299) | Permafrost microbial communities from Stordalen Mire, Sweden - 812S3M metaG (Illumina Assembly) | ecosystem: Environmental > Terrestrial > Soil > Wetlands > Permafrost | place: Sweden... | reverse complement strand
GGTATGCAACTGCCCTACCGGCCCGGCCTCGACGGGCTGCGCGCGCTCGCCGTCGCGGGCGTCGTGCTCTACCACGCGGGCGTCTCGTGGATGCCGGGCGGATTCCTCGGCGTCGACGTGTTCTTCGTGCTCTCCGGCTACCTGATCACTTCGCTGCTGCTCGCCGAGCGCCGCCGCGAGGGGAGTGTCGGCTTCAAAGCGTTCTGGCTACGGCGCGCGCGGCGGCTGCTGCCGGCGGTGCTGCTCGTCGTCTTCGTCTGCCTGCTCGCCGCCTCGACGATCGCGCGCGACGATCTCGCGCGCACGCGCGGCGACGCGCTCGCCTCGTTGGTCTATCTGACCAACTGGCATCTGATCGCCGCCAGCCACTCCTACTTCAACGCGTTCGGGCGCCCCTCGCTGCTCCAGCACCTGTGGTCACTCGCGGTCGAGGAGCAGTTCTACCTGTTCTGGCCGCTGATTCTGCTCGGCAGCCTGAAGCTCGTCGGCCGTCGCGGCACTGTGCTGATTACAATTGCCCTCGCGTTGGCGTCGACCGCGCTGATGTGGGGCCTGTACAACCCAAACCAAGACCCATCGCGCGTCTACTACGGCACCGACACGCGCGCCTCGACCTTGCTCGTCGGCGCGTTGCTCGCCTTCGCCTGGCCGCTCGGCGGCTTCCGCGACGAGGTCTCCCGCCGTGCGGCGCGCGTGCTCGACGGCGTCGGCTGCGTCGCGCTGGCGGGAGTGCTCGCCTTCTTCGTGCGCGTCCAGGACTACGCCCCGTGGCTGTATCGCGGTGGGTTCTTGCTCCTCGCGCTCTGCACGGCCGTGCTGATCGCGGTCGTCGTGCACCCCGCCTCCTTGCTGGGACGCGCGTTGGGGACGCGCACGCTGCGCTGGATCGGCGTGCGCAGCTATGGCATCTACCTGTGGCACTGGCCGGTGATGATGCTCACCCGGCCCGGTATCGACGTGCCCTGGCGGGGGACGCTCGTGATCCTGGCGCAGATCGCGCTCACGATCGCGCTCGCCGCGCTCTCCTATCGCTACGTCGAGATGCCCGTGCGCTCGGGCGCCGCGCAGCGGCAGTTGCGCGCGTGGCTCGACGCGCACACGCCGCAAGAGCGGTTGCGCTGGACGGCCGGCTCGCTGGCCTGCTCCCTGGTGGTGCTCGGGCTGATGCTGGGTCTGCCCGCCCCCGACGCGGCGGTGGGCTCGGGGCAGACCGCGACCCCGGCGGCGCTCTTGCGCGTCTCGAGCCTCGCGGACTCCCTGCCTGGCGGCAACGTCAATGGCGCCGGCGATGGCGATGCGGACGTGGGCGTCCATGCAGGCTCGCTGCCGTCCGGTCCGATCCTCGCGCTCGGCGACTCGGTGATGCTCGGCTGCGCGCCCGTGCTCGAGCAGCGCCTCGGCTCGCGCCTGCGCGTCGACGCGGTCGTCGGCCGCCAGGCGGCCGACACGATCGAACGGCTCGCCGAATACCGCGCCGAGGACGCCCTGCCGCCGACCGTGATCGTTCAGATCGGCGACAACGGGCCGGTCTGGAACTCGAACATGCAGCGCCTGCGCACCGTCCTCGACGGCGTGCCTCACGTCGTGATCGTGAGCGTACGCGTCGCCCGCAGCTGGCAGAACGAGGTCAACTCCGAGCTCGCCTCCTTCCTCTCTACATGGCCCCAGGCCGTGCTCGCGAACTGGTACTCCCACTCGAGCGAAAGCGTGCTCGTCGACGGTGTGCACCCCTCGGTCCCGGGTCGCTCGATCTATGCGAGCGTCGTCGTCGGCGCGCTGCGCGAAGCGGCGGCGCGGCCGGGGTAGCGCGTCGGGGGTCAGGGCACGTGGATGGTGAAGCGTCCGACGGTGCGCTGGACGGTGCCTCCGGCTTCTTCGAGGTTGCCGGGGCCGGCCTGGTCTTGGTAGATGATTTCGCCGGTGGTGGTGCCGGGGCGCAACGGGGGGCCGTAATCGCCGATGCGCGCCGTGACGGTCCCTCCGACCCGGGGGAATGCCGGTATCAGCGGCCCACCGCCGTAGACGTTGGGTGGCATGCCCGGCTGATGCCATCTGACGGTGTAGGTGCTGTGCGCGTTGGCGATCGCAATGCGGGAGCTGAAGCTGATCCTGAGCGCGTGTCTGCCTTGGCGGGCGCGGATCAGCCTTATGTGCAGCGGAGCGGCGATCTGCGCTCCTGTCGGCGCCGGTGTTCTCGGTGAGACCCAGCCGACGGGCACCTGCAATGGGGGTGCGCACGCATCCTTGCCGCCGATCCAGCTGTGCGAGGTGAGGTGGCAGGTGGCGCCGTCGCGGTAGTGCAGTTCGGTGATCGGGCCGTCGACCGGCACGACGTCCTGCGTGCCGCCGGCGTTGAAGTTGAACAACTGAGTGGGGGAGGCCTTCGTGACGAGCAGATAGGCACCCTCCGGACCGATAGTCGGTTGGGTGTGGGAGTGGCCGTCGAGTGTGTAGGTGACGCTCTGCGCGTCGGGACCGAGCAGGCCGTAGTAGAGGTTGCGCTCGTCGGCCTGCGGGCAGACGGGGTAGGGCTTGCGCTTGCCGTCTTCGGCGAAGCGTTCGTAGGGGCCGGCGGTGCTGGGGACACAGCCTTTGTCCGGATAGTTGCCCTTCCACGCGCTGGCGGGGATGTCGCCGACGGTTGCGTTGAGGAACAGGCGGTCGCTGCCGTCGAGCAGGCTGCAGGAGCGCTCAGCGCCGAACGTGTTGGGGGAGAATTCGTGGAAGAGCCGATCGTTGCGAAAGGCGCTGTCCTGGCCGAGCGCGCCAAGCTTCCCGTCGAGCAGCCGCCCGACTTGGACGCAGCCTTCGCCGCGCTTGGTGCTGAGCACGCGCATCCCCCATGGCAGTCCGCCGGCGGCGTCAGGGGTGGAGATTCCCAGCAGGCGGACGGTGCCCTTGACGATCCCACCGCCTTTCAGCGCGTAGTAGGAGGAGGTGCGCGGTTCCGCGGGCGCGCCGATCCGGATCACGCCCCCGGCGGCGAGCGCCCCTGCGCTGATGACGAGCATTGCAAGCAGCACGAGCGCTGGGGTGCGCCGGTGGCCCCGCCGTGGCCACAGTGGGCGTGTCCTGCGCCGCGCGCGAACCGCGCCGCGCAGCTGGCTCTCGAGCTCGTCGAAGACGTCGTTCATGCTTCCTCCTCCAGGCTGGCGCGTAGCTGCTTCAGGCCGCGGTGCACGCGTTGACGGACGACTTGCTCCGAGCACTTCAGGCGAGCCGCGATCTCGCCGTAGCCCTGCTCCTCGACCAGCCGTGCGAGCAGCGCGGCGCGCGTGTCCTGCGGGAGCTCGGAGAGAGCTCGCTGAAGGCCGCTCTCACCGCCGCCGGCACGCTGCTCCACGCGCTCGAGTGCGGCGTCGTCGAGCGCGATCGGCTCCATCCCCAACCGTCGCCGAGCCCCGTCCGCGACGCGGTCGCGGCGCAGGCTCTCGCGCAGCTTGTTGCGAGCGATCCCGAACAGCCACGCGACCGGGGGAGCGTCCTCGTTGTAGGAGCCCGCGCTCACGACGACCGCGGCGAAAGTCTCCGCCGTCAGATCGAACGCGAGCTCGCGATCGCCGACACGGCGCTGAAAGAACGCCACGACCGCATCGAGATGCCCGCGATAGAACGCCGAGAACGCATCCTCATCCCCCGCCGCGACTCGCCGCAGCAAACCCACCTCATCATCCCGCGGAGAACCCATACACCCCTATCGTTGCGCGAGCGTGTCGATCTGTGACAGGCCGGGCGGGATGGAGGTTGGCAGCGACGAAGGTAAGCCGGCCTGGCCTGCGTCCACCGAGATGGGCTCCTCAACCAGCGCCCGTCGGCCTCTTTGGCCATACGCGACGAGGAAGCTCGCGGATGGCGGTTTCGAGTTGTGCGAGGCCTGGTTCCTCGAGCGGTAGCGCTCTGGCAGGTGCGGCTGATAACGCCGCCAGCCCGGATGATCGGCGTAGCTGGAGCCCGCCACCGGAGGGCGAGTCGTCGTGTCGAGGGGAGTAACCATGTCCCTCATATACTGAGTAATTGCTCATATGACGTCAACTCGCGTTCGCTCCGGGCAGCTCACACCCCGCAAGCTGCCCAAGCAGCGCCGCTCGCAAGCAACCGTGCGAGCGATCCTCGAAGCCGCTGCTCAGGTTTTCGAACGTCACGGCTACGCTGCCGGGACAACGAACCGCATCGCCGCGCGCGCGGGTGTGTCGATCGGCTCGCTGTATCAGTACTTCCCCAACAAGGACGCGATCCTGCTCGCACTGGTTCACGAGCACCTCGCCGAGGGCACGGCCGCGCTCGAGCCGCACCTCCAACGACTGAGCGACGGAGCGCGCTTTGACGACGTGCTCCCCCATGTCGTCGCCGCGATGGTCGCGCTGCACGCGCAAGCACCGGGCCTGCACCGTGTGCTGTTCGAGGAAACCCCACTACCCCCGGCGCTTCGTGCGGAGCTCGACCGGCTCGAAGACCACCTCGTCGCGATCACGGCCGCCGCGCTCGCGGCAGACGCCTCCGCGGAGGACCCCGTCGCCGCCGCCGTCGATCTTCGCCTCACGGCTCGTGTCGCGATCAACGCGATCGAGGGGCTCACGCACCGGCTCGTGCTGCGCCCGCCGCCAGACGTCACCCCGGACACGATCGCCGCCGAGGTCACAAAGGTCGTGCGTGCCTACATCGAGACCGGAGGTAGGAGCTTACGGCCTGGGCCAATTTCGCCACAGGGTGGACGCCCGGGTCCCGTACCAGCCCCTGCACGCGGCTGGCTCGACCATCTACGATCTGCCCCATGCGGACCGTATACGAGGCGGCTGGCGGAGAGCAGGGCATGCTTCGTCTGGCTCATGCATGGCATGCCCGGGTGATGGCGGACGAGGTGGTCAGCCACGCCTTCAATCATGGCTTTGATCCCGATCACACCGAGCGGCTGGCGTCGTATTGGGCGCAGGCGCTTGGCGGGCCCGAGACGTTTTCGGCCGCTTATGGCGATGAGAGCGCCGTGGTGCGGATGCACAGCGGCCACGGCCCCCACGAGGAGATGGACCGTCGCGCGATCGCGTGTTTCGATCAGGCGCTGAGCGACGTGGGCTTTGTGCAGGACAGCCAACTTGCGCAGGTGTTGCACGATTACTTCGAGTGGGCGACCACGACGACGATGGCTCGCTACCACGACTCTGCGGACGACGTGCCCGAAGGGCTGAGCATCCCGCGATGGTCATGGGACGGGCTTCAAAAAGGCTGACGGCTGTGACACCGGTGCGGCCTGATAGATGCCGGGCTGGGGGTACCTCCAGCGGTCTCGCGTGAGCTCGAACGGTACGACCGCGACCACCAGGGATATCGCTCAGGGATGGGGACGCGTCGCTCGCGGAGGGGGAGGATGTGCCTGTCACCCGGAGTTACTTACCCGGCCATCGGATCTCTTAACGTGGGGGGCGGGAGTGCGTGTAGGGCGGCGACGAAGGTGAGGGCTCCCGTGCCTGAGAGGATGATGCCGCCCGTTACCGTCTGATCGCGGTGGCCACGGGCGCGCAGCTCCCGCAGGGCGGAGGTCACGTCGGACGCGTTTATCAGCAGGCAGAGCGCGGCTGTCGAGCGGGCGTGGCGCCACTTCTGCATGCGGCCGAGTGGACTCGAACCACCACGGAGAAAATTCTCCACAAGGCCCTCAACCTTGCGCGTCTACCAATTCCGCCACGGCCGCAGAGTGGGCGAGTATAGCCTCGGGGCGCCCCCTGCGGATGGCCTGGCGACCACCGCCCCTTGCATCCGTCCACGCAGGACGCTAGTCTGCGAACACACGTTCGTTTCAGGCCACAGTGACCCCGAACAGGGAGCCAGCAGACATGGATCTCACAAAACGCCAGCAGGAGATATTTGACTTCATCCACAAGTACTCGGCCAAGTACGGCTATCCGCCCACGGTGCGGGACATCGGCAAGGCCGTCGGTCTAGCGTCCTCCTCGACCGTGCACGCTCACCTGGCGAACCTCGAGAAGATCGGTCTGCTCCGCCGCGACCCGTCCAAGCCGCGCGCGATCGAGCTACTCGACCGCGCGATGGGCACCGCGGTCGAGAGCGTGCGCGGGATCGTGCGCGCCGATAGCCTGCCGCTGCTGGGCTCGGTAGCCGCGGGCGCGCCGATGCTCGCGGAGGAGAACATCGAAGACTACGTCTCTGTGCCCGCGGTGGCCGGCGGCGGGGACGGCGAGTACCTACTGCAGATCCGCGGCGAATCGATGAAGGATGCCGGCATCCTCGACGGCGACTACGTGGTCGTGCACTCCCAGGACACGGCGCAGGACGGCGAGATCGTCGTGGCGTTGCTGGGCGAGGAGGCGACTGTGAAGCGCTTCTTCAAAGAAGCCGACCACATTCGCCTGCAGCCGGAGAACGAGACGATGGAGCCGATTCGCAGCAAAGAGGTCAAGGTGCTCGGCCGCGTGGTGGGCTTGCTTAGGAGCGTCTGAAGGGCTAAATTGGACTGTGCAGGTCAGGCAGCCGCGGGGGTCGCGAGGCCCTCGAGGAAAGTCGGGACATCACAGGGCAGGGTGGTCGAGGAATCGACCCGGGGAAACCCGCGGGAAAGTGCAACAGAAAGCAAACCGCCGATGGGGCCGTCCCACGTGAACGGCCCACAGGCAAGGTTGAAACGGTGCGGTAAGAGCGCACCAGCGCCGTGGTGACGCGGCGGCTCGGTAAACCCCACTCGATGCAAGGCCAGACAGGACCGCTTGCAGGTTGCCCGCCTAGGTCCAGGTAGGCCGCTCAGATGGATGGCTGCTCAACGACAGGATCCCGCTTATCGACTTGCTAAGGGAAAGCCCCGCTCCGGCGGGGCTTTTCTATGCGGCGATTTAATTCGACGGGTACTTCTGCGCCCGAGGATGAGAGGATTCCCGGATGCAGCCCGACACCGAGTCGAGTGGCGGAGCGCACCACGCGCAGACGCAGGCGATTGAGCGAACGCAGAACGCCGAACGGGCCCAGGCGGCGGGACGTATCGCGGTCGTTATCGGCAGCACTCGCCCGACGCGGATCTGCCCGGGGATCGCCGCGTGGGTCAGGGACGTGGCACAAGAGGGGAGCCGGCTGCGCTACGAGCTCGTCGACCTCGCCGAGATCGACCTGCCGTTCCTGGACGAGCCGCTGAAGGCGGCGCTGCACGAATACGAGCACGAGCACACGCGCGCCTGGAGTGAGACCGTGAGCGCCTTCGACGGCTTCGTGTTCGTCTCCCCCCAGTACAACTGGGGCTATCCCGCGCCGCTGAAGAACGCGCTCGACTTCCTCTATCAAGAGTGGCACGACAAGCCCGCGACGACAGTCACCTACGGGACTCGCGGCGGTAGCAAGGCCGCCGACCAACTCCACGGTGTCCTCGAAGGCCTCCACATGCGCCCGCTCGAAGACCGCCTCGAGATCGCCGTCCCTGCTGACGACGTCGACGAGGACTGGCAGCTCAGAGACGTCGGCGCAACCCTTCGACCGTATCTGGAACAGGCAAGGCGGATCGACGAGCAACTGGTCGAGGCGCTGATCGACACACAAGAGAGTTGAACCACCCCGCGCGGGGGAGGGGCGGATCCGGCGCGCTCAGGCGCGCAGCTGCTCGTGCGCGGTCTGCATCAGCGTCGGCGTACGCTTGAGCTCGTCGAGCGCCACGAGCATCGGCTCGAGCTCGCAGTCGATCTTCGCCGGCCACTCCTTTGGCGGATGATCGTCGAGCGTCTTCAGCCCGTTGCCGGTGATCAGCGCGACGACCGTGTCGTCGGGCGCGAAACGCCCGGCCGCCGCGAGCTTCTCGAGCACCGCGATCGTCGTGCCGCCCGCCGGCTCGGTCAAGAGGCCCTCGGTCGCCGCGAGCAGGTCGATGCCGGCGAAGATCTCCGGATCGGAGGCGAAGGCGGCGGTGCCTCCGCGCGAGTGGACGGCGTCGATCACGAGGTAGCCGTCGCCGGGCGCGCCGATCGCGAGCGAGTGCGCGGCGGTCTCGGGCATCACCGGCACGACCTCGGCCTCCTCGGCGAGGATCGCCGAGGCGATCGGGTTGCAGCCGCTCGGCTGCGCGATGTGGATCTGTGTCGCCTCGGTCTCGGATAGGCCGAGCAGTTGCAGCTCGCCGAGGCCCTTGTGCATCCGCGAGGAGAGCGTGCCGCCGGCGGCCGGGCTGACGATGTGGTCGGGCGATTGCCAGTCGAGCTGCTCGACGATCTCGAACGCCGCCGTCTTCGCGCCCTCGGCGTAGAACGGGCGCAGCGTGATGTTCGCGAAGTCCATGCCCGTCTCCGCGGCGACTTCGCGGCAGCGGCGGTTGGCTTCGTCGTAGTTGCCCTCGACCTGGACGACCTTCGCGCCGAGCGCCATGCACGCACGCGCCTTCGTGGCCTCCAGCGCATTCGGATAGAAGATGAACGCGTCGACACCGGCCTTCGCCGCGAGCGAGGCCACCGCCGTGCCGACGTTGCCGGTCGAGACGCAGCCGATCTCTCCCTTACCGCGCTCGAGCAGGTGCGCTACCGACATCGAGACGACGCGGTCCTTGTAGGAGAGGCTCGGGCGGTTGCTCGAGTCGTCCTTCAGGTAGAGGTTGTGCAGGCCGAGCTCGGCGCCGAGCCGGTCGGCGCGGATCAGCGGCGTGTAACCGGAGTGCTGGCCCACCCGCGCCTGCGCGCCCGCGTCGAGGATCGGGAGCAGCTCCTCAAAGTGCCAGATGTTGTGCGGGCGCTCGGAGCTCGGGAAGTCCCGGAAGTGGCCGGCCGCGAGCTCGTAGTCGTAGACGATGTCCAGGCCCTTGCCGCAGTCCGGGCACGCGAACACCGTGTCGGTGAGCGGATAACGATGGTCGCAGCGATGGCAGACGAGCTCCGTCGCGCACGAGCGTGTCCGCTGGCGGGTCCCCTGCTGAGGCGATGCGGTGCTGGAAGGGCTCATGCCGGTACCGCAGACGATACGCCTGGCCACGGCGTCTGTGTGTCACCCTCGTGACCGAACGCGATCCACAGCTCCTCGGAGAGGTGCGGCGCGAACGGGCCGAGCATCTGAATCAGCACGCCCAGCGCCTCGTTCAGCGCCTCACGGTCGGCCGCGCTGAGCTCCTCCTGGCGCGCGAGCACGCGCTTCTCGAAGTCCTTGATGCGGTCGAACAGGAGCATCACGTTGCGCACGGCGCTGTGGGTCTCGAGGTTCTCCATCTCCAAGGTCGTCTTCTCGACGGCCTTCTCGCACCACTGCTCGAGTTTGCGCCGCAGGTGCTCGGTCGTGTCTCTGACCGGCTCTGACTGGCCGTCGCGGTCGCCATCGCCGCCGTCGATCGTCTCAGCCATCGCCGACTCAGCCTCCGCCGGCGCTTGTGCTCGCGCCAGATGGGCCTGCGAGAATGTCCAGACCTGGTTGAGGAACCGGTGCGCGCGCAGCACCGCCGAGTCGCTCCAGTTGAGCGTCTTCTGCGGACGCGCGGCGTAGAGCACCGCCAGCCGCACGGTGTCCGCTCCGTAGCGCTCGACGAGCGCGTCGGGGTCGACGACGTTGCCGAGGTGCTTTGACATCTTGCGTCCGTCGCTGATCACCATCTCGTGAAACAGGCAGCCGGCGAACGGCTCGCCGTCCTGCAGGAACGCGAGCGGGCCGAGGTCGCGCAGCGCCTTCGTGACGATTCGCTGGTCGAAGACGAAATTGCCGCTGTCCGAGCCCGCGACGACGCGCTCGGACGGCAGCCAGTGGCGCAGATCGCCGAGCGCGAGGATCTGCTCGAGCGACTCCTCGCGCGACTCCGGCGGTACGGCGACCGGCACCCACAGCCACAGCGCGTCGAAGTGGCAGTCGAGCGTGTCCGTCTCGCGCTCGGCCGGGCCGCCGCACAGCGGGCATGTCGTCCGCACGAACTGCTCGAGCTCCGCGAGCGGGTTGCCGGTCCCTGTCGGCGTGATCTCTAACGGCAGCAGCACCGGCAGCTGCTCCTTGCCCACCGGCACCGCGCCGTGCGTCTCGCAGTAGACGATCGGGATCGGCGTGCCCCACGAGCGCTGGCGCGAGATCGAGAAGTCGTCGGCCTTGTAGCGCACAGCCGGCTTCGACGCCGAGACCTCGTCGGCGGACGCAGCCGCGTCGCTCGCCCGCGAGGAGTCGAGCAGCGCTGGTAGACGCTCGGCGATCACCTCGTCTGTGCGGTCGCGCTCGGGAATCCCGAACACGGCGGTC
>Ga0182030_10027676_pt1 | contig 10182 bp, 7 predicted proteins | sample 812S3MmetaG_FD_121299 | JGI IMG/M metagenome (GOLD analysis project Ga0182030, IMG submission 121299) | Permafrost microbial communities from Stordalen Mire, Sweden - 812S3M metaG (Illumina Assembly) | ecosystem: Environmental > Terrestrial > Soil > Wetlands > Permafrost | place: Sweden... | reverse complement strand
TCAATCAGCGCGGAGAGGCGGGCAAATCTGCGCTTCGCCTTGGCTGGAAACGCATCCCATAAGTCGTACCACTTATGCTCGATCTCGGCCCAGGCATGGCGAAGGCTGGTGGTAATTTGAATCTCAGCCCGCAATCCCTCGACCTGTTTGTGTGCTCGGCTTCCAAGAGTTTCAGGCTTGAGCGAAACTACGAGGTGAAGCGCCGAATAGGTGAATAATTCAGGGTTTTCTGGGATTCGCTTGTCCTGGCAATTTTCCCAGTCGATCTGAAACTCTCGCTCGATGATCGACTTGATAACATCGACTTCATCTTCGTAATAAGTGACGATACGCAGCGCTGCAATGTCGGTAAGATCGTCCAGCCGTTCGTATCGATTTGCTTTGTGCGGGGCTAGATATTTGGCTTCTACCTTGGCTGCGCTCTTTACCCTCGATTGAACGGCCTGAAAAGCGATCTGCTCGTCGCGAAGGCATTTCTCAATATGGGCGCTCAGTTCTTTGCAAAGATTCTCGAAGACCGGTCTACGCTTTTCGAGGTCGCCGAGGACTTGTTCTATGGATGCGCGCGGTTGTGAGGAATCGGTCATGCCGTTTCGATTACGCTGCCACCGACTCTTCGCGCCGCTCCAATTTCACTCCAATGCGCAGGTCGGGCAAGCCGTCTGTCTTGCCCTTGGCAGTGGCATGATTCGCATCCTTGACGGAGCCCTCAAGAAAGAGAGTCAACTCCTTGCGCCTTGTCTTAAAGGCGCTCAAAGCCTCTTTGATGAATGGCTTGAGGTGAATTGTCGCGACGAACGCCGAATCGCCAGTCATCTCGTAGGTGCCGAGATAGTAGTAACCGGCGTCGCCTCCAGCGATTTTTCCATCCTTGAAGAACAAGACGCCTCCGCTGTAGTCGCCTGCGCTGCTCCCGATTTCAATGGTCCAAAATCCTTCCATTGTGTGCCTCAACTTCATTATGCGGTATTTTGGATCAGGGGCGCAGATTTTCTCGTTCCTGCGAAGCTAGGACGAACTGGCGAGCAAATAATCGACCGCGTCGGGAAGGGCCGAAAAGCTGATGTTGGCAAGCTCGGCGGCCTTCGAAGCGCCGGGTTTCCGATGCTCGCGATGGCCCTCGATGAAGACCGTTTGCAGCCCCAGATTCCGGCCGAATTCGATGTCCGAAAGCGAATCGCCAATGATAACGCTGCTTTCCGGCGTTATTTCCGGGAAATCGGCCTTGGCCTGGGTAAACAGTCCCGGCCCAGGTTTGCGGCAGTCGCATTGGCGCTTGTCGTGTGGGCAAAAGTAGAAGCCGTCCACATGCGCGCCTGATTCGGCAAGGGTTAGCTGCAATTTCTCGTGAATATCCTTCACGTCTTCCGCAGAATAGAGGCCCAGGGCGATGCCCCGCTGATTGGTAACCACGACCACCAACAAGCCCTTTCGATTCAGCGCGGCAATCGCTTCGGCCACGCCGGGGAGCAGGTCAAAGTGCTCCCACCCTGTCACATATTGCCCCTCGGGCATTTTTCGGTTGATGACCCCGTCGCGATCCAGAAACACAGTGCGGAAGACCGTTTTCAATTTGGGCAGTTTAGGGCTGTTGGGCGGATTGCTCACCCGGTTATGATAACAACAACGCTCTTGAGGAGCCTGTTCCCAGAGTCCAGCCACCCACCCCCAACCCCCAAGAAGGAGCGCATGGCAAACTATCCGGAACCAGAAGCAGTCTTTGGCAAGGCGATCGCCGACCATCTGGTAGTCATTGAAACGGTCACTCGTCAGCAGGAATTGCTGGAGGGGATTGCCCGCACGATGGCCGAGGCCCTGCACAACGGCAACCAGATTCTCTGGTGCGGCAACGGCGGCAGCGCGGGCGACTCGCAGCATCTGGCGGCTGAGATCGTGGGCCGATTTCGCCGCGAACGGCGCGGCCTGCCTTCGATTGCGTTGACCACCGACACGTCGATCCTGACTTCGATCGGCAACGACTATGGGTACGAAGCGGTGTTCTCCCGCCAGGTTGAGGCCATGAGTAAGCCCGGCGACGTGTTGATTGGCATTTCCACCTCCGGCAACAGCCACAACGTCATCGCGGCGCTCGAAAGGGCAAAAGAGCTTGGCGTGACCACCGTGGCCTTCACTGGCGACGGTGGCGGCCGCATGGGTGTGTTGGCGGATCATCTCTTTGCCGTCTGTTCCCGAGACACAGCTCGAATCCAGGAGGCGCACATTCTGGCCGGGCACATGCTCTGCGACTGGCTGGAACTGGATTGGATCGCAACGGAAGCAGACCGGCAGGCGGAAGCGGGTGTCGCTTGAGCAAACCTTTGCAGCACCTGCACTCGGTAATCCAGAAGATCGAACAAGATTGGCCTAAGAAGCGCCTGCTGGTAGTCGGCGACGTGATGCTGGACAAGTACATCTGGGGCGAAGTGGGCCGGATTTCTCCGGAAGCTCCCGTTCCAGTTGTGCGCGCCACGCATCAGAGCGAGCAGCCGGGCGGCGCTGCCAACGTGGCCATGAACCTGGCCAAGCTGGGTGCTGGCGTGTCCCTGGTGGGCTTTACCGGCGCCGATGCGGACGAGGCGCTACTCGCAACCACCGTCACGGCCAGCGGAATCGATCCAGTCTTTGTGGCATGCGCTGGCTTTCCGACTATCACCAAGACGCGCATCGTCGGCGGCCGCCAGCAGATGCTGCGTTTGGACAGCGAAAATCTCTCCCAGCACCCAGTTGGCAATCATGACCGGCTGCTGGCAAAAGTGCTGGAAGAGCTGCCGCGCTGCCACGCCGTGGTGCTTTCCGATTACGCCAAAGGTGTGCTCGCACCGGAATTGTGTCAGGCGGTAATCGCGGCGGCGCGCAAGCTGGAGATTCCAGTACTGGTCGACCCCAAGACAGCCGATTTCAGCCGCTACAAGGGCGCGACCACGATCTGCCCCAATCTGCAGGAGCTCTCGACGGCTTCCGGCGAAGATATTCGAAATCTCGACGCCATGCTTACCGCCGGCGAGCGGATGGTTACGGATTTCGACCTCGAGTATCTGACAGCGACCCTGAGCGAAAAAGGAATTGCCGTCATCCGCCCAGGCAATCGCTTCCTCGCGCCTGCCGTAGCACGGCAGGTCTTCGATGTTTCCGGCGCCGGAGATACGGTGATTTCGGTCCTGGCGCTTTGCCTGGCTTCTGGCCTCGCAATTGAGCCCGCGGTACAGTTGGCGAATATCGCTGCCGGCATTGTCGTCGGCAAAGTCGGCACGGTGCCAGTGGAAAAACACGAACTGCTGGCGGCACTCGCGCCCGATATTGCTCTACACGCCGAAGACAAGGTGCTGTCGCGCGATGAACTGGTTCGCCGGGTCTCCACCTGGCGGGCGAATGGCGAGCGGGTGGTCTTTACCAACGGCTGCTTCGACCTGCTGCATGTGGGGCATATCACGGTGCTCGAACAGTCAAGGCGGCTGGGTGACCGGCTGATTGTTGCCATCAACAGCGATGCCTCTGTCTCTGCACTGAAGGGGCCGAGTCGGCCGGTAGTGAACGAGGATGCGCGGGCGCGGGTGTTGGCGGCCCTGGCAGCGGTGGACGCTGTGGTGGTCTTTGGCGAACCGACTCCCCTCGAACTGATTGTCGCTTCTCGTCCGGATGTCATCGTCAAAGGCGGCGATTACAACGAAGACACCGTCGTTGGCGCCAAAGAAGTCAAATCCTGGGGCGGGCGTGTGGCGATTGTTCCCATTGTGGAGGGGCACTCGACCACGCGGCTCATTGAGCGATCGCTCGCTGGAAGGTCAAACTAAGGGCCATACCGGCTGCAAAACGGTGTGGCCCTGAATTTGCGGCAGCGACTGGCGCTTAGCAGGCTGTGGTGAAAGTCCGAATTGCTGAAAAAGTTCCCTCGGGGGCTAAACAGGCTGCGGAAAAGCTCCAAAGTCTGTCTGGAATCGACCAAGAGCGTACCTCAGGGCCTGAAGGCCGCATTGATTTCATTGCGTTTACGCCGGGGATAAATCCCCGGCCTACCCTGAAGCGGGGAGTTTCCGCAGCCAGTAAAGTCCTATTGATTTGATTGGCTTTATCGGCACGATTCGTCTGGGTTGAAACCCAGACCTGCCAGTTGTGCCCTTTCAAAACTCGACTTTCACCACGGGCTGTTAGGCAGCCGGCTTGACGGCTGGCGCGGCTGCGGAAGCGCGCTTGTCTGCCGCGGGCGGCTGGGAGCCGGTGGGAGTGCTGCCGGGGGCGGGCGCATATTTGCTCGCGCACTTGGCCTGGAGTTGCGTAGCGTGGAAGACGCCGTCGCGGCCCATGGTGCCGATTGCCAAGGCCTGGGCATCGCCTTTGAAGGTATCTGGCGGAGGTTCGGAACCGTCGTATTTTACGGTCACAATGCGAGGATTTGCGGTCGCTTTGGGATTGTGGCTTTCGAACTCGGTGAGAACGAATTCGACGTGCGTGCCGCTGGCCTGGATGGTTTCAGGTTTGACGAAGCCCTCGACGCGCAGGTTGCTCTGGTAGGCTTTGTCGCCCATGCCGATCATTTCTGGGATGGTGACAAAGTAGCTCTTGTTCGACGCTGCTCCCTGGAAGGCGAGGTAGCCGATGGTGCCCAGGATGAGGACGCTGGCGATAGTGATTCGGAGCTGTTGCGGCGTGAGCTTCATGATTGACCCCAGGTTCCGGGCATCCCGTGTAGCGCGTTCGCGGGAGTGCCTCACACATAACTCTACGAGGCATGGGGGACGGGGTCAAATGACGGCTGTCACAGGAGAAAAGAAGGGTGGCCGTTTCTGGAACCCAGTTGAGTCCAGCAGGTTGAATTTGGGAACGGCCCAGGGGAGGGACTGATTTGAATCTTGTGCCGCTGGCGGCAGGCGGGCGGACCACTCCCCAGGATTGCGATTGGCTGGCAGCGCCCACCCTAAAGAGGTGAAGTACGAGACAACTATAGGGCGCTTACAGGACGTATAGGCACGGCGAAGATGGATGCAGGCTAACGTGTCATCTCAATGCTATGAGGCAGACGACCCCTTCAACGCGAGCAGATTGGTCGAGCGAGATCGAGGGCAATACATGCAGATGGACGCAGCAGTTTCCCCAAGTCTCTCGTTGATCGGCTCCGATGACGCGCCGCGAGGCGGTGGGACTCCTTGCGCACAGATGAGCCTCGAGCCTGTGATCCGCGAAGAGCTCGACCGAATTCTACGGAGCCGGGTCTTTAGCTTGTCGACGAGGATGAGACGATTCCTTCGTTTCGTGGTGGAGGCAACGCTCGAAGGTCTAGCGGATTCCTTGAAGGAATATGTGATTGGGACCGAGGTGTACGACCGAAAACCGCCGTATGAGCCGAGTCAGGATTCCATCGTCCGAACCGAAGCTCACCGCCTGAGAAACAAGTTGAAGAAATATTACGATTCCGAGGGTAAGTCGGATCCACTGCTTATAAGTCTTCCCGCTGGGAGTTATGTCCCGGTATTTGCGCCTCGGGAGCAAATGAACGCAGAGATTCCGCAAACTCACCGGCGACTGGCGGACATTCCCTCGGATCTCCCTGAGGTACTTATCGTTGTGATGCCGTTCGAGGATGTCTCCGGAGATAGGATTTCGAAAGATTGCGCGCGAGCTATCTCTGAGAGCATTGCTCTCGGACTCATGACGATAGAAAGGTGCCGAGTCGTCCATTCAGGATCAGCGTGGAATGCCGGATTGGCTCCGTGGGAGCAATCGAAAACGCATGGCTGCGATGGCTCTTATCTGGCACTTCAAGGGACGGTTGCGAGAAGCGACAGGTCCCTGCGCATAACGCTACGGCTGGGCGATCCGGCGGGCTATCAGCTCTGGTCGATACAGCTCGATCTGGAAGCGGAACGGACGGACTTGTTCAGGCTGATCGACCAAATTGCATCGGCGATCACGAGCAGAATGCGGGTGCAGGATTTCAAACCACGCTGTTCGACATTGGAGGAGAGAACACATACTAACCATATTCTGGCGGAGGTTCTATCCACGGAAAACTTGATGCATCAGAACTCACCGGCCGATTGGCGGTCCATTCAGGCCAGGTTTGAGAACGTGCTTCGCAGCGCTCCGAATCATGCGAGGGCTCATAGCGATGTGGCGAACTGCCTGGTTGAAGAAGCACTGTCCGGTATCTCTGGATCAAGCGCGACAGTTTCGAAGGCTAAGTCCGCAATTCTCCGTGCTTTGGAATGCGACTCCCGGTTCCCTGCTGCCCATGCGTGCCTCGGCCTTGTTCTCGCGCTTGAGAACGACCTTGCGGGAGCTGAAAGACATTTCGAGCATTCCAGTGCACTCGGATCGGATGGGACTGGCCACCGGGAGTATGCTCTGTTGCTTGCTGCTTTGGGCCGATTCGAGGAGGCGCGGCACCACATACAGAGAGCACAAGCAATGGACCCATTCTCTGCCCGTCAAAAAGTGGCGCGATCTCGCGTACTCTACCTGAGCCGTGACTTTGGAGGGCTGGTTCGGGAACACGAACGCTTGCCGATTTATGGTTCGAAGCCGCTTGAGTCGGAAAGCATCGCGGCCCTGGCTTACCTGGAGCTGGGCAGGCTTGAGCAGGCGAAAGCGCTTGCGAAGCGAATCCGATTTGAGGCGCAGTCTTATCCTCCGCTCATGGCTTCTGTCGCGGAGATTTTTGCGCGATGCGGAGATATCCAAGCAACGATGGGAGTTATTGAGCGCCTTCGATTGTTTGCGTGCGATTCTCCGATCGGCAATCTGCGTCAAGCTTCATTGGCGCTGGCGCTTGGCGATGAAGAGCGGGCAATTGGCGCTCTGATTGCTTCCTATGAGATGCGTGAAGCGGAGACGCTATGGCTAAGGGTGGACCCAAGGTTCGACCTCGTACGGGATTTGCCCGGTGCGCGCGGTCTGGATGCATGGCATGAAGCAAGAACTGCGAAATATTCCAATTTCGAGGCCGAGTCCCGATTCGCGCGCTATGCTTGTTTACATGAGGGTTTACATGAGGTCGGCGAAGCGCCGCGAGTGGCCTAGGACTGTGACTGCGTGGATTGGCGGTTTTCCAGGTCTCAAATTCGAGACCTGAATTCGAGACCTGAATTCGAGACCTGAATTCGAGACATGGGCCACCCAGATTCATGAGGTTTGATTCCAAAATCATCCGGTCTGGGCGTGTAAAGCGCAGTTGAACGGGAAAGCGGATACGTAAGTGAGAAACGCGTGAGTTACTATCTGATCCACACAACCTACCCGGTCGTGTTTATTGCTGTGCTGGCGCGGCAGCTCTGCCTTCCAATTCCAGCTCTCCTGTTTCTTCTGTCGGGTGGGGCGTTGGCGGCGTCTGGGGAACTGAGCTTTACCGGCATCACCGTTGCCGCCGTGTTGGGATGCGTGCTTGCCGACCTGGCGTGGTTTGAGGCAGGCCGACTGCGTGGCAAGCGGGTGCTCCGATTGCTGTGCGCTCTTGCGCCTGATCCCAGCCACTGTATTCGTCACTCCAAGGCGACCTTTGCGAAGAAAGGCGTTCGCGCGCTTGTGATTGCCAAGTTCATACCGGGGTTGGACGGAATCTGTCCTCCGCTGGCTGGCATAACAGGGGCGTCGCGGGCAGATTTCATCTTCTACGATGCGGTGGGGTCTGCGCTGTGGTCGGGAGCGTATATCACATGCGGGTTTCTATTTGCGAAGGAACTGGACAAGGTGATCCGGTACACCTCAGTTATCGCCAATGTTCTCGTTGTGGGACTTGGTGTTCCGTTGCTGGCTTTGTTTCTATGGAAGGTTATTCAGCTGGTGCGGATGATGAGAGTGCTGCTCCCGTCGCAGATTACGCCTGAGGAGTTGAAGGCGCGGCTGGAGTCAGGCGATCGCATAGGACTCGTCGACCTGCTTCGGTTTGAGGATGACCCAGAGGGAGTGGCGCTTATTCCAGGTGCTGTCAGGCTCGATCCTCTTGAAATTCGGCGCAAGAAGCAAGTCGTTGTGCCTGACGATGTGGAGTTAGTGCTCTATTGTGGATCAAGAAACAGCTTTGTAAGCGCTCGCGTAGCTGCGGTAATGCGCAGGCAAGGAGTTGAACGGATTCGTGTATTGAGCGGCGGGCTAGCTGGATGGAAGGCGCTGCAATTTCCTACGAGCGTTGAGTCTCTCGATCCTGAAGTGGAGATGGCCAGGCTGGGTGTCGAGATGATTCCACCTTGGAACAGCGATGGCAAGTCATAGGTTGTTGCATGGGCTTGGAAACATGATGAAAGACCCGCTTCCGGATTGCCCTGAACGACCGGATTCGTGCTCTGTCACAAGTCCAGGAAGGCTGCATCGGGTACGATGCCGTAGCAAATTGGATAGTCAGTTCCCTGGAACTCCATAGAGCAGATCTTCTTCCCAAGTCAGTCTGCCAGGTGCGCCTTTTGGATGTACCTGGCCAGCGGTATCTCATGGAGGAGCAGTTCCGCGGACTGAACCAAAGGGTTGGCGTGGAACCATCGCTGCGCTGTGTTGTCGTGAAGAAGATTCAGGATCGCCAGCAGCGACATCCCCTGATGATGCGCCATCCACTCGCGCACCAGGCGGGGCATTTCGTTGGCTTGAGTAAAGTCCGCCGCTTCGTAGAAGCCAAATTCACCCACCCATCCAGAGGCGGCCATGCCGCGCAGGTTCTTGAGAGATTGAATGGAGTCGAAGCCAAGGGCAAGGAAGGTGGCGTAGGGCGCTACCACGGGGCCTGCCGAGGCTTCTTTCCATAGCGCGATTTGCGGTATGCCAAATGCGTGGTATTGATAATGGCCGGCGTCATCCGTTTTGGCATGGCCCGACTCCGATATGCCCCACGGTATGCCCCCTGCTATGCCGAGGCTGCGCGCATAGGCGCGTTGCACACGCACAACGGCATTGAGACTGCGCGCGATGAGCGTGTCTGGAAAGCTGCGCATCCAGAGCGACGGCATCAGGTATTCGAACATGGTGCCGCTCCAGGAGAGAAGCACAAACTCATTGAACGCGTAGGCGTGTTCACGGCTCAGACGGTTCCAACTGCTCAGGGGAATCTCTCCGCGGGCGATGGCCAGGAAGGTGGCCATCCGGGCTTCCGAGGCCATCATGTCGTAGCTGGATTCGAGCAGCTTTTCACCATGCACGTCGTAGCCGACGGAGAGGATGTGACGGTCGGGGTTGGCCAGGAAGGAGAACTCGGTCTCCTGGGCCAGACGCTCGGCGTTGCCGGCGATCGAACGAAGTGCGGCGGCGAGGTTGCGGAGATTCTCGTGGGCGGCGGGGAGCGATGCGCAAAGCTTCTCGGCAAGCGGGATCAGGGGTGGTCTGTCGCCAGTCGCGGTCAGCCACGCAGTCAGGCGGGCGGTCAACTGCAGCGCAAAATCTGCCGCGTCGCCGGCGGTGAGGGAGTACGCGGCCTGAGTCATCTCAAGCTCAGCTAGCTCGCGCAGCGGCGCGTTTTCCGGAAGAAGCCACGGCATGTAGCTGGAGAGCAGAGCGGAGATGGCCTTCACGCGGCACTCGATTTCGCCGCGCCACCAGGGGTCTTCTGCGAGATCTTCTCCGGGATTGGCTGACTGTGCGGCGCTCGTCGAAAGGAGATCTCGAAGTGCGGAAAGCGATTCGATCCACGTTGCGATGCTTGCGTCCGCTGAGGGCCACGCGAACTGCGCAGACGCCGAGTTCCGATCATTCTGGCCCGGTAACTGTTGCCAAAAGACGCTGAGGCCGGTAAAGAGCTGCGATCCCACCAGAGGTTGGCTTTCGATATCGAGCGCGCCGGTATGGAGTGTGTATAGCGAAGCAACCAGATTGCCGCTGTCGACTGAGGAGACAAATGGATTTGCGTCCAATGGATCGAGAGTGCGCGTGTCGTACCAGTTGTAGAGATGTCCGCGATACTTCCTCAGGCGCGCAATTGTGTCCAGGCTGCCTTGCGTAAGTGAGACAAATTCAGGAGCAGTCAGGAAGCCCAGCGTGACGGCGGCTTGTCTGGCGTTGAGCAGGAGGCCGATGTTGGTTGGCGAGACGCGAGCAGCCTCGAAGAGGTTGTTTTCCTCGACGTTATCCGGGATCAGGTAATTGTGTTGCGCGCCGCCGAATTGGCAAAAGTATCGCCAGATGCGCGAAGCGTGGTTGAGGAGAAATGCCTGATCGGTGGCGCTGAGGCGTTTTTTTTGCTCGCGCGGGGGCGCGTTGAGCCAGGCGGTC
>Ga0182030_10027675_pt1 | contig 10183 bp, 5 predicted proteins | sample 812S3MmetaG_FD_121299 | JGI IMG/M metagenome (GOLD analysis project Ga0182030, IMG submission 121299) | Permafrost microbial communities from Stordalen Mire, Sweden - 812S3M metaG (Illumina Assembly) | ecosystem: Environmental > Terrestrial > Soil > Wetlands > Permafrost | place: Sweden... | reverse complement strand
GGCTCCCTTTTTCAATTCGACTACTGCTTCACAACCGCTGTCGCTGATCACGCGGCCCAGGAATTCGCGCAGATTTGGATTGTGTCCAACGACCAGCATTGAGTCCTGGCGGGCATATTTCTCGAGCATCTTCTGGAAGTCAGAGAAACTAGACTGGGGACGCAGCGCGTTATCGACGACGAGCTTGCCTTCGTGGCCCATTTCGTTGCCGACGAGAGCTGCGGTTTGGGTGGAGCGTTTCAGCGGGCTGGAAACGATAATTTCGACCTGCACACCGAGTGCGGCAAGGGCCCGTCCGATATAGCCGCACTGCTCGATGCCATCTTTATCGAGGGCGCGTTTTTCGTCTTTCTTCGCAGTGCTCAGTTGTTGTCCGGCACTGGCGTGCCGCAAAAAATAGAGAAACATTTGGGAACACTATTCCTTTCCAAGACTTCGGCTGTTCGAGCCGCGCCCGCTCAAGGCGCGACCGGTGGAGGATCGCTGGCCGCGTCGCGGGATTGGGACGGGGATATCGTCCAGCGAGCGGCTGCCCTCGGCCAGGGCAATCAGAAAGTTTTGAGCATTGAAGGCAGCCGCGCCCCTGGGAGGTTTCTTGCTGCGGCCACGCGGCGATTGCCAGGGGCGCAGATAGCGGCCATCACTTTGCAAGAATCTAGCTTTCGCGTTATCGGCGAGATAGGCGGCTAGAATTTCCTGCGAGACGCGGTCCCGCAGCAGTGGACTCTTCAGAGGGAAGAGAACTTCGACGCGCTCGTGCAGATTGCGCGGCATCCAATCGGCGCTGCCGAGATAGATGTCGGGTTCGCCGCCATTTTCGAAGTAGAAGATGCGGCTGTGCTCAAGAAAACGGCCGACGATGCTACGCACGCGAATGCGGTCGCTTAGGCCACGAATACCGGGGCGAAGCGTGCAAATGCCGCGCACGATCAATTCGATATCCACTCCCGCCTGGGAAGCCTGATAGAGCGCCCGGACAATGTCTTTGTCCACGAGGGAGTTCATCTTGGCGACGATCCGCGCGGGACGGCCGAAGCGGGCATTCTCGGCTTCGCGCTCGATGAGGCGCAGACATTTCTCGGCCAAATCAAGAGGCGCGACCAGCACCGGACCATAGCCTGGGTGCTCAGCATAAGCGGTCAGAAAACTGAACACGTCGTGCACGGCGCTGGTAATTTCCGGATCGGCGGTGAGCAGGCTGAGATCGGTGTAGAGGCGCGCTGTGGTCGCGTTGTAATTGCCAGTGCCGAGGTGCGCGTATTGACGGGTGACGCCATCGGGGTCGTGACGGACCAGCAGGCAGAGCTTGCAATGAGTCTTCAGGCCAACCAGTCCGTGAAAGACCTGCACGCCGGCATCTTCCATGTCGCGGGCCCAGCGGATATTGGAGGCTTCATCGAAGCGCGCCTTCAATTCCACGACGGCCGTGACTTCTTTGTGTGCTGCGGCCGACATCAGAATCGGAACGATGGAGGAGTGTTCACCGCCCGTGCGGTAGAGCGTCTGCTTGATGGAGAGGACGCGTTCGTCATCGGCAGCCGACTGAATGAACGCTAAAACCGCATCGTAGGAATCGTAGGGATGGTGGAGTAAAACGTCGTGACGCCGCAGTTCCTCAAAGAGGTCGTGCGACTTGGCGGTTAGCCGCAATTCGCGCGGCACGTAGCTGTGGAATTTGAGTTCCGGGCGCGCAGCTTCGTCGTAGATATTGAACAGCCTTGAGAGATTGACCGGGCCGTTGACCGGAAAAATCTGCCAGCGATCTAATTCGAAAACCGTTCCGAGGCGTTCGATAATCTCAGGGTCGGCGGAGGATTCGATTTCCATACGAACTGCATCGCCCTTGCGCCGGTTGTGCAGTTCGGCGCGGACGGATTCCAACAAATTGCGCGACTCTTCTTCTTGCAGATAAAGATTGCTGTTACGGGTAACGCGAAAGGCAGCCGAAGAAACGATGTCGTAGCCTTTGTACATGCGGGCGGCATGATGGACAACGAGGTCGGCGAGAAAAATGAAATCCGACGTTCCCTCGGACGGCAACCGGATCAGCCGCGGCAATGCTCGCGGAACAGTGACCACTCCGGTATACGTCAGCGATGAACGACGACGGCGGCGCAGCAAAAGAGCCACGCAGAGAGCTTTGTTGATGACGCGAGGGAAGGGGTGGGCTGGGTCGACGGTGACGGGAGTTAGGAGAGGATCGAGTTCCCGCTCGCAATAGTCGTCGACAAAAGCCATCGCCGCTTCGTCTAACTCATGGATACCGAGGACACGAATTCCCTGCTCCGCAAGCGCTGGGCGCAAGCGATCGTTCCAGCAGGAATACTGTTCTTCGACGAAGTCGTGCGTGGCTTCTTTGATCAGTTCTCGCTCCTCGACCATGGTGAGGCCGTCGGGAGTGGTGGAGTTGTGGCCGTCTTCCAGTTGCTGCAACAGGCCGCCAACGCGGACTTCGAAGAATTCGTCGAGGTTGCTGGCGGAAATTGCCAGAAATTTGACGCGCTCGAGCAGAGGATTGTTGAGATCGCCCGCCTCTTCGAGGACTCGCCAATTGAATTTCAGCCAAGAAGCTTCCCGATTCAGAAGGGTGGCGCGGTTTGCGGAAGTTTTTCGGTCCATATCGCTCTTGGTATCAGTGCGGCGTGATTATCAGAATAATTGGATACTCGACTTGTCTGCAGATTCCCCCACGGATCCGAGGATCTGAAATTTTCGAAAACGCCGCTCCGGGCAAGTTTTCTTACGCTCAAAGTTGCTCTTCGATCACTGCTCCTGAGGCGCATTGGTGCGATGCGTAATGATGAACCGGACTTCGCTTCCGTTGGGACGCTGTAGGTACAAATGATGCTTATCGGCACGGCCCTGAATGCGCACCCCGGGCTTCCAGTCCAGCGGCAACATCTCGTGGCGTTCTGGATCGCGTTCGGCCACGATCAGTGCCCCACTCACACGAACCGCAACTTCGAAGTAGGGATCTTCGTGGTAAATCGGAGTGTTGACTTCCCAGTAGACCACGCGATCCCGCGTTTTGACTTCGGACCGAACAATCGTGAGCGGAAAAGAAGTACTTTCGACCGCAAACGAATTCGCTCCGGAGGCTAGGAGCAAGATCATCGGAATCAGGACCCTGCGCGACATCTGAGCCCAAGTAGTATAGCAAGCTAATCTCAGGACATGGAAAAGGGCGCCGGCTTGGAACCGGCGCCCGTGATGGAGACCTTCGAACCGCACAAGTTGATTCAAAACCAGCCTGCGTGATCTAGAAGGTGTAGATCAGGTCAAACTGAATGCGGTTGAGCCATGGTTCCTGCGCGCCCGAACCCGGGACCAAGACGCCTGTGCCAGGGGTTGACGAAATCTTGAGCCCAGGAGCCAGGGCTGCGTTTTCGAGGTAGGGGTCCAGGGTGCGACCGTGCCACCAGGTAAACGCCGCGGTGGTGTTGGGAGCCACGCGCCACAATCCGTAGAAACGGTGTTGCAGAACGTTGGTTGGCGCCCGTTGATCGCTTTCACCCCAGGAGGCGATGACTGCGTCCTGCTCTTCGCGCTCGTAGGAGTATCCGAACTGGAAGTCATGCTTTTTCTTGATCTGGCCCATGCTGATGTCAAAGAGATAAGCCTTCGACTGACTGCCCAGGTTCGTGTTTGGAGTAGAAGTCGTCTGGATACCCGTCGCGGTGTAGTCGTAGGGATGAGCGGCGGCGTTCAGGTTGTCTTCGAATTCCGCCAGGATGTTGAGGGGGAGACGGGCCAGTCCGGTCTTGAACTGGTTGTTCAGGATGAAGTCGGCGTAGAGAAAGCTCGACAGGAAATGGGCGTTGCCATTGGCGTCGATGTAAGTGGAGTTGGTCATGCCATTGGCGGCGAAGGGACATCCACCGACCAAGGTTGAGGACGCCGGCTGGGGAGAGGTGGAACCGCCCTTGATGGTGGCGCATCCCGGACCTTCTCCCGGAGCCGTGGTGGTGATGCTGCTGACGGTGACGGGATAGGTAGTGCCGGCGATGGTCACTGTGCCGGTACCGCTGCCGCCTGCGTTGGTCGCACCCACGGCGAACGCGCTCGAGTTCAAGAGCTCGTCAGGATAGCGGAAGTTCAGGAGGGTAAACGAAGGCGTAACGGTCCAGAAACTGAGCGGCTGGAAGGTGCCGCCGATCTGGCCGCCGACGGCGAAAGAATCGCGTCCCCCGCCCGCGATGCCCAGCGATTTCGTGCTGGTTCCGGCGACTTCGTTGTAGAGCAACTGCATAAATTGGATGTTGAGATTCTTGACAACGGGAGTGTTGAAATCCTTCGAGAATTTCTCGACGAAACCTTCGGGGTTAATATCCGGATCGAAGGTCAGGGATGTGCGCTGCCAGGTGAAGGCAAACTTGCCGGCCGTGGCCGAGAACCATTTGGCCGCCACCGGATTGTAGGTGATGTATCCGCGATCAAGAGCGATCGTCTTGCGGTCGAAGTTATTCGTCAAAGTCTCGTTGGTAGTAGTCGGGTCGCCTTGGGTTCCGGTGGCTAGGGCTACGCCCGCGGTGAAGTCCTCGTTCAGTTTGCCTTCGAACCCGAAGCGAATACGGACTCGGGCGCGGTTACGGTCATTACAGATGGCGCATCCGTCATAGCGCTGAAAGAAGCTTTCGCCGCGAACCCGGACGTCGCCCGTCCAGCGGAAGCGTCCGAAAGCATCTTCGAGGCCGGCAAAGCGTTTCTGCTGGTCCTGCTCGGAGAGGGCGTTGTTGGTCAGGGTGGTTTGCACGTCGGCAAACTGCAGACCGAGCTTATCGACGGCGTCTCGCGAAACCGACGAAGCGGCCACCGCATTGGCCTTCTGCTGGGCATCGGCAGCGGCCTGTTGGGCTTGCTGCAATTGCTGCTGAGTTTGCTGAAACTGCTGGTTGGTTTGCTGCAGCTGGTCGTTGGTTTGTTGTAGTTGTTGCGACAGGGCCTTGATTTGCTCCTGCTGCGCCGCAACTGCCTCTTTGAGGGCCTGCACGTCGGGATTCACCGGCTTGCTGGCTTTTTTCCTGGGTGCCGCGGTCTGCGCCTGTAAGAGGGACGCTAACAGCAGCATCACGCTAAGTCTGATAACCGCCTTCATTTTCTCTCCTTTTGCCGAATCGGTGGCTCTCGCGAAAGTGTTGTAAAAGTGGTCGAAATCCCGTCTTTCCGTTCTTCCGGGGGAGCCTGTGCACAACAATGCCTATCACAATACTAGACTAACTAGGCTTTGAGTAGCAATTCCTATGCCAGTGTTTACCCCGATTCGAAACGGGAGAAAATGCGAGGAAAATCAGAGTTCCTGAAGGCGCTGTGAGCGTGGGCTGGGGGCGCCGTGCGCAAAACTTTTCCCACCAGAAAGGTACATTTCCGTTCGGGCGGGAGATTTCAGAGAGTGAAACAATCGCGGGGATTGGCGCGATCCAGTGCCCTAAAAAGCGGTTCATGGGCAAAGAAAATGCCTTCCGGATCCAGGCACATCATCTAGGCACATCCGGAAGGCAAATCCCGCACTTCGTCAGAATCAATTACCTTAATGTTTTGGGGAGCCGATTGGAGCACCCCCGAGTTCCTACGCCTTTTAGTGAATCTGCTTGATCGCGACCTTCACCTTTTCGACGACATTTTGCGGCAGGGGCGCGTAGCTCAACTGGCTGGTCATTTTCTGTCCGTCGGTCAACATCCACTCCAGAAAATCAGAGATGATCTTCCCTTTTTTGGGATCCTTGGCCTGCACGGGAATGAGCAACCAAGTGAAACTCGAAATCGGATAGGCCGTCTTGCCGGGTGCGTTCGTAATCGAGACCCTGAAATCGGCCGGCATCGCTTTTACTGATGCGGCCGCCTCGGTGACGCCATCGAGGGAAGCTTTGACGAAATTGCCTGCGGCATTCTTCACCGATCCGTAGGTGATTTTATTCTCTACGGCGTAAATCAGTTCGACATAGCCAATCGAACCTTGCAGTTGTCGAATTTGCCCAGCTACGCCTTCGTTGCCCTTACCACCCAGGCCAACCTTCCACTTAACGGACGTACCCTTGCCGACTTCGGTAGCCCACTCTTTGCTGACCTTGGAGAGATAGTCGGTGAAGATGAAGGTTGTGCCGCTGCCGTCCGAACGGTAGACGACGATGATGGGCTGGTTGTGGAAATTTACCCCCGGGTTGGCTTTGGTGATGGCGGGATCGTTCCAACTCGTGATCTTGCCCAGAAAGATTCCGGCGAGCGCTTCGGGAGTGAATTTGATTTCGGCGTTAACGCCGGGGACGTTGTAGGCGGGCACAACCGCTCCCATGACGGTTGGGATATGGAGAATCTTGACCTTGGCTTGCGCCAATTGCTCATCCGACATCGGACCATCGCTGGCGCCAAAATCCACGGTGCCGTTGAGAACCTGGCGGATGCCGCCGCCGCTGCCGATCGATTGGTAGTTGATCTGAACATCGGGATGCAACTTATTGTATTCGCTGAACCATTTGGAATACATGGGATACGGGAACGTGGCGCCCGCTCCGTTCAACGTGGTCTGTCCCAGCGCGGGTAGCGCGAGCGCGAGAACGGCCAACAGCAGCGCGATGCGTTGGATCACTAGTCGAGTCCTCCTCGAATCGATTTAAGTGTGCAATTTTCTTTTAAGCGGAAAGTGTTACGGGAAGGTTACAACCCGGTAAATTTCTGATGAACCGACTTTGTTTTGCAAGCACTTAGCCGACGACAAGCAGTTTCATTTCCGAGATTTGCTGTGAAACCTTCTGCACAGATCGGAATCTTCTGGCACACTGGTTAGGGGTGAGGAAGAATCTCTGTGAGTGACACTCGATCTGCCCCGGGATGGCCCGGGATTGCACCCCGCTGGACCTCGAGCGCGAAGACGGGGATTGGCACGGCTCTGAATCTCCACAGCCGGGTATGGTTCACGCTCAGTCACGGCATTCTGAATGAGATTTATTTTCCCCGTGTCGATCAGGCTTGCACTCGCGATTTCGGTCTGATCGTGACGGACGGCCGGGCATTCTTCTCGGAAGAGAAACGCCATTGTACGTTCGAGAACGTCCCGATTGAGCCTGGAGTGCCTGTCTACGAATTGAAGAACACCCATGTGGAGGGCCGCTACCGGATAGAGAAGGAGGTGTTGACGGATCCTGTGCGCAACGTTGTGCTTCAGAAGATTCGTTTCGTGCCTCTGCAAGGGAAGCTCGGCGACTACCGCGTTTACGCTCTTCTGGCCTCGCACCTCGCGAATTTCGGATACGGCAATACCGGTTGGACGGGCAACTACAAAGGCACGCCCATGCTGTTTGCGGAGCGCGAAAGTTGCTCGCTGGCGCTGGCCTGCTCCGCGCCTTTGCTGAAACGTTCGGTGGGGTTCGCCGGCGTCTCCGACGGCTGGCAGGACCTTTCGCAGAATTTTCAAATGACCTGGGAGTATGACCGCGCAGAAAATGGAAATATTGCGCTTACTGCGGAAATCGATGTGCAAGCCTGCAACGGGGAGTTTATTCTGGCGCTCGGCTTCGGCGGAATTTGGGCGGAGGCCGGCCAGCAAGCGTTGTCTTCCCTGCTCACTTCTTACGAAATGACGCGTAACGATTACTTCTTCCAATGGCAGCATTGGCAAAAGGGACTGAAGAAACTGGACGCGAAGCCACGAGAGAAAGATCTGTACCGGGCTAGCGTGGCGGTGTTGCGGAGCCACGAGTCGAAAGATTTCCTAGGCGGAATCATCGCGAGTCTTTCGATTCCCTGGGGTTTCAATAAGGGAGACGAAGACCTTGGCGGGTATCACCTCATATGGCCCCGCGACCTCGTCGAGAGCGCAGGTGGTCTGCTGGCAGCCGGCGCGCATGAGGACGCGCTTCGCGTATTGCACTATCTCGAAGTGACGCAGGAGGCCGACGGGCACTGGCCGCAGAATATGTGGCTCGACGGGCGGCCTTACTGGAACGGCTTGCAGATGGATGAGACGGCCTTCCCAATTCTGCTGGTCGATCTAATGCGCCGAGAATCGCCGCGCTGCTTTGTAAGCGGCGAGCGCTGGTGGCCGATGGTGCGCAAAGCGGCTTCTTACATCGTCATTAACGGTCCGGTTACGCAGCAGGATCGTTGGGAAGAAGACGGCGGCTACTCCCCGTTTACGCTTGCCGCGGAAATCTCGGCGCTGCTGATCGCGGCCGATCTTGCGGAATCCATCGGGCATGCAGAGAACGCCGATTTTCTGCGCGAAAATGCGGATACATGGAACGACAACATTGAACGCTGGACGTATGCGGTAAACAGCGATCTTGCCCGACAGGTTGGCGTCGACGGATATTACGTCCGGATTACGCCGCCGGACGAAGATGGCGCCGCCTCGCCGCTGCAAGGTTTTGTGCCGATCAAGAATCGGGCCACGTCGAGCTCGAATGTGCGCGCGATCGAGATCGTAAGTCCGGACGCGCTGAGCCTGGTTCGCTTCGGACTGCGCGGGGCGGACGATCCTCGCATCTTGAATACCGTCAAGGTGATTGACGAGTTGCTGCGCGCCAGGCTGCCGCAGGGGCCGGCATGGTACCGCTATAACTGCGACGGCTATGGCGAACACGAGGATGGTTCGCCGTTCGACGGCAGCGGCATTGGTCGTCCCTGGCCGCTGCTTGCTGGTGAACGGGCGCACTACGAACTGATCGCCGGACGCGCCGATGCTGCGGAGGCCTTGCTGGGGGTGATGGAAAATTCGAGTGGGGCCAGCCGACTGATTCCTGAACAAGTGTGGGATGCGGCGGATATTCCAGAGCGCGAATTGTTCGTGGGAAAAGCATCCGGGTCAGCGTGTCCGCTGGTGTGGGCGCACTCCGAATACATCAAGCTGCGGCGCTCGCTGCTCGATGGGAGGGCCTTCGATCAACCTCCGCAAACGGTCGAGCGGTATTTGGCCAGAAAGAAGTCCTCTGAATATTTCAACTGGCGCTTTAACAACAAGGCCCGTACGATGCCTTGCGGAAAGAAACTGCGCCTGCTCTTGCTCGAGCCTGCCATGGTGCATTGGAGCTTCGACGGTTGGCAGAATTCGCACGACAACGACTCCGAGGAAAGCGGTTGGAATTTGCAGCATCTCGATCTGGCGACTGAATCTCTGACGGTCGGCCAACAGATCACTTTCACTTTTTTCTGGAAAACGAGTGGCCGCTGGGAGGGTCGGGACTACCAGGTAACGGTCGAGTAAACGTGGCATCGTCGAGCATTTGCCGCGACGTGACGACTAGCGCCTACGACTTAAACCCTTTCGCAACGACACCAGCGCGAATTCGAGGAAACATGCGTCTTCTTTGCTCGTTTGCTATGGTCGTAGTCATGAGTGGTGTATCGGTTTCTCAAAGCCTGCCGGCGCCAAAAGCCATAACCGATCCGAAGCAGATCTCTTCCAAGCCGGATGCGCGCGTGGAGAAGAATCTCTCCATCGAAAAGCTGTACATGACGCGGCAGGTTGGCGGGGCAACCTGGTCACCGGATGGCAAGACGGTCGCCTTCGTCAGCAACATGAGCGGACGGAACAATCTTTGGCTCGTGCCCTCCGAAGGTGGATGGCCGCTGCAGCTCACGGTGAGCGACGAGCGCCAGATGAATCCTACGTGGTCGCCCGACGGCAAGTGGATCGCTTACATGTCGGACTACGAGGGCGACGAACTGTGGGACATTTTTCTCGTCTCGCCGAAAACGGGACAGGGCGTGAATCTGACGAACACGCGCGAGATTGCGGAGCAGAGCCCGACTTGGTCGCCGGATGGGCGTTATCTGGCCTACACCGTCAAGCCAAAGACGTCGTCTGTGTTTGAAATTGACGTTTATGACACGGTGTTGCGAGACGTGAAACACCTGACGTCGGGTACCGCGAAAGATCGCTTGAACGGCGGTCCGATCTGGTCCGCTGATGGCAAGTTTGTGGTCTATACGCAAGAGCAGGCCAAGGGCACAGACTCCAACGTGTTTCTGGTCGATACAGGCAGCGCCGAGAGCACGCTCCTCACGCCGCATGAGGGCGAAAAAACATTCTCGGCTAGCGATGTTTCGCCCGACGGGAAACTAGTTCTGATTACTTCCAATGCAGCAAACGGTTACGACAATGTCGGACTGCTCGACGTCGCGACGAAGAAGATCCACTGGATCACTCAGGACAAGTGGGAAGTTTCTGGGCAGAGCTTTTCGCGCGACG
>Ga0182030_10027674_pt1 | contig 10183 bp, 10 predicted proteins | sample 812S3MmetaG_FD_121299 | JGI IMG/M metagenome (GOLD analysis project Ga0182030, IMG submission 121299) | Permafrost microbial communities from Stordalen Mire, Sweden - 812S3M metaG (Illumina Assembly) | ecosystem: Environmental > Terrestrial > Soil > Wetlands > Permafrost | place: Sweden... | reverse complement strand
GGCTGGGCTCCTCGCCACCCCTGCCCTCGGGGCCGCCTCCGCCGGCCGTGGTGGGCGTCCAGAACTCGATCATGGAACCCACCGTCCGCTCCGTGAAGGTGTCGAAGAGGCTGCGCGTGATCCCCGGCGAGAGGTCGATGTCGGCCCCCAGGACGATCCGCCAGGTCCCGTCCTCCGCGTCCATGACGCACGCCTTGGGCCACCGGTGCTGGCGGTTCCAGGTGTTGCAGCGCTCCAGCGCCTCCGTCCGCGTCGGAGGAACCTGACCTTCGGGCGGGTGCGCGTGGACGTGGTAGATCTTGCCCTCCTTCCCGTCGGCCACCAACCAGACGATGATCTGCCCGCCGCCGTCGGGAAGGTTGAGCTCCACCCGGAAGTCCCCGTCCTCGTCACGGAGGAAGTGGGTGGCGTGGTCGCGCAGGTGGGCCGCGATCATCTCGCGGGTGAAGGGCTCCGCCCGTGCCAGGGTGACGTCGTTCAGATGGATCTCATGCACCACTGGGGAGAAGTCCTCATCGAGGTCGTACGCGGTACGCAGCAGGGTGTCGGTGAGCCTGGCCAGCTTGGCGGCCGAGCGGAGCAGCCCGTCCCGGGCGAAGTTGCGCTCCGGGCCGCCGCCGACAAAGCCGAGGCGCCCCAGGGCCTCGACCGCAGCTGCGGGAAGGGGTCGTTCAGGCTCCGACCACTGGCGCGAACCCACCTCGCCAGAGACCCGGTCGTCGTGGACGATGAACTGGACGTACTCGTCCACCCGCCCGAGGACCCCGATGACGATGTAGCCCCTGTCCTTGGCCCGGGCGAGGAAGGGGGTGAGAAGGCTCTGGTACAGTCCTGTCCGGTCGCTCGTCTTCATGGCTATTGCCTGTCCTTTGGGCGTAGGTCACCTGCAGGACAAGTGTCACCCTTGCCCACGACAGGAGCCTGTCGTGGGGCTCGAGCCCCGAGAGCGTATCGGCCGGCGACCTATCCAACTGAGCCTCCGCTCCCTCGCGACCCACCGACAGCTTCGTCGGCCGCGCGGCGCGATTCCAATCCCTGCGACTACCACCCACGGACCGCCGACGCACTGGATGGCTCATTACCCGCTCCATCAGGCCAGCAACCCTTTCTACCTCGATCCGGAGCGGCGCCCAGCATTGGAACGTCCCTGCCAGTCAAAGTTCCCAGCAGTTAGTTTAGGTCAAGCTGGCAACTCCTGCTCAAGGATTCGGCGTCGGCCAGTATCGCTTGCTCTGCAAGTACTGTGTGGCTTCGGGTTGCTCCGCAAATTCCACAAGATTGCCAACCTTCTCCGCAAGCACAGCGCGAACGTCGCCGGGCGTGGCGAAGAAGAACTCACGGCGATCATTCACGTGGTTCATCCGCGCATTAGCAAAGACATGATGGAGCTCCGTCTCAAGTGTCACGGCATCTGCCGAGAAGTACAGGACGTGAACATCGAAGGGGAACGGGACTGACGCACCCCCAAGCTCGTTCACTCGCTCGATCGGGACGAGTCGGCGGGTCATACCTATCTTGACGACATGCGGGCCGAACGCACCCACGTTGCTGATGACGTAGACGTAGCCGGCGCGGATGTTCGCGGCCCGGAAGTCGTTTTGAGCTATAGCCTGCCCGAGTGATTCAAGCTTCGCACTCACCTCCGCCATCCCTGCCTCATCGCCGCTGGCAGTGAGGGCCGCGAGCGCGTTGGCATAGTGCGCCCGCTCCTTCTCCAAGGATTCACGCTCGGCCGCCAGTTCCTGCTCGACCTTGCGCTCCTCTCTCAGTCGCTCTCGCTCCTCGCGAGCCGCCTCACGCTCCTCCTGAACCTTCATCAGGTAGTCCGACGTTAGTTCGAGTTCCTCGATGCGAATGCCGTGGTATGCGGGGTTGATGCGCATCTCCATCATCGCGCCCAACTTCGCAATCGAGTCGACGGATGCCCCCAATCGCTGCTTCGCGGTCACAACGTTCCCTGCGCGCAACGACCGAACGCAGGTGTCAGCTTCGGCGTTGTAGGCACGGAGCATGAGTTTCGAGTAATCGCTCGTCATCTTTCGCCCTTTGGCGAGCGAGCCATTGAAGGTGAACCGCTCCGAAACGAGGACGGCATCACCACGCTTGATCGCACCCTTGATGCGTTCTTGAATCGTCTGTAACCGGTCCCGGTACTCCTGGGAGTTCTCCACCGGATGGTGGTACCGGTAGATGCCCACCTCCTGGAGAATCCGCTCGTCGTTGAGATCGACAATCTCGCTCCCCGCGGAGTCCACCGGACTCGGCGATGCGGCAACCGATGCGTAGTGGGCTACCTGACCTTCGAGGTCCGCGATTCGCGCGTTGAGCTGCGCGATGTCGGCCTCGTGTGCCTGTGTCGGCACCTCAGGGGCACTCTTCCCGGCGGACATCGATGCTGGGGCGGCTGCCGCAGTGGCTGCGATCGCGGTCGCTGAAGCGACCGGCGGTGCGTTCTCGGGGGGCTCTGGCTGGGCAGGCGGGGCTTGCGGCGAGGGCAGCGGGGGCTCTGCCGGGGACGCAACCCAGAAGATCCAGCCCGCTGGGGGCGGCGGCCAACTGGGGTCGGGCTTCCAGTCCTCCGGGGGAACCCATCCCGAAGGCGCGGGTGGCCATCCTGGCGGCGGATTGAAGACATACCCATCCACGTTCTAGCTAGCCTCTGATGGCCTTGGACGCATCGATTCCTTCGAGTTCTAGTGGCCGCTTGGAGATGAGTGCACCCAAGTGCTCGAGTGTGGCGAGCGGTACGACATTCGCGAGATCGAATGTCTGGAACCGCGTGCGCTCGGCGGCCACGGCGACGAGGCTGGTGCGCTTCGTCAACCCTGTGGCTGAATCGATACCTTCGGTGCCCACTGTCAGAGCGATGGTGCGAATCTGGCCTGAGCGATCGGCGGTGAAGACCTCATGCAGGGTTCGCAGCGAGACCTGGCAGATGGCCTGAAGATACCGGTCCTTCAGATCCTTCTGCGGCAACAGCGTCGGGACGATCTCGTCCTTCGACTTGTTGTAACGGAACTCCTTCTCGAGCGGAAGGGTGCTGGGGTGGGGCACGGTCACGGAGACGGATAGCTCCCTCTGCGTCGCCTCGTAGGAGAATTCGTGTTCAACTGGGAAGGACTCGGGATAGAGGGAGTCGCCCAGTACGATACCCACGTACTCGTCAACTGCCTCTGGGGTACCCGCCGCGAGCCCCTGGATGAGGTGGTCGAGAGTTGTGTTGGCGGCGGCCACCTCGGCGTCTCGGCGATCGCACTCCGATTGGTGCTCACGCCGAGCGGTGTCAAGGGCTGCTAGACGTTCGTGTTCAGCGTGTTGAAAACCCTGCATCTGACGAAGTTGCGCGGCAGGTAGACCGGCGACTTCTGCCTGCCACACGGCGTGCCGTCGTCCAAATTCCACTTGAGCCGCAGCGATGGCCTCCGCGTGCTTCCTCTTCCCGCCGAGCAGTCCGCCGACGCCTTTCGGAGCCGGGGGCTCCACGTAGGTTGGCTCCTCTCGGGGGGTCAGGAGTGCCGGTGGCGGTAGGGGACTCTCCAGGTCCGTTCGGGTGAACGGCGGGTGGTCGGCAACCCGCCTGAGTGGTTCGAGGTCAACGAACGGGTCGATCTGGAGAGCCGAAGGGAGGATGGAAGCGATCTCTTCCCTGGTTTGCTCGAGCTGAGCATTCATGGCCTCCGCCTCGGCCTGCCTCGCCTCGTCGTGCAGGCGCTGCGCCTCCTGCTGCGCCTGTCTCTGTTCGGCCACAGTCGCTCGCTGCATCTGCGCCTGCGCCTGCGTATCGCGCTTCCTGGCCTGCTCGGCGTTGTGGGCTGCAGCGGCGTTCGCTCGAGCCGCGGCGGTTGCTGCCTGCTGCCTACGCTTGCCGGCGAGTTGGTTCTGGTGCTGAATCTCGGCGAAGAAGCCCCGCTTTCTGGCCACCAGTCGTCTCCCTCACTGTTCGGAAAGGACGCCATAGGATGGCAGGGTAGGAGTGGCAAGTGCCGACCGGCGCATTGACCGTCGGGAATGGGAATCAGCCGCGAGCTAACGCGTCAAAGTGTCCACTCTCGGATCAGCGCCGCCAGAACACTCAGCCAAGGAGGAAAGCTACCCTTCTTTCCAGCCTCGAAGCGCGAGCCCTCGCCGGAGGTAGTCTCGACGGGGGCGGTCGGCCTCGTCCTTCGGCAACGTGATCGTGTGTCCCAGCGCCTGCCGAAAGTCGGGCGCACCTGCGTCAAGCTGAGCAGCGCGCAGCACATCCATGCGAGCTTCGCTCACCTGAATTGCGTAGTCAGCCGTCACGCCGATCAGTCCGCTGTCATAGGCGCGGTGATGGAGGGCACAAAGTGCCAGCCCATTGGTCGTCTCGTCCGTGCTGGACGGCTCAGAAACCGGAACAATGTGCGCAGCGTCGGTCAGCTTGAGTTGGCATCCGCAGATCGCGCAGCGGAATCCATACGCAGTGAGTACACGTCGCTTGAAGCTTGACTCCCGTGCATAGGCGCGCACCGTCCTGAGGAGTCGCTGTCGGCTCGGCGGAAGCGCCTCAAACACCGCGGCTGGTAACTCGGCGCCAGTCGAGATCGTCCCGATCAACTCTAACAGGTCAGACGCGCTCGCGGCGGCGTGGAGCGACGCCTGCTCCGCGATGTAAGTCAGTAGGAGCTCAGGCGGGAACGCAAACGCCACCTCCTGATTGCCGCGCTCGTGGTACGTGATCCTGCTCTCAGCCGCGGCCGCGCTCAGCACATCGCGAGGTATCTGTACCGATGGCGATCGTCCCGGATGACGGTGGAATTCAGGATCGAACGCAGCGAAGACCCCTATATCTTCATCTTCGAACCAGCCGAGCAGCAATGTCCTATAACCCGGAGGTGGCGTAGTCGGGCGCGTCGTGATCTGGATCCGGTACTCGTCGGGCATCTGCCCGGGACGGCCACCGTGGGTGACGTTCGAGATGTAGACACGGGCGTGATGAAACGCCTCGCCAGGGCCCTCAATCGACAGGTCCCACGGATAGGTGCTCTTCTCGAGGAAAGGACGGCCGCCACCATCGCGCACGGCTTCAAGAATGCGATCGAGAAGGACAGACTTTTCTAGCGCCGGCACGGTTGGAACTCACAGGCACGGAGCATCCGCGACAGTGTAGCGACCCCCACCGCAACATGAATACCTCTCCCGAGTAACGCTCAGATCAATTCTGGTCGGGCCAGGTCATTTGCTGTGGCGACGGCTGACGGTTGAAACGCAAGATCCTACAGGTCGTCCAGATCCGAGAGCTCACGATCGGGGAGTTGGCCCGGCGCGGGCGTCTGTGCCGCGATGGCATCGGCTGCGGTCCATGGCAAGGCGGTCAACATCCATTCCGCCGTACTCTTGGCGCTCTCGCTGACGAGTTGCTCCGTCACCAGGGAACTCGACATGTGGGTGGCGGCGGCAACCCGCGCCGTCGGGCCAGATTGAGGCGAATGAAGCGCCACACGCGTTGGAGGAGAAAGCCATGAACGACGTGAGCCTCCCTACGGTATCGGGCCTCCGGGCCCTGGTCATCCGCGCCGTGGAGGACTCCGGTCGGGTCGCATCCACGAACGAGATCAGGAGCCGAGTGGGTCACCTGGGTGCGTTCACTCCTGCGCAGCTCGCCAGGGCCCACGGCCCCGGCCCTGGGACCGAGTTGGACTACCGCATCCGCTGGACGCTGGTCGACCTCAGGCGAAGCGGGGCGATCGTCCGCCAAGCCCCGCGTGTGTGGGCCCTTTCCGCTAATGCCACTCCGAGCCCGGAGGAATGACGCACCGCCGCGGCGCGTTTCGGGAAGAGAGCGGCCGCGTGAACCTGATCAAGCCTCCCTTGAGGTCCGCCAGCGGCCCCTTGCGGTAGCGAACTCATGTTCGTATGATACGGAAGGGACCCTCGATATGATGCCGTGATACCGTGATCGGCACCATCATGCCGGGGACACCGCATTTTCGAAACCGTATGCCCATCACTCTCCCGGACGAGCTCTACGAGTGGCTCCGAGAGGCCGCGTTCAGGAGGCGGGTCCCGATGGCAGAACTGGTCCGCGAGGCACTGACCGAGTATCGCCAGCGCGCAGAGCCGCAGTTGCCGCTTCCTATTCAAGAAGACCTATGACCGCAATCGCTGCGATCGACATCTTCGCCGGAGCTGGTGGGCTGGGGCTCGGAGCGGCGCAGGCCGGGGTCGCGGTGCCCCTCCATGTTGACAACGACCCGGACTCGTGCGAGACGCTGCGGCGAAACCCGGGGCGACACGCCGGCGAGGTGGTGGAAGCAGACATCCGTTCGGTCGATGGACGTGACCTGCGGCGGCGGGCGGGCCTGAGTCGAACTGACCGGCTTGTCGTCATCGGAGGTGCGCCCTGTCAGCCGTTCTCCAAAGCGGCGTACTGGATCGATGCTGGCCATGAGGCGGCGTATCGACGTGCCCGCGCTCAGGGCCTCGATGTCGAGCGGCCAGCGCCTCCGGCCGAGGCTCGGGCGGACGATCGACGCGATCTTGTGGCCGAGTTCTGGCGCCTGGTGCTGGAATCCAGGGCTGACGCCTTCGTCTTTGAGAATGTCCCGAGCATTCTCCATCCGCGCAACCGTCCCATAGCGCTCGCCCTGATGGAGACAGCCCGCGCCGAGGGGTTCAAAACTGTGCTCATCCGAGCAAACGCCATGGAGCACGGGGTCGCCCAGCGCCGTGAACGCGTCTTCATCTTGGCCAGCCGCTTCCAGACTCCGGAGCCTCCGCGACCAACGCACGCGCTTGAGCCAATTCGCGGTAGCGGGCTCCTCCGCGCGGTTACTGCCGGCCAAGCGATTCGGCGCTATGCCTCGGCGAGATACGCCGAACCCGAAGAGGCGGTCATCGGCCGATGGGCGGACCACCTGCGGTCCGTTCCGCCAGGCTGGAACTACAAGGCTCACACCGCATGGGGTGGGCACCCACACCCCAGCTTCGTGACGGAGACGCGTTTTTGGAGCTTCCTCCTCAAGCTGAATCCTGACCTCCCCTCGTGGACCATACCTGCCAACCCAGGGCCATGGGTCGGGCCATTCCACTGGGACTCGCGGCGGCTGCGGACCCCCGAGCTGGCCGCCCTCCAAGGGTTCCCTCACGGCTATAGATTCGTTGGCGACCGGCGCTCGCGGGTCCGCCAGATCGGCAACGCCGTCCCGCCCCCGCTCGCTCGTCGCATGGTCGAGGCGACGGTCACCGCACTGACACAACCCGGCCGACGCGCGGCGTAGATTACCCCGATGCGCTTTGTCAGCCTCTTCTCAGGATGTGGAGGTCTCGACCTCGGACTGACGCGGGCGGGGTTCACACCGGTGCTGGCGCTCGACAACGACCCGTGGTGTGCGCTCAGCCATCAGGCGAACTTCCCCGGCGTCCCCTTCTACCACGGCAACGTGGCCGACGTCGATCAACAGCGAGCGGCCGACCTGTCCAAGGGTGAGACGACCGGGGAGATCGCTCTGCTTGCAGGTGGTCCGCCGTGTCCCCCGTACTCGAAGTCCCGCTTCTATCGGAAGGAGAAGCCTCGGGCGCTCCACGATCCAGTCGGCGAGGTGACCATCGACGGGTACCTCGCCTTCCTACGCTTCATCCGGCCGCGGGCTTTCTTGCTCGAAAACGTTCCTGGCCTTGCTTATGACGTGCACCGAGACGCGCTCGACCACATCCTTCATGCAGCCGAGGCCGAGGGCTTCGCGTGCACGTACAAAGTGATCAACGCCGCCGACTTCGGCGTCCCGCAGATTCGCGAGCGACTTTTCATCGTCGGCGTGCGAGTCGGAGGCAACTTCGAGTTCCCCGAGCCCACTCATCGCAGCCCCGCGGCTGGGCCTGACCTCTTTGGCTCCCCGTTGCCGATGTGGAGGACCGCAGGCGAGGCCATCAGCGATCTGGACACAGACGAGAACGCAGACGACGACGGGCACTTCGCTGGCGGCCGACACCATGATCTCCTTGGTCTGATCCCGCCGGGGGACAACTACCTGTATCTGACCGCAAAGCGCGGGTACCCTGATCCCCAATTCGAGTGGCGCAAGCGCTACTGGTCCTTCCTCCTGAAGTTGAGCCCAGAGATGCCCTCGTGGACAATCCAGGCCAGACGAAGCAACAACATGGGGCCATTCCACTGGCGAAACCGCATCCTCCGTATCGAGGAGATCAAGCGGTTGCAGACGTTCCCGGACGACTGGCATCTCGCAGGTGGGGTTGAAGACCAGTGGAGGCAGATCGGCAACGCCGTCCCACCGCTGCTCTCGGAGCAGCTCGGACGCGCTCTCGCGAGCCACCTCATCCGTGCCAAGGCGGCGTGACGGTGGCTCGGCCGACTGAGAACGGGCTGCATCTCCCCTGGACGGGCGAGTTCACCCCAGGCCAGCTTGGCGAACGCGCCCTGGAGGAGACGCTCGCCATCGTCGCAGGGTACACCGGCAACCGAGCCGCCATCGTTGAGGCCATACGCGCGCTGGTTCACGGCCGCCGCGTCGTCACGCTCGGACCCGGCGGAGCGGCTCACCCAGCAGCTGACCCGATCAGGGAACGTTCTCAATGGCATGCAGAACTACGGACTCGTGGACAAGGACTACAAGCTGACACCTCTCGGTGAGGAGCTTCTGAACGAGGGCGATGACACGAGACGGGGCGAGCGCTTCGCCGCCCATATCCTCAAGCATCTGCACGGGCTCGAGCTCCTGGACGTGGTCCGCTCCCTCCATGACCGCACAGTCAAGGTCACAAAGACGTCACTTGCCGCAGAGCTTCGAAGGCGAGACTTCCAGCTCACCACAAATGACTCGGTCCCGGGCAAGATGCGCCAATGGCTTGGGCTGGCTGGCATCATCGGTGCTGACTGGGTTGTCGACGAGGCGCGCGTTGGGTCGATCACCGGGACCAGCCTCGCAGCGATCGGCGAGTGGCAGGTCCTCACAAGGGCGCAGCGCGCCTTCCTAGATACCGTCCGGCGCCTCGGAGAGACGCGCGGAACCAGGCCGATCCCGTCGCCGGAGCTTCTCGACTTCGTTCGCGAGGAGCATGGCCCAATCTTCGATGAATCGCAGGTGAGGAAGATCTATCAGGCGCTTGCCCGGGATGGCTGGATCGATCATCGAGTCAAGGCCAGCGGCCGCGGTGGCAAAGGTGGGGAGATTGCGGCCACCGAGAAACTGCTCGGGGTCGACTTCGAGCTTCTGCTTGGTCTCCAGCCCGGCGATCTTCCAGCTGACCTGCGCGCGGTGAGGACCAAGCCCCTCGACGCGATCTACGCAGAGCTCGAGTCGGAGAGCACGTACACGAAGGGGATAGCTCTGGAGCTGCTCAGCGTCAACCTCGCGGCCGATCTCGGTCTGCAGCCGCTTCAGCTCCGAGTCCGCGGAGTTCGCACGGGCGGGGCTGAGGTCGACCTGCTCGCGGAGGGGGAGCACCTGCAGTTCAGCCGATGGCTGTTCCAGTGCAAGAACACCAGGTCAGTGGATGTGGGCGTGCTCGCCAAGGAGGTGGGTATGGCCACGCTGCTCCAGGCACACGTCATCGTCATCGCAACCACGGGGACGTTCACGCGGACGGTCGTCAGCTATGCGCAGCGGGTCACCGAGACGACCCCGTTCCAGGTCGTGCTGGCCGATCACTCGGTGCTGGCGGCGTACCGTGCCGGAGGGGCGCTCGCCCTGCGAAGCCGCTTTCACCATGACGCGGAGGCTGCGATGCGCCTCAAGCGTCCCCAGGTGCTCGAGACGCTAGAGGATCTGTCAGAGGACGAGGCCTGACGTCGGGAGGTCTCCCCTAGCACCACATCTTGGCGCTGCACACGGCAAGCCCCCAGAATCTCGTGAGCAAGGTCATGGCAGCCGATGCCGCTGACGGAGGGCCGGGCTCGGTGGCGGGCTCGCTGCCCGCCTAGCCGCGTGACGGATCCAAGGCAAACCGGATTCGACTGACCGCGCTGTCGATCTCCTCGTGCTCCCAGACGCGCAGGACCCGCCACCCGGCACCGATGAGCTCCGCGTCGTTTCGCCGGTCTCGATCACCGTTCCGCGCCAGCTTGGCATCCCACCACTCGGTGTGGACGGCTGGACGAGTGCCGTGGTCCGGGCACGCATGCCAGAAGCACCCGTCGAGGAAGACGGCCAGGCGCGCTCGCGGGAAGACGATGTCCACTCGGCATGAGACTTGCGGCTCAGGG
>Ga0182030_10027673_pt1 | contig 10183 bp, 8 predicted proteins | sample 812S3MmetaG_FD_121299 | JGI IMG/M metagenome (GOLD analysis project Ga0182030, IMG submission 121299) | Permafrost microbial communities from Stordalen Mire, Sweden - 812S3M metaG (Illumina Assembly) | ecosystem: Environmental > Terrestrial > Soil > Wetlands > Permafrost | place: Sweden... | reverse complement strand
GGAATAAAATTCCAGTTTTGCTGCCTGGCTCACGACATGAGCCGTTCTGCTCAGCATTGCGCGCGGAGATGAACGAACCTCGATATGTCTCAAAATAGCCCTTCGCCACGGCGGATCACGCACGTATTCCGCATCGTCTTTCGGGCAAAACAAGGAGAATCGAATGAAATCCATGAAGCTATACGGCGTTGTCTTAGGATCGCTCGTCGTGCTTGCATCGTCGCTGCCGGTATGGTCGCAGCAGGAAACCACGCAAACCACTCAGACGACGACACAGACTCCAAGTGAGCCGCAAACCCAAACCACTCAGTCGTCCGAGTCCAAAACGAAGTCCAAGCACCATCACAGCAAAACGTCGACGAAGGAAAAGGAAAAGACCACTACAACGACCCCAGCCCAGCCACAGCAGACACAAACGACGACCACAACCACAGCTCAGTAGCAGTTATTTCGATAAGCCGACAATGCCCCCACTTCGCCGGGTGCCCCAGGTTTCGATTTTGAGACCTGAGGGTCTGCCGGTTCTTGTCGATCAAGATTGCAGGGAAAGTCAATTGACGAAAAAACTCCTTAGCGCTCAATGAATTCCCACCCAGCCGATGAGTTCCGTCCGGCCTCCGACCAACCATTCCAATCCGGTGCCCACTTCTCTTGCTCTAGTCGCCACCATCAGCAGTCCGTGGCAAAAGTCCGGTGCCGAAAAAACATTCCTCAAGGGCTAAAGACGACGTTTTTTTGTTGCATTTACGGCACGACTAAAGTCGTGCTCTTTCAAAACCAGACTTTTACCACAGGCTGTCAGGCTTTCGCATGAACTGAGATGCGAAATTGCGGCGGTGCGGCTTTGCGGTGACTGACGGATACCCGTTCGGGGATTCGCCGCGCGGCTGAGTACACTGATAGCCAGGATGAGCAACGGTTCTCCATCGCCGATTTCGGGTTATCGCGGACGGCTTGCGCCATCGCCTACCGGCTATCTGCACCTGGGCCACGCCCGCACCTTCTGGACGGCCTATGAACGGGCGAAAGCTGCTGGCGGCACGCTGGTCATGCGCATGGAGGATCTGGACCCCGACCGCAGCCGCCACGCCTACGCCGAGGCTGCTCTCGAAGACCTGCGCTGGCTGGGCATTCGCTGGCAGGAAGGCCCCGGCCGCGAAGGTTTTCACCTGGATGGGCAGGATAATGACGGGCCGTTTGCGCCTTACTTGCAGAGCCAGCGCCACCCCACTTATCTTGCCGCATGGCGCAAACTGCTCAAGGGCGGTTTTATTTATCCCTGCCGCTGTTCGCGCAAAGATATCGAGGCGGCTCTCAGCGCGCCGCATGAGAGCGCTTTCACGGACGAGAGCGGCGCGAGCGGTCTCCTATCCCACCCCTGCGACAAAAACGTCGCAAGGATGGGGCACCCAGCTTCTGGTTCACAAACCGGCGAAAGCAACGAACCGCTGGACGACGAGCCGATTTATCCTGGCACTTGCCGGCCAGCCAGCGATGCGCCCACGGTGACCGGAGCCCGGTCGAGAATCGTGGTTTCCCAGGTCCCAAGAGTGGGATCTCCACCCCACGGACGAAGACCTGTCCGTGGGGACCCCGGACCTGGGGCACCCAAGCTATTGGGCCGATTGTCCGTTCATTCCAGCCGAAACTCCCCACCGCCCGATGCCTCGGCGAATGATATTGAGATGCCGGACGGTCTCAACTGGCGCTTCCGCGTTCGCGACGGCGAGGCCATCGAATTCGAGGATCTGAATCTTGGTCCGCAGCACTTTGTCGCCGGCCGCGACTTTGGCGATTTTGTGGTCTGGCGGCGTGACGGCGTGCCCAGTTATCAGCTTGCCTGCGTGGCCGACGATGCGGCCATGCGCATTACCGAAGTCGTTCGCGGCGAAGATCTGCTCAAGTCTACCGCGCGGCAGATTCTGCTCAACCGCGCCTTGGGAGTGGAAGCTCCGGCCTGGTTTCACTGCCGCCTGGTGGTGGATAAGGACGGCATTCGGCTGGCCAAGCGTCATGACGCGCTGAGTTTGCGCGTTCTGCGCCAAGGCGGGCTGTCTCCGGAGGAGGTTCTTCAAGCCGAGCTTCCCAATGACGAAATCTCAGCGGAAGTACCAAGCGCAAGGCCGAATCCTCTCAGGGGTTAAAACCCTATTGATATGGGAGCTTTTATGGCACCCTTCGGCTGCGCTCAGGGCAGGCTTTAAAGTCGTGCCCTTTCAAAACAAGACTTTTACCACAGGCTGCTACGCGCCAGGCCTGAAAAAATCTTCAAGGCCGGCACGCTGGGCATGAGCCGCCATCGTGGCCTGAATCTTCAGCGCCAGGGCCAGAGCATTGCGGCCCTGGCGGGCGGTTACGCGAGGCTCACGGCGGTTGCGCACGGCATCGAGGAAGGAGAGAATCTCCAGCCGCAGCGGTTCGCCAGGCATGACTGCGGGCTTGGCAAAGGAAAGCCCCGGCGCTGGACCCGTCCCAGTGCCGCCTGAAGCGGCAATTCCGGCAGCAGCCGCCAGCTTGGCTAGAGCCGCCGGGTCGGCCTTGCCTGCCGCAATGGCCGCCGCCATTTCCGGTGGCAGGTTGACCGCACCGCCGGTGCCACCGTCAAGACCAATCACCAGCAGATCCTGGCGGGCATAGTCGATCGAGACGTACTGCCGGGGCTCGAAGAAGCGCAGCTTGCGGACTCGTTCGGTGGAAACCCGCGAGGCGGTGAAGTTGGCCACGCAGCCGGAATCGAACTCGACGCGCACATTGGCAATATCCACCTTGGGCGAGAGAATCGGCAAGCCGACGGCCCGCACCTCGCGAACTTCAGAATGGGCGAAGCGGAGCACAATATCCAGATCGTGGATCATCAGGTCCAGCACTACGTCCACGTCGAGGGCCCTGGAGGTGAAGATGGAGAGGCGGTGGGACTCGAAGAACATCGGCCTGTGCAGCTTCGGCTCCGCGGCCAGCACGGCGGGATTGAAGCGTTCCAGATGGCCCGGCTGCAGGATACGCTGGCCTTTGTCCGCTCGCTGGATCAGGTCATCGGCCTCGGCGAGATTGGCCGCCAGCGGCTTTTCAACCAGCAGATCGAGACCTGCGTCGAGCATCTGCGCGGCTACCGCATGATGCCGCACCGTGGGCACGGCCACCGTCGCCGCATCCAGATGGAGATCGGCGGCCAGCAACTCGTCTACGGCCGCAAAGACAGGGATCCCGTATTTTTCCGCAGTCTCGGCAGCCCGCGCCGCATCGGGCTCGATGGCCGCCACCAGGGCCACGCCCAGCCCTTCACTCTCCAGTTCGCGATAAACGCGAAGATGGTTGCGGCCAAAGGCTCCGGCTCCGGCAACGGCGACGCGCAAGATGGCTTCGCCGGCTATTGCGCGGCCTCGTTTTCAGGCTCCTTGCCCTGCACGGACTTCAGGCAGCGGCTGTAGAGTTCCAGCAACTGGTTCACGTGCTCCTCGGGTTTGGGCGCAGCCGCGCCGCTGAAACCGGTCGAAGGAACGGCAGGGCGGCCAACGCCCGCCGTTGCGGCCACAAACTTCAGCAGATCCAGAGCGATATCTTCATTGCGCCGGGCGCCAAGGCCCGCGCTGATCAAAGCATCCATGCGAAATAGTCTCCAAAAGGGATGCTACCAGAAAGCGACGGACTTCATTTCACTGTCCCCGCGTGAGCGAGTCTCGCATTTCCGCGATCTGCCGCGTCCCGCTCGGGCGTTTGCTTTGAGGCTCGGAATGGAAAACAGGATTACCCTTTGGGCGCTAGACGTTGTAATCTGTTCATATCAATGGCTAAACCTTCCTCACTTCTCGACACGCGCGTCGTCTATTGCGGCGATAATCTGGAGCAGCTTCAGAAGCTGCCTAATGCCTGCATCGACCTCATTTATATCGATCCTCCTTTCAATTCCAACCGGACCTACGAGATCTTCTGGGGCGAGACCAAGGAGAAGCGCTCCTTTGAGGATCGCCACGAATCTACGCGAGCGTATATCGAGTTCATGCGGCCCCGGTGTGTGGAATTGGCGCGGGTTCTCAAGAAGACCGGCAGCTTTTACTTCCACTGCGATTGGCACGCCAGCCATTACGTCAAGGTGATGCTCGATCAGATTTTCGGCGAGAAGAACTTCATCAACGAGATCATCTGGAAACGTCAGTCATCCCACAATGACGCCAAGCAGGGATCAAAGCATTTGGGACGGATTCACGATACGTTATTCCTCTATGGCGGGGGGGACAGTGAATACTACTTCAAGCATTTGTACCGGGAATACGATGAAAGCTACCTTGAGAAATTCTATAAGCATGTAGAACCAGAAACCGGGCGTCGCTACCAGCTTGGAGATTTGGGTGCGCCGGGTGGCTCCTCCCCATCAAAGGGGAATCCGCACTATGAGTTTCTTGGCGTGACCAGATATTGGCGCTTCAGCCGTGAGAGTATGCAGGATTTGTACGATCAGGGCTTGATTGTTCAGACAAAGCCGGGAGCAGTACCGCGTTTCAAGCGATATTTGGATGAAGGCCAGGGCGTGCCGATCAGTTGCGTGTGGGATGACATCAAGCCAATTCAGAGCCATGACATTGAGCGCTTGGGCTATCCAACGCAGAAGCCCTTGAAGTTGCTGGAACGTATCCTTGAAATTTCATCGAAGCCAAACGACATCGTTCTCGATGCATTCTGCGGTTGCGGCACCGCGTTGGTTGCGGCGCAGACGATGAATCGTCAATGGATTGGAATCGACATTTCGCCGACCGCGTGCCGAGTGATGGCGAAGCGGCTACGGGACGTTTGCAAATTGCGTGAGGACGAGAACTATTGGCTGAACGGAAAAGGCTTTGTGGTGCGCGACCTGCCGTGGACCGAAAAGCAGCTACGAGCCATTCCGCCGTTCGAGTTTGAGAACTGGGCGGTCATCGCGCTGGGCGGCATTCCGAACAAGACGCAGGTGGGCGATATGGGCATCGACGGTCGCGTCTATCCCATTGGTTCTGAGCCGGCTGCCTCAGGAAAGGAAGCAGGCCAACTTGACTTCATGGATGACTGGTATCCAATCCAGGTCAAACAGAGGGACAAGATAGGACGCCCCGACATCGACAACTTTGAAGCGGCCATGATGCGGATGAAACGGAAGAAAGGGTTCGTTGTCGGCTTCGACTTCAGCAGCGACGCTCTCAGGGAGATCGACCAGTTCTTCAGGCGCGAACATATCGTCATCGTCCCGTTGACAGTGCGGGAGATTCTGGACGAGACCATCGCGCAAAGGCTGGCTTGACGAATGAGAGCCATCCCCGCGCCTTTGAACATAAAAACGCTGATTGACGAAGGATCTCTCAAGAAGATTCATTTGAGAGTATTCCTTCTCTGTCTCGTATCGTTGAGCTTTGAAGGCTACGATCTGGTCGTCTACGGTGCCACGCTTCCGCTGTTGATGAAGGCTTGGCACATGACTCCAGCTTATGCTGGATTCATCGCCAGCTTCGGCTTTGGCGCGGCCTGCGTCGGCGCCATCATCGGCGGATCGCTCGGCGATAAGTGGGGCAGAAAAAGGACGATCATCGCTTCTGTCGTCATCTACTCGCTCGGCGCCCTGGTCTGCGCGCAGGCCCACAGTCCCGGATGGTTTGCTTTCTTCCGCATCTTTGGCGGCATCGGCATGGGCATGACGCTGCAAAATGAAGTGGGCATGGTCTCCGAGTACTTCCCCAGCAAATACCGGCAGACCGCGGTGACTGGAGCCGCGACCGGAATGCAATGGGGCGGAATTCTCTCCGCACTAGTGGCAATCGTGTTGATCGGGCCGTTTGGCTGGCCGTCGGCATACTATTTCGGAACTCTGCCCATTCTGATTGTGCCCGTCCTCATTCGATATTTGCCCGAAGCGCCCTGGATGCTGGTCCTCAAAAACAAAAGGCAGGAACTCAAGGCGGTGCTGGCCGAATTGAGGCCAGAGATTGCCGTGGCCGACGATACGATCTTCGAGTATCCCAAGGCTCAGGAAAAATCGTCGCTGCTTGAAGTCTTTGCCGAGAAGAGAGCCCTTAGCGCGGTCCTCTTCTGGATTGTCTATTTCATGAATATCTTCATGATCTATGGCACCAATACCTGGATACCGAAATTGATGATGAATTCAGGCCATGAATTGAAAACTAGCTTATGGCTCTATCTCGCCCTCTTTGCCGGCGCGCTGGTGGCCAGCCCCTTTATCGGTCATGCCGCCGACCGCTTCGGCTCCAAGCGGATTTCATTGATCGGTTATGCGATCGCTTTCGTGACCATTCTGCTGCTGTGCGTCCCCATGAATATCTATCTTACGGTCGTGGTGATTACGCTCGCTGGAGCTAGCACGGCCGGCACGCAGAATCTAACTCATGCCTATATTTCGCTCTATTTCCCCCCCTCAGTGAAATCGACGATGATGGGCTGGGGGCTTTCGATCGGGCGTTTTGGCGGACTGCTTGGCCCGGTTGCGGGTGGAATCCTGCTGTCAATGCATGTGAGCCAGTTCCAAAGCTATCTTATGTTTGCAGTGCCGGCGCTGATTTCAGGTTTGGCGATCTTTTTTGTCCAGGATCAGTATGCGTACAGCACTCATTTCTCGAAGCACGCAAGCTAGGGAATCTCTGAACAAGGTATTACTATCGAGCGGGCATTCCCTCAGGGGCTTTGAGCTTTTCGGAAATTGTGTCGACCGGAATTTTGTCGGTATCCCACCCATTCCGCAGAAAAAACGCGGAATGGATGGGCACGGAAGTTTATAGCAAAAGCTATAGCAAAATCAGAATAGCTGTACCCCGAGAGCTAGACTGCTGAGTGGCTTTTTCCTCAAGAAAAAGCCGCCTTTGAGAGTTTTTGTAAGGGCACATTTATTCTGATTTTGCTCTAAAATGACTAAAGCTACGAAATACTCTTGCCATGCAGAATCTGCACAAAATTCTTCAAGGCGGGCAGTCGATTGTTGCGTCGCCATACCAGTTCCATGGTGGTGACGACATTCAGATCCTCCACTGAAACCAGGACTACGCTCTTCGGCTTCCTCGCTTTGGTGGCCTCGGGCACAATGGTCAGGCCAAACCCCGCCGCCACCAGACTTAAGTTGGAAGAGTCGTTGGTGCCCGATTGCGCAATGATGGGAGTCAGCCCCGCGCTGTGGCAGGCGTGGATGATCCGATCGTAGTGTGAAGGGTTCAGAGCCCGCTGAATGAAGACAAAATTCTGCTCGCGCAACTCCGCCAGATACCGGGGCGGCCGGGTTGCAAACGGGGAATCTTTCGGAACCGCGAGCATTGCCCTGGTCTTGAGCACTTCAATTCCGTCGAAGGTATCGTCATCCAGGGGGCGGTCAAAGAGGAATCCGGCGGAAAGATGCTCATCGCGTATGGCCACCAGTTGCTCCGGTGAATCCATCAGAGAGACATTCAAAACAATATTGGGAGATTGACTCTGGAATTTCCGCAACGATTCGGTGATTGCCTCGTGCCAGGTGAAGGACTCGACTATGCCGATTGACAATGCCCCGGCAAAACCGCTCTGCGTCCTGCGCGCGCGCGATTGCGCCTCTTCAAGGTAGTCGAGGATTCGCCGCGAATCCTGAAGGAAGCACTCGCCGGCGAGCGTGAGCGAGGCTCCCAACCTGGAACGCTCAAAGAGGGTTACTCCGAGTTCCTGCTCCAGATCGCGAATTTGCCGCGAAAGCGCCGGCTGGGCAACATGCAAACTGGCCGAGGCCCGAACGAATCCCTTGCATTCAGCAACCGCGACAAAGTAGCGAAGATGACGGAGTTCCATGGCTCATATCCAGAAAGCATATCTCTATGCTTACAAAGTGTACTATACAAGAACAATTAGAATAGGGTAGCTTTCTTTGACGAGGGAAATGGGAGACGATATGGGTTCTATATCCGTTGAGGCCAGCACACTGCGCAAGATCGGAATCAGGCTGACCTCCTATCTAAGCATTATCTACGTGATCGCCGTCGTCGATCGCTCGAACGTGGGCATCGCCGCTTTGGCTATGAACCAGGACTTGAAACTGAGCGCGGCCGCGTTCGGACTGGGCGCGGGGCTCTTCTTTGTAGGCTATGCAATCTTCGGGGTTCCCAGCAACCTTGCTCTGCATCGCGTGGGGGCCAGCCTGTGGATTGGCTGCATCATGATCGCCTGGGGGATCATTGCTTCGGCGATCGGCTTCACGCAGGGCGCGCACAGCTTTTATATCCTGCGCTTCGTGCTGGGAGCCGCCGAAGCGGGATTTCTTCCCGGCGTCGTTTACTACATCGCCTTGTGGTATCCGGCCGGCTATCGCGCCAAGCCATACGCATATTTTCTTTCCTGCAGCGTGTTGGGATACATCGTGGTGGGGCCGCTCTCCACCTGGTTGATGACGGTGTCGAATGGAATCCACGGGCTTGCCGGATGGAGGTGGCTGTTCGTTCTGGAAGGCATACCATGCGTCATTTTTGGTATTGTGACGTTGGTTTATCTGACCGACTATCCCGAGAAGGCGACATGGCTGGAGCCGGAAGAGAAGGCCTGGCTGCACAATACGCTGGAAGCCGAACATTGCGCCGAGCCTCCCGCCGAGCACTACTCGCTCGGGTCGTTTCTGATGGATAAGCGCCTGTGGCTGATGGTCGGAGCTTACTTCTGGTGGAACCTCGGCAACCTTGGGCTGCTCTTCTGGCTGCCTTCGATTCTAAAGTCGGCCAGCCACGTGTGGACCAACCAAACCATTGGCTTTCTGTATAGCGTCCCCTTCATTTGCGCCTTCGTAGGCATGCACATTATGACCTTATACACGCGCCGCACGGGCGATCGAGCGAGCGTTTTGATCTTTTGCAGCGTGGTGCCGTTCATAGCGCTCACCGTCAGCGCATTCGCTGCGTCGCCGACCCTGGCCTATGGCATGATCTGCGTTGCGTCATGCTGCATCTATGCACTGCTGCCAATCTTCTGGACCCTGCCCGCGGAATACCTGGGCGGCAAGACCGCCGCTGCCGGGATTGCATTCATCAGTTCCTGGGCCGGCGTTGGCGGCTTGCTCGGTCCCTGGATTGTGGGCTTGATCAAAGACGCCACCGGCACATTCTCGATGGCGGTCTTGGCGCTGGCAGTAACCTTCCTGCTTCAGGGTTGCTTCGTTGTGGCGATGAGGATCAAGAGAATAACGCCTGTCGACGTGTAGTCCCGCAGCATGGCGTGAGGGCCTTAAGCGCACTGCCTTTGGCGTCGCGATTGGGCCGCGAAGGATTGGTGCGCTGAAGGGTTCAGAGCTTGCATGGGTTCTAGGTCCCTGACCGCTTATTGTTGTACCAAAACTGGGTGCCCCACCCTCGACGCGCCGTTGTTTTTGCGCCTAGGGTGGGATATCACCCAGCACCGTGACCGTGTGATTCTGTAATGCAAATTCCGACGGACTGGGCGCCCCCTTTTTTTACGCGTGAAACTGCGGAAGGATTGCCCTCCCTTCATGCAGTTACCTGTGCATTCCGGTCAGCGCGGTAGTGCGGATTCGTTTTTAGCTACAATGAGAGCGTGATAGAACTGGTGCAGATTGGGCCGGCGGTGAAGGCTCCCAAGCCGGAGTGGCTGAAGGCCCGCGCCCCGGTGGGCGAGAACTACCACGAACTGAAGCGACTGGCGCGCTCGCTGGGGCTTAATACGGTTTGCGAGAGCGCGCGCTGCCCCAATATCGGCGAGTGCTGGCGCCACAAGACGGCAACCTTCATGATGCTGGGCAACCTGTGCACGCGGCGCTGCGGGTTCTGCGCGGTGCCCAAGGGAAAACCTGCGCCTATCGACTTCGACGAGCCGCGGAGGATCGCAGAGGCAGTGGCCCAGTTAGGGCTGCTCCACGCAGTGGTTACCAGCGTCAACCGCGACGACAATCTCATCGGCGGAGCGCGCGCCTTCGCGCTGGTCATCGAGGAGATTCGCCGCCAGGCTCCCGACTGCCGATGCGAAGTGCTTATCCCCGATTTCCAGGGCAACGAAGAGGCGATTCGAAGGGTGGTTGAAGCAAGACCCGATGTGCTGAACCACAATATAGAATCGGTGCCGCGGCTTTACCGCGCGGTGCGCTCCGGGGCGCGCTACGAGCGTTCGCTTCAACTGCTCGCTTACGCGCATGAAGTCAATCCAAAGGGTATAAAAAAGTCCGGCGTGATGGTGGGCCTGGGCGAGGAGACGG
>Ga0182030_10027672_pt1 | contig 10184 bp, 8 predicted proteins | sample 812S3MmetaG_FD_121299 | JGI IMG/M metagenome (GOLD analysis project Ga0182030, IMG submission 121299) | Permafrost microbial communities from Stordalen Mire, Sweden - 812S3M metaG (Illumina Assembly) | ecosystem: Environmental > Terrestrial > Soil > Wetlands > Permafrost | place: Sweden... | reverse complement strand
GTCGAGGCACGCCAGAGAATGATCATGGCCAGCGATTCGACGGCAAGACAGGCCATGGCCACTTGAAATCCGCCGTAGCGGTCGATGGCGTGAATGAAGAGCAGCCGGGTTAAGATGAAAGTTGCACCGAAGACGGTGAGGCAAAGGGCGGCGCTGTTCCAGTGGCGGCTGGCGAAGTAGAGGGCGACAAAGGTGGCCAGAACGCTATAGCCGATTCCGGCCAGGGCCAGGCTCATGCCGTGGGGAGCGATGCGGCCCAGCAGGTGAGCGAAGGGAAGATGCTCGCCGTGAAGCACAGCGACTTTGCTTTTGCGGCAGGCAACGATCAGGCTGAGGCCGAAGATCAGCATGGTGACCGCGCCGATCGAGATCAGGCCCCATTGCTGGTCGAGCGCTACGCCGATGGGAGCGCCGATGGCGATTCCGCCAAAGATGGCGATGCCGTTGAAGGTCATGACCTTGGCGGTGCTCGAGGGACCGACTTTGAGGATGGCCCATAGCATGGAGCCGGTGGCGTTAAGGCTTTCGCCGATGCCCAGAAGCAGGCGGCTCAGGACCATCACCGATAGGCTGATCCAGGGAATCGTGTGTAGAAGCGCGGCGGCGATCAGGACCGCTCCGCTGACAGTGCTGATGCCCATGCCCCAAAGCACAGCGACCTTTGCGCCGTGGCGGTCGCAAATGCGGCCGGTCCAGGGACGGCTGGCAAGAGTGGCGACGTACTGGACGCTGACGGCCAGTCCGGCCAGCAGGACGCTGAAGCCCAGGCGCAGATGAACGTAGGGCGGCAGCACGGCCAGCGGCAACCCGATGGACACATAAGTGACGAAGGAGAAATAAACAAAGCCGATAATCTGCCGCGTACCGCCGCCAGGCTTGGCAGACGATAGAGCGGAATCGCTGGTAGTGGGAGAGATAGGCATGTTGAGGAGATGATCCTGGAGATAAAGGGTATATTTCCAATTATAACGGAGGCCCGTTGCGGTGCCGGGAGTCCCGCAGGGATCGAGCCGTGGCGAATAGAATTTGCACAGAGACGATGGAATCTACCTTTCACGTGGAGCACTTCGGCTGCCGCGCCGCTCGCGCCGATGGCGAGGCGGTGAGCGACCGTTTGCGCGTTGCAGGGCACTCGGTGCGGCGATCTTCTGAAGCCGACGTGGTCATCGTCAATACCTGCAGCGTGACGGCGGAGGCCGACCGCGCGGCGCGGGCCTTCATTCGCCGCACGCACCGGCTGAATCCGGCGGCAAAGATTGTAGTGACTGGCTGCTATGCGCAGCGCGCGCCCCAGGAACTGGCAGCTCTGGCCGGAGTGGCCGCTGTGATTGGCAACAGCCACAAGGGGCTGGCGCCGGAGATCGTCCTCGGCCTGATACAAGGCTCGGCCGCCGCTGCGGCAACTTTCCTCGTGCAAATTCAACCCGCACCCGCCGTATCGCAGGCACTGCCGCAGGTGGAGTTGGCCCCACCGCAGGTCGAGTTGGCCTCACCGCAGGTGGTCTGGGCCGACGATCGCTTTGCGCACTCCTTTCTGAAGGGGGCGCAACTCACGCCGGGAGCGCAGACGCGGCCCAACCTGAAGATCCAGGAGGGGTGCGGGAATCGCTGCACGTTTTGCGTCATCCCGTCCACGCGAGGCCCCTCCAAGAGTCTGCCCCACGCAGTGGTTCTGCGGCAGGTGGAGGGGTTTGTGGCCGCCGGAGGCAATGAACTGGTGCTCTCCGGCATCAATCTGGGCCGCTGGGGGAGGGATTTTTCGGAGTCTGGTCTGCAAGATGCGGATCGAGATTTGAGGTTTCCCACCCTTTCCGCTGAAAGACGCGGAAAGGATGGGGCACCCAGTTCCGTACCCAGTTCTGCGGGTCAACGCTACGAAGGTCGGGCGCCGCGAACGCTAGCCGAACTGGTGCGGTGGATCTTGGAGCGAACCGAGCTGCCAAGGCTGCGGCTCAGCTCGATCGAGCCGATGGACTGGGATGCGGAGCTGATCGGGCTGATGGCGGAGTTCGGAAACCCGCAATCCGCGAATTCAGGGCCGAACGGTGGCAGGCTGGCGCGTCATGCGCACCTGCCGCTGCAATCCGGGTCGGATGCGGTGCTCCGGCGGATGCACCGTCGCTACCGGCCCTGGCATTACCTTGAGAAGGTAGAGGCGCTGCAGCGGGCCGCCGGACCGGAGTTGACCTTGGGCGCGGACGTGATGGTGGGCTTTCCGGGCGAGACCGACGCCGAATTCGAGGAGACGCTCGCGCTGGTGCGCCTGCTGCCCTTCGGCTACCTGCATCTCTTTCCCTTTTCACCACGGCCGGGCACTCCCGGTTGGGGACTGCACGCGGAACGGCCGGTACAGCCCCAGGTGGTCGAGGAGCGCATGGCAGCGCTCCGGGCTTTGGCTGCGGAAAAGAGTCAGACGCACCGGAGGCGCTTTGTGGGGCGTGAGCTGCGGGCGATTACGCTGCATTCATCGGCAGAGTTGGCGGCGCGCGGCCGGACGGCGGCGATGACGGAGAATTTTTTGCCGCTGGAGATCGAGGGCCGAATGGAGGCCAACCGTCTGGTGCGAGTGCGGGTGAGCGGGCTGAAGGCCGATGGGATGCTGGAGGCGACGCTGGAAAAGCCGGAGATCGATTAGAGCGAAACCAGAGTGACTGCATCCCGAAGCCACATAGCTCAAGTCGACGCGACCAACAGGGAGCGGCGACCCAGCACAAAAATCGACAGGACACACCTACTCTGGTTCCGCTCTAGTATGGCGCGACAGCAATATCCGTCAGGGCAAAATCGGTTCCCTTGAATAGAAGCTCTTCGCCGGATTCCCTAGCCAGCGCGTAGGCCATGCAGTCGCCGAAGTTGAGCTTCGCAGGGTGACGGCCTTTGCCGTAGTGTTTGAAGGCCTCACGCGCCAAGCGCGCCTGCGATTCGGTGAAAGCCGCAATTTCGATGCGGTATCGCGCAATCAGCAGGTCCAGGTCGCGGACACCGTCTTCACCGCGCCGCCCAAGTATGAGCATGGAGGCCTCTAGAAAACAGGACGCCGGAAGCCAGCGAACAGTACTTTCCCCAATGGCGTCGGTAAGTCGCAATGCCTCAGGCTCTTTTTGCAAGATGGCTACCAGAGCAGACGAATCGACAATCATGAGGGAAGCCCATTCTCATCCCAGCCCATGATTTCATCCTCTGTCCGGGAATCGAGGACCGGCAGCGAAGCGCAATGGTCCGCAATCGCCATGATGTCCGCAATTAACTGACGTTTGCTTTCCCGCTTTCGCTCTTCGCGGGCAAGCCGTTCGCGCATGGCAACGATGACTGCAACGGTAATAGACTCTCCGGTGGCGGCAGCGAGATCGCGGGCCAGACGGTCGGCCTCGGGGGATTTGATACTAAGGGCCATGGTACCTTACCTCCTATTTTTCTACCTATATATACAATAACACCAAAAATCTTTGCATTCAGGTTGCAACGGGCCTTGTGGAGCAGGTCCGTATCCAAGGGTCAATTCTTGCGACGGTATCCGCGGGATCGGTTCCTCTTTCTGAATTCGGCCCTCTGGAACTCAACGTAAACTACTCGATCAACAATGCCGAGCGATGCTATACTCAGTGTGCGACCGTGTGCCCGCAACGATTCCGGTAAACCCGGGAGCGGGCCTAGGCGACTTTTGGAGGAGCATCATCGCACTCGATAAACGTTCGGCAAAGTCTTTTATTCGCATCAACGACCGTATCCGCGCGCGCGAGATTCGCGTCATCGACGAAAACGGTGAACAGATGGGCATTCTGCCGCCCTTCGAGGCGCTGAAGATCGCCCGCGAGCGTGGCTTGGACTTGGTGGAGGTTTCGCCCAACGCAGTTCCGCCGGTCTGCCGCATCCAAGACTATGGGCGCTTCCTCTATGAGAAGGAAAAGAGCGATCGCGCCACCCGCAAAAAGCAGAAGGTGATCGTGATCAAGGAGGTCAAGTTCTCCGTCACCGTCGACGAGCACGACTACCAGACCAAGAAGAATCAGGCGGTGCGCTTCCTCGCCGAGGGCGACAAGGTGAAGGCCAGCCTGCGCTTCCGCGGCCGCCAGATGGCTCACCGCGACCTGGGCTACGCGATTATCAACCGGCTGATTCAGGATATTGGCGATGCCGGCGTGGTCGAGTTCATGCCGCGCATGGAAGGGACGATTCTGCACGCGATCCTGGCTTCTTCAAAGAAGCAGGAAGCGCCCAAGCCCAAGCCGCCAGCACCTCCGCATCCGGCAGCAGCAGCCGCGCCGCGCCCCCCCGCTCCGCCGGCACAGTAACGCCAATCCATACCCATCCTTCGGGCGTTCCCGGCTCGAAGGATGGAATATAAATACTGCTCTGGATCTCCACTTTTTCCCTCGATGCACGCATTACAGGAACAGTGAAAATTCTCTAGGTCTGTGACAGGATGAAGAAGTTTCATTGAGTTCGTGCTTTCCCCGGTCTCAAAATCGAGACCGGGGGCACCCAATGGTGGTACAAAATCAAGCGGTCAGTGACCTAATAGCTCCGCACCCACTCCAGAATCGAGCGCACGGCCGCGCCGCTGGGGCCTTTGGCAATATAGGGGCGGCTGTCTTCGATCCAGGTCACGCCCGCAATATCGAGATGAATCCAGGGAGTCTCGTCGGCAAAGACCTTGAGGAACTCGGCGGCAGTGCAGGCTCCTCCCCAGCGGCCTCCGGTGTTCTTGATGTCGCCGATATCGCTCTTGATCATCTCGGCGTACTCTTCGCCGAGGGGCAGCCGCCAGAACTTCTCGCCGGAAGTCGCGAGCGCCGCGTCGAATTTGGCGTAGAACTCGTCGTTGTTCGAGAACGCGCCGCCGTTGACGTGGCCCAGAGCCACGACGCAGGCTCCAGTGAGGGTGGCGGCGTCGATCAGGTGGGTTGCGCCCAACTGGCGGGCATAGGTGAGTCCATCGGCCAGCACCAGGCGGCCTTCGGCGTCGGTGTTGATGATTTCGATGGTCTTTCCGGGCTTATCGGCGGAGAAGGGCATTGCCGTCTGTACGTCGCCGGGCTTTTGCGCCTTGCCGTCGGGCATATTTTCGGTGGCGCAAACCACCGCGATCACCCGGATGCGAGGCTTCAATAAAGCGATGGCGCGCATGGCGCCGATCATCGCGGCTCCGCCGGCCATATCGTACTTCATCTGCTCCATATTCTCGCCCGGCTTGAGCGAGATTCCGCCCGAGTCGAAGGTGATGCCCTTGCCGACCAGTCCCAGAACCGGGCCGTCACTGACGCCTTCGGGCTCATAGCGCAGCACAATCAGCGCAGGCGGTTCGGCGGAACCTTGGGCGACGCTCCAGAAGGCGCCCATTTTGAGTTCCTGAATCTTCTCGGTCGAGTGGACCTCCCATCCCAGCCCGACTGAGGAGGCCATTTCGGCGGCGCGCTGGCCCAGAATCGTCGGGGTGAGCTTATTGCCCGGTTCATTGACTAGCGAACGAGTGAAGTTCTGGCTCTCGCCGATGACGATGCCCTCGGCAAATGCGGATTCAACGGCAGACTGGTCTGCGCCAGCCGCGGCAGCCAGGGTGAAGGACTGGACGCTCTGATCTTTGCGTTCGCTGCGATAAGTGTCGGGGTCGAAGTCGCCGACCAAAGCGCCTTCAACCGCTGCGCGCGCGCTGGCAGCAGGCGCGAACGGATCGGAGGCAGGCAGCGCGAAGGTCAGTTCCCGAATGCCGCGGGGTTTGATGAAGCGCACGGCAGCGCCGGCGGCATTGCGCACGGAGTGGACTGTGGCCTTGGCCTGCTTGCCCAGGCCGACGATCAGCAGGCGCTTGGCAGCTAACGCCGCGGGATGGTGCAGGAGCAGCGTTTCGTTGGCTCCTGCCTTGAATTCGCCGCTGGCGAGCACCTCGGCGGCGGCAGCCTGGACGGCTCGATCGGCGGTCAGCAGGACAGGCTGGGGCTTAGCCTCAGAGCCTTTGGCGGTTTGTTGGTCGACGGCCAGAATGGCCAGCACTTCAGTCTCGATTCCGGCAAGAGGCGCGAAAGACAGTTGAGTCTGCATAGTGCCCATTATTTCACTGGAAGGCGCAATTTTCATGCGATCCCACCCTAGGCGCAAAAACAAATACGCGCCGAGGGTGGGGCACCCAGTCTCACTTTCGCCCGCCGTCCGAAGCGCTGGCCGAATGCGCTGCTCTGGTCAGCCGGTCGCGGATGGCCGCGCCGATTCCTTCCGCCGGTGGCACCGGGCAGAGAATCACGCTGCACCCCTCGGCGTCGAGCGCGCGCAGGCCGGCATAGAGATTGCGCGCCATCTCTGCGGGCTCCGACCAGCGGCCCCAGGGGTAGATGGCCACTGCCCGGGCCGGCGCGGCCACCTCGGAGGGAAGCATTACCCCCAGCCGGTCGCCGGGCGAGAGCGCCGCCGCCTCGGCCAGACGGAGGTAAAGTTCAGGCAGCGGAGACTCGACAAGAACCAGCCTTGCCCTGGGCGCGTAGTGGCGCAGACCCACGCCGGGCGAGGGAAGCGCTTCTCGGGGCCTATCTTCGAATGGCGCGTTGCTGCGAAAGATCTCGACCGCTCCGGCAACGTGCCGAATCTGTGCGCCGGTCACTGCGCCCGGACGGTAAATCACCATTGGACTCTGGCCGGGGTCGAGCACGGTGGACTCGACGCCGTGCACGGCCGGTCCGGCATCGAGCACGGCATCGATGCGCCCATCGAGGTCTGCCAGCACGTGCGCGGCGGTGGTAGGGCTGATGTGGCCAAAGGTATTGGCGCTGGGCGCGGCCACCGGAACCCCGGCGCGGCGAATCAGCTCCAGTGCTACAGGATGGGCGGGCATGCGCACTCCAACCAGCGGGCGGCCCGCGGTCAGAGCGTCGGAAACCGCGGCCGTGCGCGGCAACAGCAGCGTGAGCGGCCCAGGCCAAAAGGCGGCCATCAGCTTGCGGGCTGCCTCCGGCACCTCTTTAACCAACCCTTCGAGCATGGATTCGCCGGCAATGTGGACGATCACCGGGTCCCAGGCAGGCCGCTGCTTGGCGGCAAAGATGCGGCCCACTGCACTTGGATCCAGCGCATTTGCCCCCAGCCCATAGACGGTTTCGGTAGGCAGCGCCACCAGACCGCCGGCGCATAGAATCCGGGCCGCGCGCCCGATCGCTTCCTGGGCCTCGGCAGTCTCAAGATGGGCGGGGTCCACGCTCAACCGCAGGGTCTTCACATTTATATTGTCGCCTGTTTGCTCCGCCTGCCGCCACCTGCCGTATACTCGCCTTTTACGATGCCTATCGAGACCGAAATAAAATTTCGCGCAGAAGACCTGCCGGGGCTTGCTCACCGCCTGCAGGCGGCGGGATTCCGGCTGCAAACCCCGCGCTCCTTCGAGAGCAATGTGCTCTACGATACGCCGGACCGGCAGATGCGCGCCCGCACCGAAATTCTGCGTATCCGCAGCTATGCCGGCCGCTGGACAGTCACTCACAAGCGGCTGCCCGTTTCGGGGCCCGGCGAAGACCGGCACAAGCATCGCATCGAAACCGAGACGGAGGTCAGCGACGGCGCGGCGATGGCTGAGGTCTTTCTTTCACTGGGCCTGGTCGCCGCGTTTCGTTATGAGAAGTGGCGCACCGAGTGGAGCGACGGGGAGGGCCATTGCGTGGTGGACGAAACTCCCATCGGCGACTACGCCGAACTGGAGGGCTCGTCCGAGTGGATCGATCGCATTGCGGCAAGATTGGGCGTCGAACCTGCGCAGTACCTCACCCTCAGCTATGGGAGGCTCTTCGACCTTTGGCGAGAGGAGCACTCCTCGGTTGCCGAGGATCTGACCTTTGCGGCCGTCGCCCAGTGCGGGCCCAATCAAGGTGGATCGGCCTAGACCTGTCTAAAAACTCAGTATTGAAGGGTACGGGCTTCAGCCCGTACGTTCAATACTGAGTTTGATCCCCGGCTTTAGCCGCCGAGGGAATACAAACGTCTGAAAATCCTCCCTCAGGGGCTAAAGCCCACCGCGATGGCCGCCTTTCATGTACGGGCTGAAGCCCGTACCCTTCACGAAAACAGAGATTTTAGACAGACTCTTAGATGCTCCTGCCACTGCGTCCATGCTTTCGACCGGGCTGTGTTACCGTTGCAATACGGAGTTCCTGAGCCAGGGGCGGATCGTTTTGAGAGTGGAAAGCATCCCTTGCGGCGCAGTTTTTTGCGCTTCGGGACCTGCCTGATCGAAGCCCAGCGGAGTGAGCGGGCCGGGTTGAGCACACCGAGTGGGAACGACAGGGCTGGAGCGATTGAATTGAATGGGCGATTCGGCGCGAACTGGGGGCGGTGTGGGTAATCGAGAGATCTCCCGGCAGCCGGAAGCGATCGAGCCGCACCCATTCACAGCTTCGGCCTCCAGCTCTGGATTTGGGTCCGAATCAGGATCAAGACTTGCTTCGGAGCCGGAATCCGCTCCCCGGTCTGCCTCTGGCTCCGTTTACGCGCCGCAATCTCTGCTGCCTTTCGTCAGAAACGCGCCGCAGCGAATTCCTCGCTGGTTGGAGCGCGGCGAACTGTTTCTGCGCGTAGTGCTGCGAATGTACATAGGCTTGGCGGTCTGTTATGCGCCATGGTCGCACGTTTTCTGGGACCGGAACCCTCTCTTTGCACAGTTTCCCATTCTGGCGATCTATGCGGCTAACGGCGCGGTGCGGGGCATCATTTCAGGGTTGGGGCTCTTGAATCTGTGGATTGCGTTTCAGGAAGCGATCCGCCATCGGGATAGGTGAACTATGAGGGAACAGGGAACAGGGAACAGGGAACAGACGACAAGCATGCCTTCCACGAATTCCCGTGCGGCCTCCGCAACGCCCATCGCTTCATCCAGCCCCGAAGCCAGCGTCAATCACAACGCGGCGCGAGCCGCGTCCCCTGATCCCTGTTCCCTGATCCCTGTTCCCTGCATTCCCGGCAACGGGGTTCCACCGCCGATCGAACTGGCTCCGCTGGCTTATGAGAATCCCAGCTTTCTGAATAGCGCCGACGGCCGGCTGATCCGTATCGTCAGCGAGTACATGGAGCCGCTGGCCCGCTTCCGCCGGGAGCAGATTCAGGATACGGTGGTCTTTTTCGGGTCGGCGCGCTTTCGCGGGCGCGAAGAGGCCGATCATGAACTGGAGTTGCTGGAAAACACCGGCTCGGCGCAGCCGGCGCCCAGCCACGAGCAGCCGGCCAGCGCTCCCGAAATTGAGGCGGGCAAGGCCACACAGTTGCAAATCAAGCGCGCCGAAGCTGCCGTCGAAATGGCCCGCTACTATGAGGACGCCCGTCGGCTGGCCGCAATGCTGACCCGGTGGACCAAATCAATTCCCTCGCGGCGGCATCGTTTTGTGGTCACTTCGGGCGGTGGTCCGGGGATCATGGAGGCGGCTAACCGCGGCGCGCACGAGGCCGGCGGCAAGACCATCGGACTCAATATCCGCCTACCCTTCGAGCAGCATCCGAATCCCTACATTACCCCCGCGCTCAACTTTGAGTTTCACTACTTTTTCATGCGCAAGCTGTGGTTTGCCTACCTGTCGAAGGCGCTGGTGGTCTTTCCCGGCGGCTTCGGCACGCTGGACGAAATGTTCGAGATTCTGACCCTTGCCCAGACGAAAAAACTGGCCAAAAAGATCACGGTAGTCGTCTACGGCTCGGAGTATTGGAAGAAGGTCTTCAATCTGGAGGCGCTGGTGGATACGGGTGCCATCTCGCCCAAGGATATTGAGCTCTTTCAGTTTGCCGATACGCCGGAGCAGGCATTCGAGCTGCTGCGCCATGGGCTGACGGAGAACTATCTTTTGGCAGAGATCGCCGCCGGCAAACTCGCCGAGAGCCAGGAGATGCCCCCAGGTAAGGAACTGATGGCCGGCTGGACGGTCGAGGATTTCCTGGGACCGGAGATGGCGAAGACCAGCAAATAGACCCAAGGCAATCGCGTAAATGCGGCACGTGGCCCGTTCATCAACTCCGAAGAATTGCCGTAAGCCACGAGAGGCTGTGCCCCGTTCATCGCGGCCCTATCGCGATGAGCGGGCGGGAGACTTGAGGTCAGATCGTGGCCGGATTATGATAGCGCCATGCCGTACGGTCTGAAACGGTTCCAGCAAGCAGAAGCTCTCCACTTCATCACTTTCAGTTGCTATCACCGTCTCCCTCTTCTCGATGCGCCGGACCCC
>Ga0182030_10027670_pt1 | contig 10184 bp, 9 predicted proteins | sample 812S3MmetaG_FD_121299 | JGI IMG/M metagenome (GOLD analysis project Ga0182030, IMG submission 121299) | Permafrost microbial communities from Stordalen Mire, Sweden - 812S3M metaG (Illumina Assembly) | ecosystem: Environmental > Terrestrial > Soil > Wetlands > Permafrost | place: Sweden... | reverse complement strand
TGGGGATCGATGCTCAACGACGCGCGCTCGCACCTGTTCGACTCGCCCCACCTGGTGCTGTTTCCGGCGGCGGCGGTGGCGGGAGCCGTGCTGGGTTTTAATTTCCTGGGCGACGCGCTGCGCGACCGCCTGGACCCGCGCACGCGCCTGGAGCTGGGGCTCTAGCAATGCGTGCTCACCGCAAAGTCTGGGTGCCCCATCCTTGGCACGTTTTTGTTTTTGTGCCAAGGGTGGGAGACCACAACACTCCACCCGCCCCATCTTCGCTCAGCCAGGAGCTTGAGTTTTGGGAAACACCATGAAAATCGGCGTCATCAGCGACACCCACGGCCTGCTCCGCTCCGAAGTCGCGCCGGCGCTGGCCGGCGTCGACCGCATCCTGCACCTGGGCGATGTGGGCAAAATTTCCATCCTCGCCGAACTCGAGAAGATCGCGCCAGTCACCGCCATCCGCGGCAACGTGGACCACGGCGGCCCGTGCGGCGAACTGCCGGAGACCGAAGTGCTGCTCGTCGAAGGCAAGTACCTCTACCTGCTGCACGACCTGCACACCCTGCACCTCGATCCGGCCGCGGCACGCTTCGCCGCTGTCCTCTATGGCCACACCCACGTGCCCATCTTCTACAAGAAGAAAGGCGTGCTCTACTTCAACCCCGGCAGCTGCGGCCCGCGGCGGTTTGAGCTGCCGGTGACGGTGGGGTTGCTGACGATTGGGGAAAGCGGAGAGCTGGTCGCGGAGATTGTGCCGCTCAAGACGGCCTAGCTGGAGATTACTTCCGAGTTGGCGGTGACTCAGGAGTAATATGGCTCACGGGTTCAAAAGCAAATGTTTGCAGCCATTCCGATTCTGAAAACTCTGGTAGTTCTAACCGCGATGACTTCTGTCGTCGCGCTCCCCAAGGAGGATCAGCAGGCACCAGAAGCCAGCGAACGGTTCGTGCTGGTCAGACTCGCTGATCGTAAGCCTGTCGCAAACCAGCATTTGGTTATTTTCATGGGTGCGACTGTAAAGGAAACGAGAAGGCATTCTATTCGACTAGAAGTTGACACCGACTCCAACGGCGTAATAGCGCCAAAGATAGGCCCGAAGATACGGTGGTTCCAAGTGTGGCACAAAGAAGGAGAATCCTGTCCCGGCGGCATCCCCGCCCGTGACGTGTTCCATTCAAGCGTCCTTTTCGACGAAGGAGCCCTTGTGTCTGATACTTGCGGTTCGGGCTTGGAACGGCTTCAGCCATAGATCACTCTCCGGCCCATGGTTAATGTGCCTTTGAGATCGCCCATCCGGTAGATTTGAACCGATCAATCCGGCGGTTAAATCCGCATTCTGGTCGAATTGTCGGCCATCCGGACATTACAAGTCGCGAACTACCGATCAGCCACGCATACGCGGATTCACCCAGCGGTAAACCACATCGGTCAGCAGATTCACCAGCACATACGTCAGCCCAATCGACAGCAGGCAGCCCTGGACCAGGGCGTAGTCGCGGTTCGAGATCGCCGTCACCGTCAAGCGGCCGAGGCCGGGCCAGCTGAAGATTGTCTCGGTGACGATGGCGCCGGCCAGCAGGGCGCCGAATTGCAATCCGACCACGGTGATGATGGGGACCAGGGCGTTGGCGAGGGCATGGCGGCAGACGACGCGAGTCTCGCTGAGTCCCTTGGCGCGGGCGGTGCGGATGTAGTCCTGGCCCAGTTCCTCAAGCATCGCCGTGCGGATCATGCGGGTGAGAATAGCCGCCAGCGACGCGCCCATGGCGATGGCCGGCAGCACCAGGTAATGCCAGTCAATCGACCGTCCCCGCCGGAGTTCGCGCCGGAGACGGGCAGCCAGCCCAGACCGATGGAGAAGACCAGGATGAGCACCGGGCCAAGCGCGAGGCCGGGCACCGACAGGCCAAAGAGAGACACGACGGAGATCGTCTGGTCGAGCCAGCGGCCGCGGCGCACGGCGGCCAGAATGCCAGCCGGAAGGGCGAGCGCCAGGCCGAAACCGAGCGAGGTGAGCGTGAGCGCCAGCGTGTAGGGGTAGCGCGCGGCGATGAGCGTGGCCACGGTCTGGTGCAGACGGATGGAGCTGCCCAGGTCGCCGTGCACCACGCCTGCCCAGTAGTGCAGGTACTGAGCGCCGAGCGGCAGGTCAAGGCCGTACTGATGGCGCAGCGCGCCCAGGTCGGCGGGCGTGGCGCCGTCGCCCAGCATCTGCTGGATGGGATCGCCCGGCACCAGGTGGATGAGCAGAAAGACCAGCGAAACCACCAGCCAGACGACCGGAAGGGTGAGAGCGAGGCGGGTGAGAATCTGTTTCATCGGCTCGCTCTCAACGATAAACCAGGGGTCAGGGGTCAGAGATCAGGGGGCGGCTTACTGCTTGGTGAAGTCGAAGGTGCAGGTGCGGCCCTCAATGCCCAGCCCTTTGCCCTTGGTGCCGGTGCCCTGCGTCGGCTGGAACTGGGCCTTCACGTCGTAGCTATAGTCGTCGCCTTTGCCGGTGAAGATGCCGGTGGCGTACTTTCTTGACGCGACCAGGCCGTTGGCTTGCAGCTTCGCCGAGCCGTCCTCTTTGATTTTGCCTTCGAGCAGCAGGTAGCCTGGCTGGCCGGCCGTGCCGTGCTCACCGCGAAAGTTGCTGTCGGTGATCACCGCCGGAAACTCCCACGCATATCCCTGCGTGCCGCCCTTGGCCGGGCAGCTCATTTTGGTAAGCCACTTGCCATCGAACTTCTCTCCCGCGCGCAGAACTCCGGGCAGGAACAGTAATGCCAGAACAAGAAAAAGACGAATCGCCTTACGCATAAACTTCCCCCTGGGGGCAGCATTTTAGCCCTGCGAAAGCGGAGCGGTCTGTGACAAGCCGATGAAAGCAAGCACATGAATCGACTGGGTGCGGCGCTCAAGGATGCGGAAGAGAAACTGGCCGTGGTAAAGCCCGCGGGAGGGGGCCGCGGGCTATTGGGGCTGCGGAAGGAGGCCTCCGTGCATGCGAAACGACCACAGAGGGTCCCTCAGGGGCTAAAGCCCACGCCTTGTTTTTATGGCGCTTGCGGCATGACTGAAGTCATGCCCTGTTACAAAACATTCGGGAGTTACCGCCGCGACGAGTTTTTCGCGGCCTGTCGGGGCTGTGCGGGAGCATCTGCCGGCAAGCCATCGAGACGAACTGCAAGCTGTCAGCGATAGATCTCCTGAATGAAGTTCTGCTCGTGCATGGGCGGGCGCACGTATTTCGATTTCATGAGTGGCGGCAGCTTCAAGGGCTCCGGGGTCAGGTCCTGGTATGGAATCAGCGAGAGCAGATGGCGGATCACGTTCAGGCGCGCCGTCTTCTTGTTCTCAGCGTTGACCACGTACCAGGGGCACTGCTTGGTGTCGCAGATGGCAAACATCTCGTCCTTGGCGCGCGAGTACTCGGCCCAGTGCTTGCGCGACTCCAGATCCATGGGGCTCAGCTTCCAGCGCTTGGTGGGCTTGTTGAGGCGGTCCTGGAAGCGGCGCTCCTGCTCGGCGTCGCTCACGCTGAACCAGTACTTGATGAGGATGACGCCGGAGCGCACCAGCATGCGTTCGAACTCCGGGCAGCTCTGCATGAACTCCTGATGCTCGCGCTCGGTGCAGAAGCCCATGACGCGCTCGACGCCCGAGCGGTTATACCAGCTGCGGTCGAACAGAACCATCTCGCCGGCCGCAGGCAGGTGGTTTGCATAGCGCTGGAAGTACCACTGCGTTTTTTCGCGCTCGGTGGGCGTGCCCAGCGCGACCACGCGGCAGATGCGCGGGTTGAGCGACTCGGTAATGCGCTTGATGGCGCCGCCCTTGCCGGCGGCGTCGCGGCCTTCAAAGAGCACCACCACGCGCAGCTTCTGGTGGCGAACCCACTCCTGCAGCTTGACCAGCTCGATCTGCAGGCGGGCGAGTTCCTTGTCGTAGCCGCAGTCTTTGCCCAGTTGCAGGGCGCCGTTGGCTGCCGGCGCCGGGCTGGCGTGCATCTCGGCCTGGGACGGCTTCTGCTTCGGCTCGTTCGCCTTCTTGGCGCGATGCTTGTGATTGCTCTTGTCGGCCATGGCACTTCCTCCGGCGGCTGAGTTCGTCCGTGCAAGGGCCGGGGAATGTGCTGGCACAGCTGAACCGCGGTTCGCCAGCAATTATATCGGCAGAAATCGCAGCTTGTTCACGGTGGACTGACGATTCAGCCCGAGATAAGCGTCGGTTCGATCCCTTTTGAGAACCTGCCCCAGACAGCGCGGCGCGGTTGCCTGGCTGATTACTGGCTTTCGTTCACCGCCGTCGTGTCCTCTTCAACCGGCTCCACGCGGATGCGGGCGATGCGGCGGGCGTCCATCTCGATGACGGTGAGGCGGCGGCCTTCGAAATCGATGCTTTCGCCCTCTTTCGGGATGTGGCCGAGGCGCATGAGCAGGAAGCCGGCCAGAGTCTCGACACCGCCCTCGCGGGGCAGGTGCCATTGCATCTGCGTTTCGAGATCCCGCAGATTCACAGCGCCATCCATCAGCAAGGCGCCGGAGGCGGTGGTGAGCACGGGGCGCTCGGGCGAATCGAACTCGTCTTCGAGCTCGCCGGTGAGCTGCTCGATAGCGTCCTCGGCCGTGACCAGGCCTACCGTAGAGCCGTACTCGTCCACCACGATGGCCATGTGGCGGCGGCGCTGCTGGAAGTCGCGGATCAGGTCGAGGACGGACTTGGTCTCTGGCGCGACGAGCACGTCGCGCATGACCTGTTCGAGCTTGAGCTCGACGAAGGGCGCGGCTGGACGTGGTTTGGCAGTTTCCCAGGTCTCAGAATCGAGACCCTTCGACTGGCTCAGGGCAGGCTCTGGGGCACCCAGGGTTCCGGGGCGGAAGAACATGAGGCGGGCAAGGTCTTTGGAGTAGACCACGCCGACGATGTGCTCGGGGCCGCGCGCTTCGTCGTAGACCGGGACGCGGGAGTGCATGCGGTTGATGACGCGGGCGCTGGCTTCTTCAACCAGCATCTTCGAAGGCAGCGAAAAGATCTGCTGGCGCGGGGTCATGATCTCGCGCACGGTGACGTCGTCCAGCTCCAGAGTGCGATGGATGAGCGTCTCCTGGAACTTCGGCAGCAGGCCCATGCGGCGGGCGGCGGTGGCGATGAGCTTGAGCTCCTCGGGTGAGTGGACGGCGGCGCGTTCGCTGAGCTGGATGTCGAAGCCGCGGAGGATGACGCCGGCGGAGCTCTTGAGGAAGCGCACGGCGGGCCGGGCCATGGCGATGAACAACAGCATGGGCGGGGCAACGGCCACGGCTAAAGCCTCCGCCCGGCGCAGGGCGAGGGACTTGGGCACCAGTTCGCCTACCACGACGTGAAAATACGTGATGACGGCAAACCCGAGCGTGACGGCGACGATGTGCGCGTAGAGCAGGGCGTGGGGCTGGGCGAGGGGGAGCAGGTTGAGCCAGCCGAAGAGGATGGCGGCGGCCAGCGGCTCGCCTATCCAGCCCAGGGCGAGCGAACAGAGCGTGACGCCGAGCTGCACGGCGGGCAGAAAGTCGTCGAGGTCCTGCTGCAGGCGGCGGACGGCGCGGGCGCCGGGGACGCCGGCGGTGATCATCTGCTCAATGCGTGTGTCGCGGATGGAGACCAGGGCGAACTCGGCGGCCACAAAGAAGGCGTTGGCCAGAATGAGCAGGGCCACGGCAACGAATTCGAGCAGCGGAAGTCCGTGCATCTGGGTGTGAGGATAGCACTTCAGGGACTAGGGACTGGGGGACCAAGGGACTCAGGGACTAGGGACCAGGGGACCAAGGGACTAAGGGACCAGGGAACGATTCGGCGCGGACAAACGTAATGATCTGCGGAGCGTGTTCGTGGACTCATCGCCAGTGCACCGCTCCATTCCTGTTCGGCCGCGCACACCAGTGTTCGAATTTGGACACAGAGGCCGCAATGACGATCGTGCGGCACAGACTGGCGGATTGAAAGCAAACGAGTTGATGTGCAAGTGATTTGGCAACTGAGATGCATGGATATTTCCGAGTGGCGATCAGTCCCTGGTCCCTCAGTCCCTAGTACCTTGGTCCCCTGGTCCCTCGGTCCCTGAGTCCCTTAGCTCCTTAGTCCCTGAGTCCCTAACAGAAATCGAGGTACCCCCGATGAAGCATCTAGGCCTAAAGCATCTTCTCCTGGCAACAGCAGCGTTGGCGCTGGCGGCGGTTCCGGCGCTGGCCACTGAGGCAACCTTTGAACGTACCCTCACAGTGAGCGGACACCTGGAACTCACAGTCGCCACCGGCTCGGGCAATATCCACATCACGCAGGGCTCCGGCAACCAGGTGCATATCTTTGGGCGGGTCAAGTCCAACTGGGGCGGCAACGAGGACAAGGTGCGCGAGATTGCCGCCAATCCGCCGATCGAGCAGACGGGCAGCATCATCCGCGTGGGCCAGCACCACGAGAACCTGCACAACATCAGCATCGACTACGAGATTCAGGCGCCGGCGAACGCCTATCTCGACGCCGGCTCGGGCTCGGGCAATGTGACCGACGAGGGCGTGGGCGAGAACTCCAAACTGAGCACGGGCTCGGGCAATATCCACGCCACCGGGTTGAACGGCGGCTTCTCGGTCGGCACCGGATCGGGCAGCATCTACGCCGAGCAGACCGGCCCCGGCGACGTAAAGGCTGACACCGGCTCGGGCAGTATCGAGCTCAAAAATGTGCATGGAGCGCTGAAGGCTGAGACCGGCTCCGGCGGCATCAAGGTGGACGGCGCGCCGGCCGTCGGCTGGAAGCTTGAAACCGGCTCGGGCAATGTGGAACTGTGGGTGGGCGACGCGCCGCTCACGCTGGACGCCGAGAGCGGCTCGGGCAGCATCCACACGGACCGCGAGATGCTGACGCAGGGGTCCAACGATCGCCACCATGTGACCGGGAAGCTGAACGGCGGCGGCCCGACGGTACGCATTGCGACCGGCTCGGGCGATATTCGCGTGCATTGATCTTCGCGTGCATGGATTGACGGCGCCGCGATCCGCCGCAGAGCGAGTCGCGGGTTAAACCACATGCGCGGGCCGGCCTAACGCTGCTGTCCGCCCAACCTTTTCTATGGCGAGGCCTGGATTGCTCCATGGGCAGGCCTCGCCTATTTTTTTGATTGCTCTCGCGCGCCATCGCCCCATCCCTCCCCCAAAATCTCTCCTGCTCCCCGGCCTTCGCTTTGCCGGAACTGCTGCGCCGCTGCGCGCGTATACGGTGAAGCCACCATCGCGCACACTTCTCGCTCAAGGAACCCTCCTCATGGATTCGACACCCGAGCCTCTCCCTGTCCCCGACGACCCCACGATCAATCCGCCTGAAGCGCCGGTGCTGTTGCCGCCCACGGAGCCGAACAGCATCTTCATTGGGCCATTCGGCCTGCGCGCGGGTTGGAGCCTGCTGATCTACATCGCCATTCTGCTCTCGATCGTGTCCACCGTTCGTGCGGTGCACGATCACGTGAAAGCCGCCGCACGGCAGGCAGAAGTGGCCGCCGCGCAGGCCGCGGGCAAGCCGGCGCCGCCGGTTGTAAAGCGCGATCCCAATGCGCCCAGTCCGGTGAGCGCGGCGATTGCCGAGGAGGGCATCAGCTTCGCGGTTCTCTTCCTGGTCAGCCTGATCATGGCGGCCATTGAGCGCCGGCGGTTCCAGGTTTATGGGCTGGGAGGAGAGCGAATCTTCAGCCGCTTTTTCACCGGCACGCTGTGGGGGCTGATCGCCATGGCGATGCTGGTGGGCACGCTGAACGCGCTGCACCTGGTGCGCTTTGAGGCGCAGCTGGACCACGGCTGGGCCATTGCCGGCTGGGGCGGAGCGCAGCTCGCCGGCTTTCTGTGCGTGGGCCTGGTGGAGGAGTACCTCTTCCGCGGCTACCTGCAGTTCACGCTGGCGCGGGGGCTGGTCTTCCTGGGCAGCCTCTTCAGCCGCAACCACGCCCGCACCGTCGGCTTCTGGATCGCGACCCTCATTACTTCTGGCCTGTTTTTCGCCGCGCATATCAGCAACGACGGCGAAGACTGGCTAGGCCTGGTGCTGGTCTTCCTGGCCGGCGTGGCGTTCGTGCTTGCCCTGTGGCGCACCGGCTCGCTGTGGTGGGGCATCGGCTTCCACATGGCCTGGGACTGGTCGCAATCGTTCCTGTATGGCGTGCCCGACAGCGGCCAACTCGTGCAAGGCCGCCTCTTCGCCACCCATGCCGTGGGCAATCCCCTGCTCTCCGGCGGACCAGTGGGGCCGGAAGGCAGCGTGCTGTGCGTTCCGGTTCTGCTGCTGATTATCGTGGTGCTGTTCCGGACGCGGAGGTCGCCGCTGCCGGGGTTCGAGACCAAGGGGCAGGTCGTGATGGGTGAGGCGAGGGAAACTATTGGTCTCGAAGGGGCGCGGGTCTAGTCATTTTGAAAGGCCCGCTTCCTTCCCCGGCCAGCTAATTTGCTAGACTAATGGAACTACATTCAAGGAGAAACCATATGGCCATCGACAAGTTGGAAGAAATCAACTCCTTTCGAGCGGAGCAGTAAGCGCCGCAAGGGATATCCCTCTGAAACCCACGTCAAGCGCGGCCTGCGCGTTGTGGGCGAAAACAAAGACCTGCTTGAAAAACTAGGCCGTAATGATCTTTGCCCTTGCGGCTCGGGATGCAGCTTTCAAGAAATGCTGCATGAAGTCGGGCCGGTTTGACGGTGCGAACCGCAACTACTTCTTTCCGCGGATAACCCCAGCTCCGGGACCGGCACAGCTACCTGCTGTGCCGGTCCCGTTACACTAAGAGCATGGTTCGCGTTTTTCATCCTATTCCTGTGGAGCAAATCAAGCTGCTGGTTTTCGATCTGGACGGTACGCTGATCGACTCGGCGCAGGACTTGTGCAACAGCGTGAACGCGACGCTGGCCCACTTTGGCCTGAAGCACCTGGAAGACGCGGAGATTGCCGGGTTCATCGGCGATGGGGCGCTGATGCTGGTGCGGCGGGCGCTCGCCAAGGAGCACGGCTCGCCGGTCGGCGAAGACTTCCTCCAGACCGCTTACGCCTTCTTCCTCGACTACTACCGCGCCCACAAACTCGACTACACGTACGCTTACGACGGCGTCCTTGAAGCCCTGGCCGCGCTCAGGGACCTGCACAACCAGCCCCGGGCGATGGCCGTGCTGACCAACAAGCCGGTGCGGCCGGCGCGGGATATCTGCTCGGCCTTGGGGCTGGCGCCTTATTTCATCGAGATCTACGGCGGCAACAGCTTTGCCACCAAGAAGCCCGATCCAGAGGGGTTGCGGGCGCTGATGGCCGAGGCCGGAGCGGCGCCGGCGGAGACGGTGCTGATCGGCGACAGCGAGGTGGATGTGCAAACGGCGCGCAACGCCGGGACGTGGGTGATCGGCTGCACCTTCGGGCTGGCTCCGGAGACGCTCACGGCCAACCAGCCGGATGTGCTGGTCGACTCGCCGCGCGACTGGACGGCGGCCCTGAGTCCCGCGTAAAATCGATTTACGGCGGCAAGCGGCAGGGCTCAAGATTCTGCCACGCGCTCAAACCGAGGCGCGCATCTTCAGCCGCGCACAGCTCCCGGGTCTGCTCAGGTTTGAGTGCTGCCCAAGGCGCTGATTCGCGGCGATAAGGTCCTTTCCGGTACCCGCACCGCACAAAGGATCAGATTTTCCCTTTTCTCGCATCCGCATGGCCCCGGATGCAGCCGATACTGGAAGCAGCAAGTTGATTTACTCCAAGACCAGCGTGCCCGTTTTGCCGTGCCTGTTCTGCAAGGCTGTCTTGTGCCCATTGTCCTTTTCTGGAGATTTTGCGATATGCGCATTTTTGCCCTGGGATTGATCCTTGCCCTGCCCGCTGTTGTCCCCGCCGCTGCCTTTGCAGCCAATGCCATCTCGCCCGCCGGCCCCTCTGCTCCCTCTTTGCAGGGCGTGGTGGCCGATCCAACCGGCGCCATTGTGCCCGGCGCTGAAGTGGACCTTGTGGACCCCAGCGGCACGGTCGCCGGCTCCATCCACTCCGACGGCGAGGGGAACTTTCAACTCACCGCACCCCACGCCGGCAACTTTACGCTGGTGGTCTCAGAGCCTGGGTTTGAAACCGTGCGCACGCCGGTGGTGATTGCCGCGCCGGCAGCGGTGACCGGCGTGAAAGCTGCCATCGTGCTGCCCACGCTGGCCCGTGTGCACATC
>Ga0182030_10027669_pt1 | contig 10185 bp, 8 predicted proteins | sample 812S3MmetaG_FD_121299 | JGI IMG/M metagenome (GOLD analysis project Ga0182030, IMG submission 121299) | Permafrost microbial communities from Stordalen Mire, Sweden - 812S3M metaG (Illumina Assembly) | ecosystem: Environmental > Terrestrial > Soil > Wetlands > Permafrost | place: Sweden... | reverse complement strand
GCCGGCACCGAAACGACCCTCAAAGTCCACCTCACGCTGTCCGTTTCGCCAGCGACCAGGTCGTCGTCGCCTGCGCCACCATCGGCCCCGTGCCATCCGCCTCACTGATCCGCACCTCGGCGGTGAACAGCCGGCGGCCGGCGCGCAGCGGCACCGCCTCGGCCAGCAGCGGCAACACCCGCGCCGCGCGCAGAAAATTGATCGTGAGGTCCACCGTCACCGCATCGGGGTCATGCCGCGCCGCAAGGATCAGCGCGTAGGTCACCACGTCGGCGAGCGCGAACAGCACCGGCCCCGCCACGCTGCCGCCGGGCCGCGATACGTGCTCGCCCGCGTTCAGCCGCAGTCGGCCGCGCGTCGCCGTCGCCTCCACCACCTCCAGATTGAACAGCGGCACCAGCGGCAGCCCCTCGGCGATGTGCTGGCGGATATGGTCCAGGGTCCAATCGGGCGGCGTGCTCATTTTTCGTCGTTCGCACGACTGTCACGCGGCGGCAAGGTTGTGCCGACCCCAGCTTGCGCTAGAACATTGCCATGCCCTTCAAAGTCCAGGTTGGCCCGCCCCAGATCGCGATCCACCAGGGTCAGATCGTTCTGTTGACCGAGCCGGACGGCCAGATCAACTGGCCGTCCGACAAGGGTCTGTATTTCTACGACACCAGGCTGATCAGCGCCTGGTCGATCTACGCCAATGGCGAGACCTGGGATCTGCTCAGCGGCGGCGCCGCCACCTACGACACGGCGCGGCTGTTCCTCACCAACAACAGCTTCCTGACCGAGGACGGCGCGGTGCCGGCCCGCACCATCGGCTTCATGCTGAGCCGCACCCTCGACGGCGGCCTGCACGAGGATCTGGACCTGACCAACTTTGGTTCGGTTCCGGTCCGCTTCAACCTGGAGATCGCAATCCGCAGCGACTTCGCCGACATCTTCGAGGTGAAGGACCACAAGATCGTCCGCCGCGGCCGCATCACAACGGAATGGTCGGAGGACGAACAGCGCCTGACCACGGAGTATCGCAACCGCGACTTCGTGCGCGCGATCACCATCCGCACGGGCAAGTCATCGGCGCCGGCGGTGTTTGCCAACGGCCGCATCAGTTTCGCGATCAGCCTGGCACCCGGCGACGCCTGGCATTGTTGCCTGCTGTATGATCTGAGCAATGGCGAGCGCCACTTCGCGGCGCCCCAGGACTGCGCCGATCTCGCAACCCGTTCCCCACATGCGACCTCGGGCGCGGCCTGGCGGCAGACCGTGCCGCGGCTGCACACTTCGAACGAGGAATTCTATCGCTTCTACAGCCAGGCGCTGGACGACATGTCGGCACTGCGCCTGAACATGCCCGGCACCGACGGCGAGGTGCTGTTCCCGGCCGCGGGCCTGCCCTGGTTCGTTGCGCCGTTCGGCCGTGACAGCCTGATCGCCTCGCTGCAAACCATCATGATCGACACCGGCTTTGCCCGCGGTGCGCTGGAGGTGTTGGCGCAGCTGCAGGCGAAGGAACGCGACGACTGGCGCGACGCGGAGCCGGGCAAGATCCCGCATGAGATGCGCTACGGCGAGCTGGCGCATTTCAAGCTGATCCCGCACACGCCGTATTACGGCACCGCCGATGCCACGCCGCTTTACCTGATTGTGCTGCATGCCGCGTGGCGTGCCACTGGCGACCGCGCGCTGCTCGAGCATCATCTGGCGACCGCCGAGGCGTGCCTTACCTGGATCGATGACTGGGGCGATCGCGACGGCGACGGCTTCCAGGAATTCCAGACGCGCTCGCCGGTCGGCTACGAGAACATGGCGTGGAAGGATTCGGGCGATTCGTCGCGCTGCCCGGACGGGACTCTGGCCAAGGGCCCGAAGGCAATGGTCGAGTTGCAAGGCTACGTCTACGACGCCTGGCAGCGCATGGCGGAGGTGTACGAGGAACTGGGACAGCGGGAGCGGGCGGTTGCGCTGCGCGCCAAGGCCGCTTCATTGTTCCAGAAATTCAACGACACGTTCTGGGACGAGGCGGGTGGCTTCTACGCCTTCATGCTGGACGGCGAGAAGAAACCGATCTGGACTGTCGCGTCGAACCCTGGCCATTGCCTGTATTCCGGTCTCGTTCCGAAGGACCGCGCCGTGCGTGTCGTTGCCAGGCTGATGGCGCCCGATATGAACTCCGGCTGGGGTATCCGCACATTGTCGGCCCTGCATCCGTCGTACAATCCGTATGCGTATCAACTTGGCTCGGTGTGGCCGCACGACAACGGCATCATCGCCGCGGGGTTCAAGCGCTATGGTTTCGCCGCGGAGGCGGGGCGTGTCGCCCGCGACATCTCGGGTGCGGCAAGCCATTTCCTGCTCAATCAAGTGCCCGAGCTGTATGCCGGCATCGAACGCAGCGACATCACCTTCCCGGTGCAGTATCGCGGAGCCAACGTGCCGCAGGCCTGGGCCGCTGGCTCGGCGTTCATGTTGCTACAGGTGATGCTCGGGATCGAGTTCGATGCGCCCCGCGGCGTGATGCATGTCGACCCGGTGCTGCCGGACTGGCTGCCGGACGTAACGCTGTCCGGGGTGCATCTGGGCGAGCAGGATTTCGACCTGGCATTCTGGCGCGACGGGGCCGCGACGCGATTCAAGGTGCTGCGTGGCGATGCGGCGGCGGTGCAGTTGCGCACCGGCACAACGGCCTGACCTAATGTCCCGCCTGACCACCGCCGAGGCGATCGTCGACGGCTTGCTGCGTCATGGCATCGACACGCTGTATGCCCTGCCCGGCGTGCATAACGACCATCTGTTCGATGCGGCGCATCGCGCGGGGGAGCGCTTTCGCGTCATTCATCCGCGCCACGAGCAGACCGCGGCGTACATGGCGCTGGGTGCGGCCCTGGTCACCGGCAGGCCGCAGGCCTGTGCGATGGTGCCCGGCCCCGGGCTGCTCAATGCTGCCGCCGCGCTGCTCACCGCGTATGGTATGGGCGCGCCAGTGCTCGCGCTGATCGGCCAGATCCCCTCCTTCGCCATCGACCAGGGCCACGGCCATCTGCACGAGCTGCGCGACCAGCTTGGCCTGGTGCGCCACTTTACCCGCCACGCCGCCCGCATCCGCGCCGCGCAGGAGGCGCCGGCACTGATTGATGCCGCCCTGCACATCGCCACCACCGCTCCGCACGGCCCGGTCGCGCTCGAATGTGCCATCGACACATGGGGGCCAGCCGGCGGCACCGTCGACGGCACAGCGACGGCTGCCGCGCCAGCGCCGGATACGTTGATCGATCCCGCATTGATCACCCGTGCCGCCAAGCTGCTCGGCGCGGCGCAACGGCCATTGATCGTGGTCGGCGGCGGTGCGTTGGACGCCGGTCCGGAGGTGCAGGCAATCGCCGAACGCCTCGACGCGCCGGTCGTGTCGTTCCGCCGCGGCCGCGGCACGATCGCAACCACGCACCACCTCGCGTTCTCGTTCACCGAAGGACACCGGCTGTGGAAGGACGCCGACGCCGTGCTGGCGATCGGCACGCGGCTCTACTGGCAGGAAAGCAACTGGGGCGTCGACGACGCGCTGCCGATCGTTCGCATCGATGCGGATCCCACCGCGTTCGACCGCTTCCGCCGCCCAGCCTGCGCACTGCTCGGCGACGCCGCACCGATCCTGCGCGCGCTGCTCGCCGAACTGCCCGCGCACCTCCAGGCCCGCCCCAACCGAGACGCGGACCTCGCCGCCACGCGCGCCTGGTTCGATGAACGCCTGGAACGATTGCAGCCGCAGCGCGCTTACCTAGGCGCCATCCGCGCCGCACTGCCGGACGACGGCATCTTTGTCGAGGACGTGACCCAGCTCGGCTTCGTCAGCCGTCTGGCCTGGCCCGTCGCTGCCCCGAGGCTTTACCTGTCGCCCGGCTATCAGGACAATCTGGGCTGGGCCTACGGCACGGCGCTCGGCGCCCAGGCCGCGTTGCCGGGACGCAAGGTCGTTGCGGTGATGGGGGACGGCGGGTTCATGTACCAGGCAGCGGAACTCGCCACCGCCATGCGCCACAACCTGCCCGTCGTCGGCGTGGTGTTCGACAACGCCGCCTACGGCAATGTCCGCCTCATCCAGCAACAACAATACGGCAACCGATTGATCGCCTGCGACCTGCACAACCCGGATTTCGTCGCCTTTGCCGAGAGCTTCGGCGCTGCTGGCTTCCGCGCCACCACCCCCGACGCGCTGGAAGCCACCCTGCGTCAGGCTTTCGCCCTCAACAAACCCGCGCTGATCCAGGTCCCATGCGGACCAATGCCAAGCCCCTGGGACATGATCCTGCTGCCACGTCAGCGCGGCTTCGCCGATGCCTGGCGCCCGGCACTGCCGTAACGGATCAGACCTAACCGGCGGTGGCGTTAGCACTCGGTTAGTGGTTTCACGTGCATCCTGCCGCCATGGCACAGGCCCCGCAGGCTCAGGATAGTGTTCGAGAGACCCGAGACCATTTGGCCCGGCACCTCGTCGAGTTGCACCGCGTGCACCTCGCTCTGCTGAACGATGCGCGATCGATGAAGGCATTCTCGTTCGACGGTCGCGCTCTGGCGGAAATCGAACTCGCCAGTGAGATGTTGGAGCAATACCTCGGCGCGTCGACGGCCTTCCTGGAAAACATGCGTGGGCGCTTCGAGAATCGCCTTGCCCTGTTGCGCCGCGGCGAACCCATCGCCAATGCCAACCGCGACGACGCCCCAGGTCACCCGGAGTTCTGGTTGGCCTTCTCCCGCCTCACCGCCCTGCTCCGCCGGCTCACCCACCGCGCCGAGGCATAGTCCCAACCGTTCCACAGCCATCGGTTGGTGTGCACAAGGGCGGGGCTTTGGCCGCGAAGAGCGGACCAAGGGGGCGGAGCCCCTGGGCGGGGTGTGGGGCGAAGCCCCGGTCTGGTTCACGCCAACCGATGGCTGTGGAACGGTTGGGACATTGACGCGCGGCGGGTGGGACGCCATCACTCATGGATGCCGGCTGACTTTGCCGGTGGTGAGCATGGGAGACGTCCAATGAAGCAGCGCATTTCGCGCCGCGCCTTTTCGGGTGCGGCTATTGCCACTGTCTCGGGGTTCGGCATTCTTCGCCATGCGCGGGGTGATGCGCCGATCGAGATCCGCTGTTCGTTGGACACGGCCCCGTCGCACCCGCGCAATGTTGGGTTCCGCGATTTCCTGGCAAAGATCGAGGCGGCGTCTGGCGGTCAGGTGAAGACCAAGCTGTTTGAGAGCGGGTCGTTGTTCCCTGATCTGCAGGTGGTCAAGGCGTTGGTGCAGGGCCAGGTGGACATGGCGTGTCCGGGCACCTGGACCATCACCGGGTTTGTGCCGGATGCGGATTTTTCTCAGCTTCCCGCGTTCTATGGCCGCGATATCAAGTCGATTCACAAGGCGGCGGACGGCAAGAGTGGTCAGTTCGTCAATGGCGAGATTACCAAGAAGCTGAATCTCCCGGTTTTGGGCGGCTGGTTCGACCTGGGGTTCAATAACTGGTTCTCGACCCGCAAGCCGCTGAACACCTTGGCGGACCTTAGCGGGATGAAGTTGCGCAGCCCGGGCGGGGTGTTGAATTCATGGCGCATCCGCGCGTTCGGCGGGATTCCGAATGTGACGGCATGGCCGGACGTTCCGCTGGCGATGTCGCAGGGCACATTCGATGGGCTGATCAGCACGAACGAGAGCACCAACAGCTCCAAGCTGTATGATTCCGGCATGCGTCATTCGTTGCAAGACCGGATGGGCATGGGGATGTACGTGCCGCTGGTCAACCAGGCACTGTGGCAGAAGCTGGGGCCGAAGCTGCAGGAGACGGTGTTGAAGCTGTGGTCGGAGAATTTGCCGGCGTATCGTGATGCGTCGGCCGCATCACAGGCGCGGGCGCGCGATGCTTTGGCCAAGCAGGGTGTGACTATCATCGATGTGCCACAGGCCGATCTCGATGCGATGCAGGTGAAGCTGGTGAAGGATCAGGACAAGGCGGTGGCGGACGCGCATATCTCGCCGGAGCTGGTGAAGCTGGTCATGGCGGATGTCGGCGTCTGACGCGCAGGGTGCGCGCGGCGTATTTGCGCGCATCGACCGTGTGTGGAACCGCGTCGAGCGCACCCTGGTGGGTGTGCTTGGCGCGGTCGCCCTGTTGATTGCCGTGGTGCAGGTGATCGGGCGCTATATCACGCCGGCGGGTGCGATCACCTGGGCCGAGGAAGTCATTGTCTACATAGCCGTCTGGGCGGTGATGCTCGCCGGCAGCCAGTTGGTGCGCCGCGACGGGCATGTGCGCCCGGACCTGGTGCTGCGCCTGCTCGGCCCCGGCGCGCAGCGCTGGGTTGAGATGTTCAACTGTCTGGTGGCGATTACGTTCACCTTCGGAATGGTATGGTATGGCTGGCAGGTGGTCGATACCGCGCAGATGCTGGATCAGCGCAGCTCGTCGGACCTGCAATTTCCATTGTGGATCTACTACATGGCGTTGCCGACCGGCGGTTTGTTGATGTTGATCCGCTACGTGATCCGGCTGTTGCGCTATGCGTTTCTATTCGATCCGGCAACGATGAGCGTTGGCCACGCGCTCGCGATCGAGCTGCCGGCCGCATTGACACAACAATCCGTCGAATAGACGCCGCCGCAGATGTGGGCTGTCGGATTCCTGTTGCTGTTCTTCGGCCTGCTCGCCGCGGGCATGCCGATTTTCCTGGTGCTCGGCGCGTGTGCGTCGGTGCTGTATTTCGTGTCCGACCAGCCGATCATCGGCGTGGCGCAGAACATGATCGACCAGCTCAACTCCACCACGTTGATGGCGTTGCCGCTGTTCGTCATGGCCGCGGCATTCATGCGGCGCGGTGGCGTGGCGCAGGCGCTGGTCGATTTGTCGACGGCGTGGCTGGGTGGCGTGAAGGGGTCGCTGGGCCTGGTGGCGGTGGTGTCGTGCGCGCTGTTCGCGGCGATTTCTGGATCCTCGGTGGCGACCGCGTTGGCGATGGGCACCATCCTTCTGCCGGCGATGCTGGCACGGGGTTATCCGCGTGGCTTTTCGCTTGGCGTGCTGGGCGCGTCGGGCACCATCGGCGTGGTGATCCCGCCATCGCTGGCGTTGATCCTGTATGGGATCGTGACGGAACAATCGGTGCCACGGCTGTTCCTGGCGGGCATCCTGCCGGGGCTGTTGCAGGCGGGTGCGTTCTTCCTGTGGGTGTTATGGTACGCGCGGCGCAAGAATTTCCCGGTGGAGCCGGCATTGCCTTTCGTGGCGCGGCTGCGCGTGACGGTGCGGGCGTTGCCGGCGATGGCGGTGCCGGTCGTGGTGTTGGTCGGCATCTATGGCGGCTTCATGACGGTGACGGAATCAGCGGCGCTGGCCGCGGTGACCGCGCTGCTGGTCAGCCTGATCGTCTACCGGGGATTCCCCTGGACCCGCACGCTGGAGGTCATAGCCGAGGCGTTGTCGAGTGCCGCCGTGATCATGCTGATCATCGCCACGGCATTGGTGTTCGGTCATTGGATGACCGGGTCGGGTGTGCCCGCCAAGCTGGTTGAGTTTGCCGTGGCACAGCATTGGAGTACCTGGGAGTTCCTGCTGGCGATCAACATTCTGCTGTTGGTGATTGGGTGTTTCCTCGAAGTGGTCAGCACGCTGTTGTTGGTGATGCCGATCCTGGCGCCGGTGCTGGTGCCGCTGGGCGTCGATCCGGTGCATTTCGGCATCATCTTCACCCACAACATGGAGGTCGGGCTGGTGCACCCACCGGTGGGGCTGAACCTGTTCGTGCTGTCGACGATTTCCGACGCGCCGATTGGCGAGGTGATCAGGGGGATTTTGCCGTTCCTGGTGATCCTGTTGATCGTGCTGGGGATCATTACGTACGTGCCGTGGATCACGCTGTGGCTACCGGACTACGTTTACAACCGCTGAGGCACGCGGGCGTTCAGTACGGTGACATAGTGCTTGCGGCCTGTTTGTCCCGGCGGACCGTGGCGAGCGACTCGTTCAGTTGCGTCCAGGCCGGGGCAAGCTGAATCGCACGGATGAAAGCTGTTTCGGCGCCATCCAGGTCGGACCGCGCGTACAACATGCCGCCGAGGTGAACGTATGTTTCGGGTTCGATGCTGCCGGCTGCTGCCATAGTGCGCAGAATGGCTAGGGCTTCGTCCGGACGCTCCAGGTGATTCAGTGTGTCAGCCAATCCGATCCGCGCCTGATCGTTGCCGGGATCGACCTCGATCGCGCGCCTGAAAACGACCTCGGCTGTGGTTGGATCAGGAAGATGGCGCAATGCCCAGCCGGCCTTGCATAGCAGCTTGCTGTCTAGTGATGTCTCGATCACCGTTGCAGTCAGGTGTTCCAGGACCGCAGCGGCACGATGGACCTGGCCATCCCGTTTGAGGGCGTCGATCAAGCCGAGCAGTGCGTCATGGTGCAATGGATCATTCTGCGGCACGTTCCCGAACGCCTGCGCCGCGCCGTCGATCTGACCGCACCGCAGGAGGGTCTGCCCAATTCGGATCGACGCCGCCGCGCGTTCACGCGGCAGGAGATCGGCGCCCTGTTCCAGTTGCGCAATTGCCTCTGGCGCACGTCCTTGACTGGCGAGCAGGTCTGCGAGAGCGAAATGAGTGGCTGCTTCTTTGGGTGTTCGGGCCAGAGTGCCGCGCAGCAGGGACTCTGCGGCTTGGATGTCACCGCGCTGGCACAGCACTTCGGCCAGCATGCGGGTCGAGTCCCGCGGATCGGATCGTGCCGCGCGGCGCAAAGTATCCTCCGCCTCGGCGCGACGGCCGCGCGCGAGATAGAGAGATGCCAGATGGCGCAGGCCGACGACAGAATCCGGTGCGAGGGCCACGCCGCGTTCCAGCAAGGGGAGTGGATCCGGTCCGCTCGCGGTACCGGATCGGCGTCCGCCAGGTGATCGCGATAAAAAGCCGCGAGCGTCTCGGCCTGACAGTTGCCAAAGAATACGACCTTGCGACCCATATGGTTGCCGCGTCCCCGCCAGCTTCGCGATCTCCCGCCGGATTAGTTGATGCGGGCGGGACGCACAACCCGTGGCGGGACACGCGGCCCCTATGAAACGGCGACACAGCCGGTCCAGCCTTGTCCAGTCCGCACCTTGCCCCGGCTCCGGAGTTCCGGCAGAACGACAGGTGCTTACGATCAGAAAATGCGGAGGAACCGTCGCATGTTGTCGCGTGTGTTGCTGTTGCTGTCGCTTGCCTCGTTCACAGTCTCCGCGGCCGCGCTCGCGCAGACGGCGCCCGCGGAAATCAAGATCGGCAGCCTGCACGCGAGTTCCGGCCCGTTCGCCAGCATCTCGATGCCGGTCTATTACACGCTAAAGATGTGGATCGATCAGAAGAATGCCGAGGGTGGCGTCTTCGTGAAGCCGTATAACAAGAAGATCCCGATCAGGTTCATCAGCTACGACGACCAGAGCAGCACGGCGACGGCGGCGACGCTGTACAATCAGCTCATCACGCAGGATAAGGTTGACCTGCTGATTTCGGACTCCGGCTCGGTGCTGACCTCGGTGGCGGTGCCGATCGCCAAGGAACACAAGATGTTCCTGTTCGATGTGTCGGGCACGGGGGGCACGTTCTTCACCAAGGACAACCCCTATATCGCGCTGATGGCTGATCCGGTCTCGACGATCTGGCCGAAATACATCGCCGACTTCCTGAACAGTACGGGCGTCGCGGAGGGGATCAAAACGGTGGCGATCCTGTATGCCACCAATGATTTCACCACGACGCAGGCGAACGCGGTGCGTGGGTTCATCCAGGCAGCCGGCAAGTTGAAGATCGTCTACGACCAGGGCGTGCCGACCAGCACATCGAATTATACCGTGCTGATCAACAATATTGCCAACGCCAACCCCGATGCGGTGCTGCATCTGGGCTACGCCGGCAACGACATTGCGTTCTTCCGCAACCTGCAGGATTCCGGGCAGAAATTCCGCTTCGTGTTCGGCATCTATCCGGGTGAGGAACAAGAAGAGCTGGAGAAGAATGTCGGCGCGGCGGGTCTGACCAACGTGTTCAGCTACGTGCCGCCTTCGTCTTACAACTATGTGCCGAATGTTGGTGCGACACTCGAGCAGTTCCATGCCATGTGGGACAAGGCGAAGTTCCCCGGCGTCGGGTTCGGGGCCAATGCGGTCTACGGCTACATGACGGGGCTGGTGCTGGAGCGTG
>Ga0182030_10027667_pt1 | contig 10185 bp, 5 predicted proteins | sample 812S3MmetaG_FD_121299 | JGI IMG/M metagenome (GOLD analysis project Ga0182030, IMG submission 121299) | Permafrost microbial communities from Stordalen Mire, Sweden - 812S3M metaG (Illumina Assembly) | ecosystem: Environmental > Terrestrial > Soil > Wetlands > Permafrost | place: Sweden... | reverse complement strand
GGACTGACTTCCTTGTGGACAAGTGTGTGGACATCGCCTTAGTTGGCAGGCCGAGTACGCCCCTAACAGGCTGATGAATGGTGGGCGCGCAGGGACTCGAACCCCGGGCCTCCTGCGTGTGAAGCAGGCGCTCTAACCAACTGAGCTACGCGCCCTGAAAGTGAAGGACTGAACGGAACAAAGTGTGACGGAGAGCCGCTGGTATCACTCGAGGCTCACCATGACGCCGCAACGTTTCATACGGGAACGAAATCCCTCAAAAACGTCACTTGTCGAATTTTAACATGCTACGGCTTTAACATGGTAGGGCAACAGCTTCAAAGCCCGTGAAGGGGCGGGTAGTGTCGTGGCGCTGCCAAGACGCTCGCGTCGATCTCGATCTGCACCGGGCGGCTGGCGGGACAACAACTCTCGCGAGCCCGTCGCGCTTTGCCTCTGCGACGCGGCGATCCGTCGATACCGTGACGATCCGCTTAGGGAAGCAGTCTGCCTGGGGTGAAATGCATGGGCGGATTCCGTTCAACCTCTTCGGAGGTGCTCCTCAGCAAAGCGTTCAATCGGGCCACCACCAGCATCACGATCACGGCTCCCACGCAGCAGAATAATGCGATTGCAATCGGCACGGTCTTTTTCCTCCTTGGCGCTGCGCCTCGTGTCCAAGACGGCGCTCGGCTCAGCAACAAGAGAATGACTCGATTTCAACCCCGATACATGAGGCAAGCGTACCGGGACCCCGGCGGGTCGGCCTAGGACCAGGCGTGCCGCCCAACGGGCGCATCCTTTGCGGCGGATGAGCCCCCGTTACAACCCCGGAAAATCGACCGAAGGCGCTCCACCGAAGAAATAGTTTTCATTCCCAGTCGGAGGCGTTATAATTTGCTCACCTTGGGTACTCCGTCACGATCTGCACGGTTCATCTTTTGCGCGATTGTCACCATAGTCGTGATCTCTGTTCTTGTGGTCGGCGGCGTCGCCGCGCGCAATTCTTCCATTCTCCAGCAGAACCGCTCGCCTCTTCAGGTGGCGATCCAGCCGGATCGTCTGCCGGCCGATGGCTACACCTCCGCCGTGCTTTCGATCGACGGTGCGGACGCCGAGCCTCCCAAAATCGCCGTGATAGAAAACCCTCATGGCGCAGGGATGGCAGAAATGACCAGGCAGTCGGGAAAATGGCAAGCTCGCATCCGGTCTGGCATTGTTCCGGGCCGCGTTAGTTTCCGGATCGTCTCCGGCCGCCATCCTGCCGCGATTGCCGCACTGACGACGTTCGCCGACGATGCCGATCGCGCACAAGACGGAACGCCGGATTTCCTGCGCCTCGACAGCGAGCGCGACCGCCAGGCCTTCCGCCGTTGGTTCACTTATCTAGCCGAAGTGCAGTACTTTGAGCCCTCCGCCACACGGCCCGCCGAGATCAACGATTGCGCGGCTCTTATTCGCTACGCCTATCGCGAAGCCTTGCGCACTCACGATTCCGCTTGGGCGAACTCGGCTCAGCTCTCGGTCATTCCCGCACTCGACTCCGTCGCAAAATATCAATACCCGTTTACTCCCTTCCATGCCGCGCTATTTCGCACGCGTCCCGGAGCTTACGCCGCCAGTAATACTTCTGACGGAACATTTTTGCAATTCGCCGACGCGCAGACGCTCTGGCGATTCAATACGCACTTCGTGAGCCGCGATCTTTCCCGCGCCGAGCCCGGCGACTTGCTCTTCTTCCGCCAGGATTCCGGTCGCGAGCCGTTTCACAGCATGATCTATCTCGCCGCAAGCCAATTGCGTCCGGATGGGCAGCGCTACGTTTTGTATCACACCGGTCCTACGGGAGCCGATTCCGGCGCGGGAGCCGATCCAGGAGAGATTCGTCGCTTGACCGTCGACGAGCTCCTCCGCTTCCCGCAACCCGAGTGGCGGCCGCTGGCATCGAATCCAAGCTTTCTCGGCGTGTCGCGCTGGAACGTTCTTCGGAGGGACGTGCATGAATAGGACCTGCCTAAATAAGGAGCAGCGGATAAATAAGGTCATGCGGCTCGGCATCCTCTTCGCCGCCGCCGCGGCCCTCTTGGGACAGGGCGAGAACGAACCCTATTTCGCGCTCGCGAGCTCCGAAACTTTCCCGTCGAATGGAAAACCAATCGTTTCCCTGAGCGCCTGGAACCTTGATCTGCTTGAGTTCCGCGTCTATCGAGTGAACGATCCTGCGAAATTCTTTCAGCAGCTCGAGGATCCCCATCAGTTCGGGATCCACACCCCGCAGCCTCCGCGAGAGCGCACGCTGCTCGAAAACTTCCGCTCCTGGAAACGTTCGCTGCGCGCCGATATCCGCCGCTCCCTGCGTGCGCAGTTTACCGAGCCGCCCAGCGCCCATTTCGCAAGTCTCTTGCCCAGTAAAGCGCAACCCACGGATCTCAAGACCACGAAAGAAACGCTCTACCCGGATTCTCCGCTCCTCAATCCGCAGCAGCTGGTGCTGACCTTCACGCGCCGTGTTTCGGGAAAATCCAGATGGGATCGCGAAAACGTCGACGTTCCGGTTCACGACAAAGGCGTCTATCTGGTGGAGGCCGCGCGCAAGGATCTGCGCGCCTACACCGTGCTGATGGTTTCCGATATGGTGATGATCACCAAGACCGGCAATGGAAGATTTGTGAATCTGGTGGTCGATCGCACTACCGGCCAGCCGATTCCGAACGTCGATATCCGCGCCGTCACCAGGCAGGGGGAAGCCGCGCACGCGCAAACCGATCGCGAAGGCATCGCGGAGCTGCGCGTTAAACCCTTGCAAGAGGGAGCGCTGACCTTCGTGGCTCGCAACGGTGGCGATACGGCCATCACTTCCATCCGCGACGATCTGTACACGGACGGCAACCAGTGGACCGGCTACGTTTACACGGACCGTCCCGTGTACCGCCCCGGCCACACCGTGCATTTCAAGGCCATCCTGCGGCGCGTCTCGCCCGATGGTTACGTCGTTCCGGCCGGCCAAAAAGTCTCCGTCGAGATTCAGGACGCCGAGCAAAAAACCATCTATCAAAAAACGCTGACCACCAGCTCCAATGGCACCATTCATGACGATCTGACGCTCGGCGCGGCCGCTTCGCTCGGCAACTACTACATCCAGGTCAAGACCGGAATGAACGGCTACGCGAGCGAAAGCTTCGATGTCGAGGAATACAAGAAACCGGAATACGAAGTTCGTGTCCTGCCTTCGAAGGCCCGCGTTCTGCAAGGCGAAACCGTGCAAGCCGTGGTCGACACGCGCTACTTCTTTGGCGAACCCGTCAGCGGAGCGAAGGTCAAATACTCCGTCTATCGCGAGCCTTATTATTTCCCTCTGTGGTACGACGCCGACGATCTCGACGATAGCCCGCAACAGCGCGATCCCAACGACGACAACGCGGGCGATCAGGTCAGCGAGCAGCAGGCGCAACTCGATGCCGACGGCAAGTTTACGATCTCCGTCCCCACCACTCTCTCAGAACATAAAAACGATTTCATGTATCGCGTGGAAGTCGGCGTGACCGACGCCGCCAATCGCGAGGTCAGCGGGACCAATTGGATCGTGGCAACCTACGGCAGTTTCGCGTTGAACGTCACGCCGGAGCGCTATGTCTACACGCCCGGCGCTCAGGCCGCGTTTACGATTGAAGCGCGCGACTACGACAACAATCCGGTGCACACGCGCGCCCATGTCGAGTTGCTCCGTTGGAATGCACGCGGCGAATCCACAACCAGTGTTGCTGCGGCCGACGTCGATCTCGACGCCACCGGATCCGCGAAAGTGAATCTCGGAATTCCTCAGCAAGGCGGATCGTTCCTCGTGCGCGCCACCGCGCGTACGCCCGAAGGCCGCACGGTTCAATCGTCCAGCTACGTTTGGGTTTCCGGCGGTTCCTGGGCGTTCGATAACGACCGGGGACAGAACATACAAATTCTCACCGACAAGAAAACGTATCGCGCCGGAGAAACCGCGAAAGTGATGATCGTCGCGGGACAGCCCGGAACTCCGGTTTACGCGACGATCGAGGGCCGCGATATTCGCCGCCGCCAAATCCTTCGCTCGCAGGATTCCACAGTGACCTTCGACGTTCCCGTCAGCGAGAAAGACGAGCCCGGCATCAGCGTCGGCGCTTCGTTCCTGCGCAACGGGATTCTTTTCAGCGGGACGAAATACCTTCGCGTCCCGCCCATCGCGCACGAGCTTCACGTCAAGGTCGCCACCGATAAAACGCAATATCAACCGGGCCAATCCGCTCAATACGACATCGAAGTGACGGGCGCGGACGGCAAGCCCGCGCCTCGCGCCGAATTCAGCCTGGGAGTTGTCGATGAAGCGATCTACGGTGTGCGCCGCGACAGCACGCCCTCGATTCTGTCGTTTTTCTTTGGCCACGAATACAATCGCGTGTCCACTGATAGCTCGCTCGAATATTTTTTCAACGGCGAGGCAGGGAAGCGGCGCATGCAACTCGCCGAGCTGCGGCCTCGTTCGCGATTGGCGCAGCTCAAGCCCGAACGGCTCATTCTGCCGAAGGTCCGCAAAGCATTTCCGGATACCGCCTTCTGGACCACCGATCTTGTCACCGACGCTTCGGGACATGCCCGCGCGAATGTCGATTTCCCGGATTCGCTCACCACGTGGCGCGCCACCGCGCGGGGTGTGACGCCCGATACGAAGGTCGGCAGCGCCACGATGAAGACCATCGTCCGCAAGAATCTGATGGTGCGTCTTTCCGTGCCGCGCTTCTTCGTGCGCGGCGACGAGGTGCTGATTTCCGCGCTGGTCCACAACTACTTGCCGGACACCAAGACCGCGCACGTTTCGCTCGACGTCAAAGGTCTGGATATTTTGCAAGGCGCTACGAAGGACGTGCAGATCCCCAGCCGTGGCGAGGTCAAGGTGGATTGGAAAGTTCGCGCGCAACAAACGCGCAGCGTCACCATCACGGCAAAGGCTCTGACCAACGAAGAATCCGACGCGCTGGAAATGGAATTGCCCGTCAATATTCCCGGCGTGAAGCTCGCCCAATCCAAGGGAGGATCCATCGCCACGGGCGGTGCCGCGGGCAATACCGCGGCCTTCGACATCACGTTTCCGGAGAAGATCCAACCCGGTTCGCGATCGCTCTCCATCCGCGTTTCTCCGTCCATCGCTGGATCGCTTTTCGGTGCGCTCGACTATCTCACGTCGTTCCCCTACGGTTGCGTCGAGCAAATCATGTCGAGCTTCCTGCCGAACATCGTCGTCAAGGATGCCGTCAGCAGTCTCCATCTGAAAGTCGATTTAGACGAGGCAGGCTTGCAGGAGAAAATCCACGCCGGCCTCGATCGCCTCTATGGCTTCCAGCATGAGGACGGAGGATGGGGCTGGTGGGAAACGGACGACAGCCATCCTTTCATGACCGCCTACGTTGTGGCCGGGCTGGTGCAGGCGCGCGCGGCCGGCGTCAAAGTGCAAATGGACTCCGTCGACCGCGGCGTGGCCTGGCTGAAGAAAGATCTTGCCGCGGATCCGAAACTCGTCGTGGATCTCCGCGCGTATATGGTTTACTCGCTCTCGGTCGCCGGTCAAACCGATGCCGCGATGTTGAACGAAATTTATAGCCGCCGTTCCAGTTTGTCGCCGTATGGAATGGCGCTGCTCGGTCTGGCGCTGGAGCAGGCGAAAGACTCGCGTGCGCCAGAAATCGCCGTGGTGCTCGAAAAAGGTGCCCAGCAGGATACACAACAAGCGTGGTGGCCGGCCGATCGCGATCCCATGCTCGATTTCTCCGGCGACGTCACGCCGGAAGCCACGGCCTATGTCGCCAAATTCTTGTCGCATGAACACAAGGACAGCCCGCTACTTCCCAAAGCCGCGCAGTGGCTGATGAATCATCGCGACCAAGGCTACTGGTGGTCCTCTACGAAACAGACCGCGATGGTGATTTACGGCTTGACGGATTACTTGAAGAGCACGAATGAATTGGTGCCGAATTTGACGGCCACGATATTCGTCAACGACAAGCCCGTGTTGACGCGCAAGATCGATCAGGCGGCCACGCTGAATTCACCCGATCTGATCTTGGACGAAAGCAAGCTCCAGCCCGGAGTGAATCACATCCGCGTGGCGACTTCAGGCGATGGACGCCTCTACTATTCGGCGCGTGGCGAATATTATTCCAACGAAGCTCGCTTGGAGAAGAACGGAACCACGTCGCTGAATTTGCTGCGCGACTATTTTCGCTTGAGCCCCGCGAAAGACGGCGACCGCATCGTTTACGATACGGTTCCGCTCGAAGGCCCCGTCGCCGCCGGAGACATGATCGCCGTGCGGCTGACCGTCACGGGGTCGGATTGGAAATACATGCTGGTGGAAGATCCCATTCCCGCGGGCACTGAATTTGTCGAGCGCGACAACTTATACGAAATACGAAATCGCCCGGCGTGGTGGAGCAACTTTTATACGCGCCGGGAACTGCACGACGATCGCATGGCGATTTTCCAAACCGACTTCAACAAAGGCCAGCAGCAGTATTTCTACTTGCTGAAGGTCGTGAATCCCGGAGCGTTTCAAGTGAGCCCGGCGCGCGTCGGTCCCATGTATCAAACCGACGTGATGGCGACCACCGAAAGCCGCCGCCTGGAGGTTAAGTAATGAGCCAAGTAATGAGCGCCTTTACCACGCGGTCTTTCTCGCGGCTCGCTCTTCTGCATGTTGTCGCGAATGCGATTCTGCTGTCGCTTGGCTACTATTGGCTGGGCGTCGGAGAATCGCGAGCTCTCACTGTTGCGTGGAGTGCATGCCTCGCCATCGTCATCGCGATCTTGACTTGTTGTTGTTACGGGGCGGCATTGGTTTATTTTCAAGCCGGAGATCGCGAGACGTCACTCGCGTGGCGAACCGCACTACGGAACATCATTCCACTCGTGTCCGTTGCGGCGATGGCCGGCGCGATCTATTGGCTGCTGCATCGTTGGTCCGATTACAGCGGCACTCCGGCTTTTTCCATCGCGTCGTTTCTCACCCTCAAGCTCCGCACTCCCATAAAGCCCCCCTCAGTCCAGCGGATCTTCAACGTCGCTCTCTGGATTGTGCGGTGGGCCGTGGTGCCCGTTCTGCTTCTTCCGGCCGTCGCGGCGATCGCGACGAGAGGCTGGGATGGCATGCGCGAAATTGGATCGCACGCGCGCCGCTGTCTCTATTGGTTGGAAGCTCCGCTGTTGCTCTTGTGTGGGTTTTGGATTCCGCTGATGCTTCTGGGATGGGTGCCCTCTGTCGGAACGTTCACGATGGAGACGCTCAGTTTCGTTGTGCGCGCGGCCTTGGCTTACCTGCTGTTTGCCGGAGCTTGGTTGCTGCTGGCCTTCGTCACGTCGGCGGGCAGCCCTCGCTTGACCCAGCCGAGCACCACCGATTCGCTGTAGGTCCGCACCAGATTCGCCACTCGGTTTGTTGCGTCGGCGTACGCGCGGCGAGCCTTGCCGGCATTATCCATTTGACGCAAATCATTTTCGGAAGGCGCGCGATCGCCGGGCGCCTGAGCGCCTTTCGACGAATTTTCGAGATACCCGACAAGCCCCTCGCGAAACCACGCAGGCAGACCGGGCACCGTTCGCGATTCCACAATCACGTGCAACAGTTCGTGCGATAGCGTCGAGTCCAGCGCATCCCTGCGTTGCAACACAGGCAGCGGCTGAAGATCAATGCGCCGCCCCACCGTATGCGCCGCGACCCATCCAGGCTCGCCCGTGGCGTCGCGAAACGTGTCCAAATCCGGATACACGCGAATCTCCACGCCCGCGGGCAGCGGCCACGCGACGCGTTGGGAAACACTTCGCGCTAGCCGCTCCGCCGTCGCGAGCGCGATGCGATCCTGATCCGGATGCGTGCTCCATAGCGACATTGTCTCTCCGCTGATTCTTTGCCAGCCGAGACCTTGACCCGTGAGCCCAACGATTGTGCCCGGATAATAAAACGCTAGAATCTCGCGATACGTTTTGCCCGCCAATCCCATCTGTTCCGCGCCGCGTTGGCACAAGCCGACGCCATGTCCTTCGCCTTTACCTTCGAAAACGATTCTCCCGTTGGAAGAATGCACTTCATATTGATCTCCGCGAATCGTGTTCCAGCCTAACTCGCGTCCGATCGCAAAGCGAAACGAACTCGCGCTGATGCGGATCGATTCCGCGGCTCCCGCGAGCGTGAGCACGGACGAGCGTCCCGACGTGGTTCGCTCGGCAATGACGATCTGATCGAGCACGCGCGGCCCTCGCAATTGGGATTGTTGTAGCGCTCGCAGAATGTCTCGCGGATCTGCATTCCACTGCCACGCCACCGCCGGCGTCCGCCGGCAATAGGGATCCGCGTGACTCTTGAGGTACGGAGCCGCGAGATCGGCCCAAACATTTCCGGCCTCCTCCGTGGTTCCCCCGCAGTCTCTCGTATAAGGCGTAAAGGCGGGCTTGCCCTGGAACCACAGCAGCTCTCCCGTGGTCTCCGCCGCCGCGTGTTCCAGGCGTGCCGTTGCGGCGCCAACATCCAATCGCTGGCAATGCGTGGTATCGCACAAATCGAAACCTTCAGCGCTATGACGCCCCTTCATGCGGACCGCGTAGGTGCGCGCGGCGACCGCCATCGCCTGCAATGCCTCCGGCGATTGAAACACGCTGCTCTCTCCCGCGAGCACCGCCGCGACGTATTTCTCCAACGGCATTTCCACCACGCGTGGTCCCTGCGCCGTGCGCAACTGGACCTTCAATACGACGGGAGCCGCAGCCAGTGGCCACGCGAAAAATAATGCAACACAGAGCGCCGCTCTCATAGACGCTTCGCTCGATAGGCTTCGAGGATCTCACCCGCAATCGGCGCGGCGTCCGAGCCTCCTGAATGTCCCGGTAACATCACGGTGACGACAACCTCCGGCGCTCTGCTCGGCATGAATCCGGCGAACCATGCGATGAAGTCTCCCGCGGGACTGAGTGTACTGCCGGTCTTCGCAGCCACCCTCACTCCTGCGACGCGCGCCCGTTGCGCCGTGCCGAAATCCACCGCGCCTTCCAGGCCCTGAAGAATGGGTTGCATTTCGGGAAGATCGAGTTTCAGTGCGAGTTGCCGGTACGCCGATGCCAGCGCTAGAGGCGTCGTCAAAATGCCTTCCTCGCCCAGCGCCTGCATGCGGACCTGATCGGGCGTGCCGGCGTTGTCTATTCGTCCCGAAATCTCGCGGCTGTCCGTCAAGCCTGTGCGGGCGGCGAAGCCCAGGCGCTTTAGTTCGCCGGCCAGTTCCGTCGGACGAAATTGCTCCGCCGCATGCGCGACGAAGCAATTGCACGAATAGGCCAGCGCCGTGTCCGCGCGCATCGGAGTCACTAGTCGAGGATGCGAACAATCGAAGCTCCGCTTTCCGATCGCAAGTTTCGCCGGGCACACAAACGACGTATCCGCGCGCAGGCTTCCTCTGCGCAATAAAGCCGCGAGCACGAACGGCTTCAGCGTGGAGCCGGGCGGCAGCAGCGTATGTCCGGCGACGTCCGCACTGTTCGTCGCGATCAGCTTGTGGGACCGGATATCCAGCAGCAGGGCGGATCCGCGGCGAGGATCCAGAAAGCGTTCTAAGCTGGCGGTTCGTTCGGCCTCGATTCCGACTGCCGCTCCGAGAAGAAGCGAAACCGCGCGACGTCGCAACATCAGCCTGATTGTACTGCAACAGTTCGCAAAAGCGGAGCGAAGATGCGACGGTTTTCAGAATTGAGCCAAAATGGACTTATGCCACTCAAGTTCACGACATCCTATTTAGAAGACGCGCTGAGTCTGTTCCGCATGTATCAGAGGCTTTCGGAAAAGGCCATGGCACAGGCGACGGACGAGCAACTGCTGATCCAGATCGATCCGGAAGCGAATTCGATTGCGCTGATTGTCAAACATCTGGCGGGCAACCTGCGCTCGCGCTGGACGGATTTCCTGACGACGGACGGCGATAAGCCGGGTCGCGATCGCGACGGCGAGTTTCTGAATCCTCCCGAGACGCGCGAAGAGCTGATGAAGATGTGGAACGAAGGCTGGGATTGTTTGTACTTCTCCTGTGGCCAATTAACCGAGGCTGATCTCGCGCGCACGATTACGATTCGCGGCGAGGCGCATTCGGTGATGCAGGCGATCGCCCGCGCGGTGGGGCATTGCGCGTACCACTGCGGGCAGATCGT
>Ga0182030_10027665_pt1 | contig 10185 bp, 8 predicted proteins | sample 812S3MmetaG_FD_121299 | JGI IMG/M metagenome (GOLD analysis project Ga0182030, IMG submission 121299) | Permafrost microbial communities from Stordalen Mire, Sweden - 812S3M metaG (Illumina Assembly) | ecosystem: Environmental > Terrestrial > Soil > Wetlands > Permafrost | place: Sweden... | reverse complement strand
TATACCCTTCATCTCTTTTGTGATAATTTCCAAAGTGTGTTTCGTATTTGGCAAACCCTGTACAATATTGGTTATCATTTCTTTTGTAGTATCCGTTATTGCCTGAGGAGTCGTATATGTATCTGTAAATAATGGGTTCACAGACCATGTTACCGTTGAGCCATCCGTTATGTCTTTTTGATGAAATCCTTTATTAATCCACCAGTCACCTTTCAAAATGATAACTCTTCCGGTATTGGAAGTAAAATCAGCGCCAATACTTCCGGTACCGTCAAATCCGGTAACACTGCCAACTACCTTATAATCTGCGTCAACAATCTGTGAATCTTTTTTAACTACATGGTTAAAGGTTAGTATCCAATTTTCAACAACCAAAGGTGAATTGTGTAACATTCTGAAAAATGTTCCTGATGTCCATGGCCAGTCATTCCCAACATTTTTATTCGGCCGGTTGTAGCTGTAACATTCTTTCCATTCTGAAGGCTTTTTCCCATCAATAAGAATCTTTGCCGTTTCATTATTTCCTTTGGAATTAGCGGCAATGAATTCAATTTTATTACCTGTAAATTCCAGTTTAAGTTTTCCATCAGTAAAACGAATGTCTTTTCCTACATCATAGGTCTTAACAAGCCCATCTGGATCTGGATCATAATATTTATAAATTAAATGCTGGTTTGTGATTTCAGCAAAAAGATAATTCCCTTGCTCATTCAGATGTGTTCCGTCTATAGTCAGAGAAACAGGTTCAATGTCATTATTCTGTATATACTTAAGCCATTCGGTTCTTAATTGTATCAATTCACATTTGTATTTTGTTGCAATGGCAGGAATGGTTATGAATCCCATCCAGTTTACCCAGTTCCCATTGTTTTTTTTAAGAATATTATTCCAATCAGAAGGATAACTGGAAATTCCTCCATATTTATTAATTTCATCAATTTCAGCTTTGCTTTGAATATGATCTGTCTGCAGACAAACTTCAGCAGTAGTATATGTTCTGAACATATTAACTATGGTATCATAATATCTGTGATCACCTGTCACCTGCATAATGATAAGATCCGGATACCAGGTAGCAACATCCATTAAAACTGTGCGCCACAGCAAAACACTGGAAAATCCCCCGATAGATAGATTGATCATCTCCAGATCAGCAAAAGGATATTTTTTTTCAACAAAATTTTTTGTTTGCAACCACCATTCCTGTTTACTTATGGATTGTCCATAAATCATAATTTTAACTTTTTTCCTGTGTTGTGGAGTACTGCTGGAAAGCAAATACATCGTCCTTGAAACATTTTTTCCAAAGCCTGTTGTATCAGGCTGAACTGGTACAGGCCACGGTTGCGAAAAAATGATGATATCAGAGGTAAAATATATTACAAAAGCAAGAATGGTTACAAAGGTTCTCATAATATTTTAAATTTACAAATATCTCAAATATCAGAAATTTAATAACACAAAACCTTATTTATAGGCTGTAATATTATCAAATAGAATTTTTATTTTTTTCCTTTTGCCTCTTTTTTGGACAAGTTTTGTCGGCTTATTTTTATTCCGGATTAAAAAATATCTATAAAAATGACTACTTTTTTATAACTTTTCGTATAAATTAATAAAAAGAATGCAAGTGGGTACTCTCACCCCCTTTAATTTTTTATGCTTTTTCCAGGTTGATGAACCCGAAAGAAAAAAATTATTGATATGACCGTATGAAAAAACCCGCATCTTATTGTGAAGTTATCGCCATTCTTGACAAAACAAATGTTCATCGTATTTATCATGATACAGCTTACGGATTTACTATTGAAAACGATGACAAATTATTTGAAAGATTGATTTTAGAGATCTTTCAGGCCGGTCTTAGCTGGACAACGATTTTAAATAAACAACAGAATTTCAAAAAAGCCTTTAATAATTTTAATATTAAAAAAGTAGCATCTTATAAGGAAACTGACAGACAAAGATTATTAAATGATTCCGGAATTATCCGGAATCACTTAAAAATTGATGCAACTATTTATAATGCTGTAGTAACATTGCAATTACAAAAAGAATTTGGTTCGTTTAAAAAATGGTTAGACCATCATCATCCAAAAACTAAATCCGAATGGGTTAAACTATTCAAGCAAACATTTAAATTCACAGGTGGCGAAATTGTAAATGAGTTTCTGTTAAGTACAGGATATCTGAAAGGCGCTCATATTGAAACCTGCTCTATCCTGAAAGAAACAGTTAAATCAAAACCTGCCTGGTTGGACTAACAGGTTGCGAATAATAGCAACTCAGCGCTTTTTAGATTCCGTCATATTGCTTTCCGGACTATTTTTATTTTGAATATTTCTGAAAGGAATTATTATTAAAATTAAAGATATCACCATTAAGACCAATATACTAATGAAGGATGATGGATGGTCAAAAATACAAAAATGTTCGCTTAAAAATATATTAAACACTGCCAATACAGCTATGACAAGTCCCATCAGTGCTTCCCCTGCTATAAGTCCCGAAGCAAGCAAGACTCCTTTGTTTTCTATCATATCTTTACTTTGCTTATCTAATTTTTTCCTTTCAGCCAACTTATCCACGATGCCTTTTACCATACCACCAATAAATATAGCAAAAGTGGTTTCCAACGGAAGATACATTCCAATGCAAACTAGCATCGGACTTTTCATTTGCATCATAACAAAACCAAGTCCCATCAACATTCCCGCGATAATCAATGGCCAGGCCATGGCACTCTCCATGATCCCCTTTGATAATAACGCCATCAGGCCTGCCTGCGGCGCAGCAAGATTATTACTTCCAAAACCACCTTCATAGCCTTCTTTAATTCCTTTTGCAATATCACCTTCATTAAGAAAAACCAATACGCCAAACATAACAACAGCATTAATGACAATTCCAAGAATATCGCTGACTTCCATCTTCCATGGAGTTCCTCCAAGTATATATCCTACCTTCAGATCCTGTAACATTTCGCCGGCAACGGATGCTCCCACGCAGATTATCGCAGCTACAACCAATACCAATGATACTCCGGTAATACCTGATACACCCAACAATAACATCACCAATGCTGTAATAACAATAGTTGTCAATGTCAAACCACTTATCGGACTATTGCTGGAACCAATCATACCCACCAGATACCCGGCAACCGCTGAAAAGAAAAATGACAATACAATCATCAATAAAGTAGCCAAAAAAGCAATGTTTAGAGGTGCATTAATAATGAAATAACTCACACAAAAAGTTATTAAAGCTGCAACAGAGATGCCTGATAATATCCACTTAAAATTAAGATCCTGATCTGTCCTGGATAATGCAGAATTCTGACCGGTCTGACTTTTTCTAAAGTCAACAATGGAACGCTTAATGCCGGTGAAAAGACTGTTACGCATTCCGAAAAGAGTAGTCAAAGATGCTACCAACATACCACCAATGGCAATCGGTCTTACAATAAATCTCCAGATAGTAAATGCATTGGTTGTCATAACCTTTATTACTGCTGCATCATGTGTCAAAGCAGTATCTTTCATCATTAAAGCTGCTGCCATCCCATCAATATTCCAGCCTGGAGCCAGAAAATACATGATCATTGGAACAAGCAATCCCCAGGCAATTAACCCTCCACTGAAATTAAGAGCTGATAACTTAGGCCCGATGATATATCCAACACCTAAATAAGCAGGACTGATCCCGGGAGAACCTAATAAAATTCCACCTTTACCTGTGAATGAGGTGCCCGTGATCGTTTGTTTGGTAAAAGAAATGAATTTTTCAAAATAGACAGGAAAGAATTTCATCTCACCCAATAGTTTGACGATGCCTCCCAGTGCCATTCCTGAAAATAAAAGTTTTGATCCCCTCGCGGCTTGCTGCCCTGCCTTATGAATCTCAGATGCTGCCTGTGATTCAGGATATGGTAGTTCCGGATCCTCCACCATCCCGCGCCTGAGTAAAGCAACAAAAACAATTCCGATAAGACTTCCTGCAATCAGTATCAGTGAAGAAGTAATATAATGTTCCGGTGTAAAAAAAGGCTTCCAGATACCCGCGATAAAAAAAGCAGGAATGGTAAAAATAGCTCCCGCGGCTACTGCTTCTCCAATTGATCCAATGGTTCGGGCAATATTTTCTTCAAGAATAGTTCCTTTTAAAATGCGGATCACAGCCATTCCTATGACTGCCGCGGGATAGGTGGCAGCAATGGTCATCCCTGCCTTCAAACCAAGATATGCATTAGCTGCACCTAAAATAACTGACATGATGAGTCCTACAAGCAACGCTTTGAAAGTGAGTTCAGGAACACTTGCTCTACGAGGTGGGTAAGGTTTCTTTTTTTCGGATGAAGACATAATACATCATTTTAAATTATTCTCAATTTTAAGCAATTATCGTTAATTGGAAAATATTTATTTTTGTTTTTTAATTAAAATAAAGAAATAAACTAATTTAGCACGCTGTAACAAACAAATGTTCTTATCATTGTGTTTATTATTCTAAAAATAAATTAAAATGAGAACAACCATTATATTCAGCATGATACTTTTATTTTCTGCTACTTTATTAATTCAAGCTCAGGAAAATGGATCAGTGAAATGGTACACCATTGATGAAGCACTGAAATTAAGTAAGAAAAAACCAAAGAAAATAATGATTGACGTATATACCGATTGGTGCGGATGGTGCAAGAAAATGGATAAAGAAACCTTTAATAATCCCGAAATAGCAAAATATCTGAACGAAAATTACTATCCGGTTAAATTTAATGCTGAATCTTCAACACCTGTCACATATCTGGGAAAGACCTACATCAATGAAGGAAACGTCGCCCGTTCTTCTCATCAATTGGCTGTTGCATTACTGAATGGACAGATGTCATATCCCTCCATTGTATTCATGGATGAAAAACAACAATTAATAACACCTGTTCCCGGGTACAGAGATGCTAAAAGTTTTGAACCCCTTCTCTATTTTATCTTTCTTGACAAGTATAAGAATAATGTAAACTACGATGAGTATCAGAAAACCTTTAAAGGGAAAGTAAAATAAATCTGATCAACTTACATTAAACAAAAACCGCCCCATTATAATGAGACGGTTACTCCATTGTTTATAAAAATCCTTCCTAAACAGGATGAATAGCACCTACCGGGCAAACATCTGCACAAGCACCACAATCAGTACAAGTTTCAGGATCAATTTTATAAATATTTCCTTCTGAAATTGCTTCAACAGGACATTCACTTATGCAAGTACCACACGCAGTGCAATCATTATTAATCACATGAGCCATCTTAATATAATTTTAGTTATAAATAATACAAATAAGACTGCAAAAATACTAAAAAAATAAAAAACTAATTCATCTATTTTGAAAAAACATTTAAGCCTGCGGAAAATATCAATATTACTGCTAAAATAATATTATATGAAGATTAGAACCTTTCAAATTCATCATCAGACTTTTCAGGCGTAAACATGTTCAGGTTAAAACCCTTTTCATTGACAATGGGTTTTGTTCCAGACTGTTTCTTATTTGTTGAGTTAACTTCAACTGATTTCTGATTAGCGACAACAGTCTTTTCAGGAGTCACTACTTTTTTAGGTTTTGGAGTGATGCTGTTTTTTTTAATAATTGCCTTTTCTATTTTAAAATAAGATATCAGCATTTTCATTTGCTCTGCTTGTGATGACAACTCCTGCGCGCTTGTGGCTAGTTGTTCTGCAGTTGCAGCATTGCGTTGTGTCACATGAGTTAATTGCTGAATGGCATGATTTACCTGTTTGGTACTGTTATTCTGTTCCATACTTGCCGCGGTGATCTCCTGAACTAATTTAGATGTTTTTTCTATTTCAGGTATCAGTTCTTCAAGCAATTTCCCATTTTCTTCGGTAATATCAACACTTGAAACTGACAACACACCAATCTGATCAGCAGCACGTTTACTACGTTCTGCAAGTTTTCTTACTTCGCCTGCAACCACGGCAAAACCTTTCCCGTATTCTCCAGCCCTCGCCGCTTCTACAGCAGCATTCAACGCGAGAATATTAGTCTGGAAAGCAATATCGTTGATCAGAGAAATTTTATTGGCAATTTCCTTAATGGAAGTAATGCTATTTATTCCTGATTTATGAACCTTTCCAACACTTCCCGTAGCAGACAAAGCAATCTTTTCTGTTTGCTGTGCATTTATTGAATTCTGTTGAATATTGGATGCCATTTCATCCATAGACGATGATATTTCCTCTAATGAAGATGCCTGCTCCGATGCTCCCTGGGAAAGTTGCTGAGAACCGGTACTTATCTGCTGACTGGCAGTGGAATAGCTCTCACTGGTTTCAAGAATGTTAAAAACAATCTCACGAATCTTATCTGTCATTTTCTGAAGAGCATTCGATAGAATACCAATTTCATCCTTTCTGTCAAGAAATTGCTGATCTATCTTTACAGATAGCTTGCCAGCGGCAATATTCTCTGCAAGTTCAGCACCTTTATGAATACCCTTTGCTATGGTTTTTGTCAGAATGATAATAAGAAATACCGACACAATGATTGCTATAATAAGAAGCGTTATATTCATCTCCCACATAGCATCTTGTTTCCTTTCATATACTTGTTCCGCTTCATCGGTTTCTTTAATCAACTGATCTTTTAAATTTAACAATGAACTGGTGATTACATCTACCATTTTATCAATCTTTCCAACAATAATTTTGATATTGGCTAATTTCTGATCTGAAGAAATGCTGTCGGAAATTATTGCAGGAAGTAATTGCTTATAAAAAACCTCATCCAACATAACATACTGCTCTTTTGCAGCTTGCATGTACCTTTCATTTTCAGAAGTAATCCTGTTTTTAATTTCACCAAAGGATTTATCTGCCGCAAGCCTGTTTTCTTTCCACTTTTCAACAGCTTCAGTTTTGTTTTTATTAATAACGAAATTGGTGATGACGCGGTAACTCTGAATACCCATTTGGGAATGTTCAATAATATATTGCGCATTCTGATATTTTAATTTATTCAGATTTTGAATCTTGTTCAGTGAATTCAGATTAACAATCTGGTACAGCGAGGTATTTAAAAAAATTAGAATTATAATGGAGAAACTCCAAATTAATTTGCTGCTAATTTTCAAATTATTTATGACTAAGTTCATTCGAATAATATTTAATTTTTAATTGAATATGCCGATTCATTCATATGATATTAAATTTTCTTTAAAGATAAAAAAATCTTACCAGAAAATAAACCTTCTGTAAAATTATTATTTATTATTCATGAATCCCTGCTCCTCTATTACTTTTAAAAAAGATTGTGAAAAATCAACATTGTCTTTTTTGGGATAACGCTTCTCCGTAAAAATCTGCGCCAATGTTTCTTTATCATTCTTACCAAGCAACTCTTTTGTTAACGGAAGATTTTCTTTTTCCTGATAGATATTGTCAATATCACTTTTGGAGTAATCTTTATAGGTTTCATAATGCACTACCCCATTTAAAGGCAAACGATCAGTTAAACAAGGAGTTTCATCGGGATAGCCAATCACTAATGTGGTCACCGGAATTACATTTACAGGTAGTTTTAATATGTCAATAATTTGTTTAGCCATGTACGTAGTTGTTCCAAGATAACAAATTCCCAGATTATTAGCTTCAGCAGCAAGTGCAACATTCTGAGCAACCAGCAAAGAGTCTATTGTTGCCGTGTAAAAGGATAAAAAATTATCATAGACCGGTTCGGCTTTCCGCTGTCTGCACCATTTGCTGAAACGATTAAAATCGGCACAGAATGTAATAACCACAGGTGCCTGTTTTACCATTTCCTGTTTAAAATGCGCTTCCCAAAGCTTTTCTTTAATTGCTGCATCAAGGGTAACTATCATACTGTATACTTGCATATTCCCCGTATTGGAAGCACGAACTCCCGATTCCAGTATGTTTTTCAGAATACACTCGTCAACCGGAGTACTCTTGTATTTTCGAATCGAACGATGATTAAAAATAATATCCAACATAGCAATGTAATTGAAATTTAAACCGACTAAAGATACAAATTTCCTGAAAATTTCTTCATTTTTTCTATTCCATGTTCATATTTTTAATTTTATTCAAATTTATATCACGCTGTCGTGTGAACGCTGTTTTTAGTTTTTAATTAGAGTCTGTCATTTAATTAAGTGTTTGGATCAGAATAATAATTGATTATTTTTGCTATTATCAAGGTATTTTATACTTTTGTGAAACTTTTTTTGGTAGCTATTCTTTAAGGAAAGATGGGTGAGTGGCTTAAACCAATAGTTTGCTAAACTGTCGTACTGGGCAACTGGTACCGGGGGTTCGAATCCCCCTCTTTCCGCAGAGTAAAGATGAAGAATTAACTTCGCTGTTACACATCGTTGACTTCCTGTTTCGATTGGATTTCGAGGTTGTCAACATGTGCTGACTGCTGATACCAGAAAGAAATCTTATTTTTAAAAACCTGAAAATCAATTATTTATAATTAATAATTACCCAAAATTGATCATATCACCTGATTTTCTTAAATCGAATTCACGTTATTTATTGTGTATTTTTGTTCAGGAGTAATAATATGTTTACATATTCCTATAAAATGAATGGTTTGGTTTTCGACATACAACGTTGTTCCTTTCAGGATGGGCCGGGTATCCGGACTACTGTTTTTCTGAAAGGCTGTCCATTGAGTTGTAACTGGTGTCACAACCCGGAATCAATCAGTAATAAGCCAGAACTGGGGCATATTGAAACGAAATGTATTTTTTGCACGACCTGTGTGCATAAGTGTCCATTTGGAGCCATCACTGCAGATAAGGATATGAAAAAATGGTCCATTGACAGATCGAAATGCAACGGCTGCAGCCTATGCCTGAAATCATGCTTAACAGAAGCGCTAACCATTGCAGGAAAAGAGATGAGCGTAAATGAAATAGTAGACGAAGTAATAAAAGACGAAATATATTTTAAGGAATCCGGCGGTGGCCTTACCGTTTCAGGCGGGGAACCAATGCTCCAGTTTGAATTTTTATCCGGGTTGCTCAAAGCAGCTAAAGAAAAAGGAATTCAAACTTCAATTGAAACAAGCGGCATGGCGCCACAATACAAGTTTAAAAAAATACTACCCCTGGTGGATATTTTCCTGTTCGATTATAAAGTTACCGGAAATGAAAAACACCTCGAGCTGACAGGTGTGAACAATAAACTGATACTGAAAAATCTGCAATATCTTTTGCAAAAAGGCGCTTTTATTGAAATACGATGCCCTCTGATACCAGGTATTAACGATTCACCGGAACATCTTAAAGCAATTGCAGACTTAGAAAAGACATATCCGAAAGTTTCTTCTATCAGAATTCTTCCTTATCATAACACTGGCAACAGCAAATACACGAGGTATGGTATCACTAATAAAATGCCTGAATTAACTACGACCCCGGAAGAAACAAAAATGAAATGGAAGGATTATTTTATCCGCAATAATTGTAAAAAAGTATTTATTGAATAAGGGGGCGACTCAAGGAGCTGTATTTCCAATCTTCCTAAGTTCAAGTAAATCCTTATCACCGGTAATTAAAAAGTCAGCTTCTTAATCTATTGATAATGCAGCCAGATAATTATCTTTTGGATCCCTGCAAATATTTATTTTTGTGATTATTTTAATTTTTTCTGCTGATTCATCTAAAAGCTCAAAAAATTCTAAAACTTGCTCTGGCGTAAAATATTTTTTAATCTTTGGTTTTTTGAATACTTCTGATAATTCCAGAAGCTGCTCATTGCAATCTCGTTGCAAGGCATAGAAGAAATACATTCTCAAAGATTGGTCTATTCTATATTAGCTGATGGTATTATTTTCTATAAATGCAGTAAAGACAATAAAAAATAATAATATTTTACCGTTTCTCATTGAATAAATGTCTTGAATTCATAATCAAATGTAAGGATAATTAATTAAGGGCATCTCTAAAAACTCATTTTTTTAGTTCAATGCCAAAACAAAAATATACAATAGTTTTCTAAAAACCTAATTTTTGCCCCCCCCCACCATTTTTTATAAGCCTTATTATCAGGTATTTATAAAACATATCCGTTCACGTTTGGACATACCTATCCCATGGCAACAACTATTTTCAACTGTACACAACGACAAATATTATA